>Ga0206931_1001_pt1 | contig 191125 bp, 180 predicted proteins | sample Alteio_BWOrgHeat_17_FD_152946 | JGI IMG/M metagenome (GOLD analysis project Ga0206931, IMG submission 152946) | Enriched cells from forest soil in Barre Woods Harvard Forest LTER site, Petersham, Massachusetts, United States -... | ecosystem: Environmental > Terrestrial > Soil > Temperate forest...
CAATATTGGAAGGCATCGGGTGCATCGTCAAAAGATGACGGTCCTGGATAAGGGCGGGCGCACGGCGCACACGGAGTATCGCGTTAAAAAGCAATGGGCGGCGGCGGCGCTGGTGGAGTGCGTGCTGCATACGGGACGGACGCACCAGATTCGCGTGCACCTGGGACAACTGGGTCATCCCGTCCTTGGCGATCTGCTTTATGGCCGGTCGCCGAAGCCTGGGGAACCGGCGGTGCCGCGGCAGATGCTGCATGCGGCGGAGCTTGGGTTCAGCCACCCGGTGAGCGGCAAAAAAGTCGATTTTAAAGCGCCGTTGCCCGACGATTTTGAAATGTGCATGCAATCTCTTGAGAAAGCTTCCTGAATTTGCCAGATTGCTTGTGTGACTGCTCCTGACGCCATCGACCTTCGCGAGACGCTTGTCGATTACGTCCAGTTGCTGCGGCAACTGGGGCAACGCGAGGTGCTGCTTTCGCCGGAGGCGCGGCGTGGTCTTGATATCCTGGGCGCTTCCGGTCGGCGGTCGGTGACCGCTGTTCCAACGGAACGTCGATCTGTTCCGACGAATGCACCAGCGGCGCGCGCTGCGGGTTTGCCCGCTGCTGCTGAGATTCAAGGCGCGACTAAAATTGAGAAACTCAAGAATTTGAGCGAACGGGTCGCGGCCTGCCAGAAGTGTCCGCATCTTGCGTCGTCGCGGACGCAGACGGTATTTGGGGTGGGGAATCCCGAGGCATCTTTGATGTTCGTCGGCGAAGCGCCGGGCGCGGATGAAGACCGGATGGGAGAACCGTTCGTCGGCGCGGCGGGACAATTGCTGACGAAGATGATCATTGCGATGGGGCTTTCGCGTGAGCAAGTCTACATTGCCAATATCCTGAAGTGTCGTCCCGACATGCCGAAGGGTTCTTCGGGAAATCGCAAGCCGTCGGGGGATGAGATGAACACGTGCATTCCTTATCTCCTGGCGCAGGTGGAAATCATTCAACCGAAAATCATGGTGGCGCTGGGCGGCACGGCGCTGGAGGGACTTTTCGGCGCGGGCGAAAAGATCAGCCGCGTGCGCGGCACTTTCCTGGAATTTCGCGGCATACCGGTGATGCCGACGTTTCATCCGTCGTACCTGCTGCGGAACCAATCGAACGCGGAGAAGCGGCGCGTGTGGGAGGATCTGCTGAAGGTCATGGAACAGCTCGAGCTGCCGATCAACGACAAACAACGCGGCTATTTTCTGTCGCAAGCGCGTTAATTTATTCTCATGCCCGGCGCTCCATTTTATCAGCCCAAGCTCGGCGAAGACCGCCGTCTTCGCGTCCAGGCCGGCATAGCGCGGATCACCGATTTCTGGATAGCGGTGGACCATCGAATCGCGCGCGACGTGGTGAACCTGCAGTACGACCTGGAGAAGCACGACATTACGTATCACTGGTTTGAGATGGCGTGCCGTTTCACGGCGATGGAGTTGAGCGAGATTCGACTGGAGATTGTCCACAGTTATGGTGAGACGTCGGCGGAGAACATCATGCAGCCGCTGGATCGCAATACTTCGCAGGCGATCGTCGCGGCGAAAAACTTGTTTGAATCCTCGACGAGCGAGAACGCGCGCCGTTCCTGCCGGCAGTTCGAGCCGGGAATCACTTTCCCGAACTTGCGGAAGCAATTGCAGGAAACGCTCGACTCGATCTACCTTAAAGTTTCGATTTACGTGCAAGCAAACTCCGTACCGGAAAAAAAATGATCGCGAACACCTGTCTCCTTCTTCTCGTCTGCACGCTGGGTCTGCTGACGCCCGGGCCGGACATGATGTTGATTCTCAAGAACAGCCTGACGGGAAATCGCAAAGCGGCTTTTGCGACGGTGTGGGGCGTGTGCGCGGCAATTTTGGTGCACATGACTTACTGCGTGCTGGGGCTTGGGTATCTGCTGACGCATCATCCGCTGATTTTTAAAATCGCCCAATACGCCGGGGCGACGTATTTGATTTATGTGGGAGTGCAGGCGTTGCGGCATACAAACCGCGGGGACAACGCGATGGGAGAAACCCTGGATTCGGGGCTGAGCCAACGGCTGGGATTCGCGCAGGGATTCTGGAACAATCTGTTGAATCCGAAGGCAGCGTTTTTCTTTATTGCGTTGTTCGCGGAAATGTTCTCGGCGCAGGTTGGGTTGCCAATGCGGATTTATTATGCGGGAGTGGTAACGCTTCATGCTTTTGTGGCGTGGACGTTGCTGGTGCTGTTGTTGCAATCGCGGGCGATTCAGCAATTCGTGATGCGTTCGCGGAAGATGGTGGAAGTGGTATTCGGGACGGTGCTGATTGCGCTGGGCGTGAAGGTTGCGCTGACACGTTAAAGCAATTCGAGCTGGACTCCGCCGGGACGGCGGAAATGGTCGATGGAAAGTTCGGTTGAGTCGCGATCGAGACCGGCGCGATGGCGCGCGACACGAAATAATTCCCCGATCTGTTCGGCATAGGCGCCGGTTCCGCGCATGCGTTCGCCCCATTTGGCGTCGTACAATTTTCCGCCGCGCACATCCTGAATCATGCCGAGCACTTTATTTTTCTTTTCGGGGAAATGAGTCTCGAGCCAGTTGGTGAAGATGTCTTTGACGGCATAGGGCAGGCGAACGACGGTATAGTGAGCGCGACGCGCACCGGCCGCGGCGGCGGCGTTGAGAATGGCGGGGACCTCGATATCGGTGAGGCCGGGGATTATTGGAGCGACCATGACGCCGACGGGAATACCGGCAGCGCTGAGCTGGCGCACGGCGTCGAGGCGATGCTCGGGCATGGCGGCGCGCGGCTCGAGGACGCGGGAGAGTTCGGGCTTAAGGGAGGTGATGGAAACGTTGGCGGAGATGCACTGGAAGCGGGCGAGTTCCGTGAGCAAGTCGATGTCGCGGGTGATGAGATGGTTCTTGGTGACGATGCCGACGGGATTGCGAAATTCGAGGAGGACTTCGAGGCAGCCGCGAGTGAGCTTGAAGATTTTCTCGGCAGGTTGATAGCAATCGGTGACGCCGCTCATCATGATGCATTGGGGCTGCCATTTTTTTGCCGCGAGTTCGCGGCGCAGGATGGCGGGGGCGTCGGTCTTGACCATAATTTTGGTTTCAAAATCGAGACCGGAGGAGAAGCCGAGATATTCGTGGAAGGGGCGGGCGTAGCAATAAGCGCAGCCATGCTCGCAGCCGCGATAGGCGTTGAGGCCGGCGGAGAAGCCGATGTCGGGGCTGTCGTTCATGGTGATGAGGGACTCGGAGAGATCCTTGTAGAATTTTGTGCGCGGCGAGGGGCGTTCGTCATCGGGATCGGCGGGATCGTATTCGACTTCCAGGATTTGGAAACGATTGACGGGATTGGTGGCCGTACCGCGGCCCTTGAGCGGCGCTGGATTCATTATACAGAATTATAATAGCGTCGTTCCGATCGGGCAAGCCATTTAAATTGAGGTTTCGATTATTTTTTTAGGTCATGGTTTTCTTTTTTGTTTTATTTTCGTTTCGTTATTGGGGGATTTCTGAAAATGGGTTGCGAGAGAAAGAATCGAGCGCGATCCGGTGGTCTGAAGCTATTGAGTTGTTTGGTGGGCCTTGGGCGGACAAGCCTGTGCCCGGGTCTAGGTCCCCAAACCTTACCCTGGCCGCAGACTCCGGAAAGCGCTCGCAACGTTACATCATTCTCCAATCGGGGTTGGACCTGTTGGTTTGGAGACGGTTTTCGTACTGTGCGACGACCAGGCGCGAGCCGCATCCGGGATTTGTTGTCCTTCCCGGATTCACCCGCGCACTGCCGCCGCTTAGAAAGTGTATTGCCTTCATGTCGACAAGGTATTAAACACCCAGTCAAATGTCAATGGGGAAGAATGAGAATGAGAAGGCGGTGAATGTAAGAGCCAGCAGGAGAAGGGGTAGGAGATGGGCTGGAAGCGGAGGATTTGACCTTTGGGCTTCGGTACTGTTTACTTAAACATGGATTCATTGCAGGAAGAAGTCCTCGCCCTCAAGAAACAGCGCAACGCTGTGATCCTGGCGCACAACTATCAGGTGAAGGAAATTCAGGAAGTGGCCGATTTTGTGGGGGATTCGCTGGGGCTGGCTTACAAGGCGCGCGACACGAAGGCGGAGGTCATTTTATTTTGCGGCGTCCATTTCATGGCGGAGACGGCGAAGATTGTGAATCCGACGCGCAAAGTTTTGCTGCCGGACCTGAACGCGGGCTGTTCGCTGGCCGATTCGTGCGACGCGGGCGAGTTGGCGGAATACAAGAAGCGGCATCCGGGCGTTTATGTGGTGGCGTATATCAATTGCACGGCGGGGGTGAAGGCGCAGAGCGACGTGATTTGCACGTCGGGGAACGCGCAGAAGATTGTGGAACGAATCCCCAAAGACCGGGAAGTTTTGTTTGTGCCCGACCAGAATTTAGGCGAGTGGGTGAAGGAAAAGACAGGGCGACCGATGAATTTGTGGCCGGGGAATTGTTATGTGCATGTCGAGTTCACGCATGCGAGCATCACGCGGATTCGCCGGGAATATCCGGACGCGCCGGTGGTGGCGCACCCGGAATGCGTGAGGGCGGTGCGGATGCTGGCGGATGAAGTTTGCTCGACGGAGAAGATGATCGGGTACTGCCGGGAGAATCCGGCGAAGGCTTTTATTATTGCGACGGAGAGCGGGATGCTGCATCGCCTGCGGCGGGAGTTGCCGGAGAAGGAATTTATCGCGGGACCGACGGACAAGTGCGCGTGCGCGGATTGCCGTTACATGAAGATGAACACGCTGGAGAAGGTGCGGGACGCGTTGTTGAACCTGGAGCCGGAGATTGTGATGGACGAGAAGTTGCGGGAGCAGGCTTTTATCCCGATCGAGCGGATGCTCGATTGGAGCCGGAATTGATTTTTTGAATTATTAATTCTTGAATCTCAGGGCACACGCTCGCGCAACGGACACGGACGCGCGGGCATGGAGTCAATGCAGTCGACTCCAAAATTGTGAATTGAACAAAACCCGCACCTCATCCAAATTTAGTCTTGGGAGGTGAAGACGCTGAAAAGACAGATTTGGCCGATCCTGATCGGCATTGCGACGGGGATCGCTTTTCTATTTGGCGTTGTTGCGTTGGGCGTTTTTATGTTTTTCATCGACCTCAGTATGATGTGGGCGAACCATGGTACTAAATATCTGGAGTACATTTATGAGGCCATGTTCCACTATGGCCTTTTGCCCGCATTTATAGTGGGCATGTATATCGGCTATCGCAGCAGTATCCGTCAGCAAGAGCGCAAAACAGCCGCGAAACAATAAGAACCGGTTGGAAGCGCAATCGCTGGAATTGATTTTTATCCATACTTAATTTTTTGGATTTGTGGGGTAAATGAGGGGTTTAAAATTTACTCCATTTTTTTACGTTAAAATCAATCTAACTCATTGAGAAACATGGTAAATTGCCATGATTAATAACCTCATTTTTATGATTGGCAGCCCTCTGTGTGGCTGCTACATAGAAAGACGATTTGAAGCTCTCAGGCTTAACCATTTACTTGCTCTTGATCACGGTCTGCGGGCTTAAAGCCCAGGACTCGTACGGATTTTACGATCGACCGCGTCCAGAGTTTCCGGCTGTGGAGACGCCGAGCCCCGGGACTGCACATGTGGCGCCATCGGCCGCGAACGAGCCGGCGTTCCCGGATTCGACGCCTTCGACTTCATCCATAACGGCTTCGCCGATTGCGGCGGCGACGGCGGAACCGACGACGAAGCCGAAGGGGAATCCCCTGGAGATCACGTGCGACGGGGAGAACACGTTCATGGCGGGGATCGCGACGGCGAAGATCAATGTCGTGGTCAAAAATGACGCGGACACGATTTATTGCGACCGGCTGGTGTACAGTGTGAAGACGAAGACGGCGATCTGCAAAGGGAACGTGCGGATTTACACGTCGGACCGGATTTATCGCGGCGACACGATGATTTACAACATGACGACGAAGGCGGTGCAGTCGGCCGATTTCCGGCTGTCTCATTATCCTTCGTTTGTGGCGGGGGAGGAAGTGACTTCGCCGGAGTTGAATCATTACCGGATCCACAATGGATTTTTCTCAACGGACAATCGGCTGTACCCGGCGTTTCGCCTGCACGCGGAGACGATCGAGGTATATCCGGACGAGCAGATCGTGCTGAAGAACTGTATTATTTACATCGGGGACATCCCGGTGTTCTGGGTGCCGATCTATGCGCAGTCGATCCGCACGGACAAGGAGGGTTACAAGTGGAGCGCGGGTTACAACGGGGCGTTCGGCGGATTTTTCTATAATCGCTACAACTGGGTGCTTGATGACAACCTGTATGCGACGGTGATGCTTGATGCGCGCGAAACTCGAGGCATCGGCGGCGGCTTGAACCTGGATTACGGGGCGCCGAACGGGGACAAGGGGCTTTTTCGCGGTTATGTGACGCAGGACGATCTTTATTCGCCGGGCGGGGGCGGGGGGAACGACGCTTATAAGTTCGCGAACGTGAACGGGGACAAGCGTTATCGTTTCGGGGTGAAGGAGCGTTTTGAGATCATGCCCGACCTGACGACGACGGCGAGCCTGGCGAAGTGGAGCGACCCGAACATTACGCGCGATTTCTTCGAGGGGGAATACCAGCGGGAAGTGCAGCCGGATAATTTCATGAACCTGGTGGAGTACAGTCCTAATTTTACGATATCGGCGCTGGCGCGGCCGCAGGTGAACCCGTTTTTTGAGACGGTGGAGCGGAAGCCGGACATTACGTGGGACATTCCGCAGCAGAAGGTATTCGACACGCCGCTTTCGTACGTGAGCGAGAGCAGCGTGACGGCGTTCGACCGGCGTTTTGCGTGGAACACAAACCAGATTCCGACTTACGGCCAGCAGCTGCAAGCCCAGGAATACCGGGCTTACCGTTACGACACGTTCGGGCAGATTATGGATCCGAAACAGTATTTCAACTGGCTCTCGGTGACGCCGCGGTTCGGGTTACGCGGGACATTCTGGTCGGATGACAACCGGACAGTGCCCGACACGACGGCGCAGGGGTACACGGATCCGCATCCACGCGGGCGGGTGGTGCCGAACATGGGACTGGAAGCTGACTTCAAGGTTTCACGGACGTGGGATGATGTCAAAAACAAGGACTGGGGGATTGACGGGCTGCGGCATGTGATGGAGCCGTACATGAACGCGCAATATATTCCATACGTGCTGGGCTCGCGCGCCAATGATATTCGCGGATTCGATTCGCGGCTGCCTTCGACCCAGCTGCAGCCGCTGAATTTCCCGGCGTACAATTCGATTGATTCGATCGATTACCAAGCGGTGATCCGGCACGGAATCCGGAACAAGCTGGAGACGAAGCGCAACGGGCTGAACTGGGACCTGGTCGATTGGGATCTTTATGCCGACCTGGACCTGGACAAAAACTTCAGCACGACGAACCAGAAATATTACAGCAATGTGTTCAGCGACCTGACGATAAAGCCGGTGAACTGGATTTATTTTCAATCGCAGACTTCGCTGGACGTGACGGGTAACAGCTACACGGAGTTCAATAACGACCTGACGTGGGAGCCGGACCGTTCGGTGAAGGTATCGGTGGGCAATCGTTATATTGAGGACAGCGTGCTGTTCCCGAACAGCAACCAGTATTATCTGAATCTTTTCTACCGGATGAATGAGCACTGGCAGTTCAGCTCGAAGTACAACTTTGAGGCGACGACGGGGCAGTTGCAGGAGCAGGATTACACGATTTATCGCGACCTGGAGTCGTGGCAGGTGGCGGCGAACTTTACGGAGCGGAAGGTGAACAACGGGGTGAACGAGACGGCGATTTACTTTACGTTTACGCTGAAGGCGCTGCCGAACGCGCAGATTACGACGAACTCACTGAAGTGATGGCGGAGTGAGGCAAACTCGTGGAATCGGCCTTATTTCTCCTTTTGGGGCGTCGTTTAGACCATTTAAGCCTTTTTTTGTCTGGATTTTGATCGGTTAAAACACCATTATTCCCCGTATTTTGCCTATGAAACTTTCGATTGTCGGATCCGGTTATGTCGGTCTTGTGACGGGCGCGTGCTTTGCCGAGGTGGGGCACAGCGTCATTTGCGTGGATAACGACCAGTCGAAGGTGAAGCAACTGCAGGCGGGACAGATTCCGATTTACGAGCCGGGGCTGGAGGAGTTGATCAAGAAGAACGTGGCGGCGGGACGGCTGACGTTCACGGCTTCGATTGCGGAGGGAGTCCAGAATTCCGAGGTGGTCTTTATCGCGGTGCCGACGCCGCCGCGGGAGGACGGGAGCGTGGACCTGAGTTTTATCGAGAAGGTGGCACGGGAGGTGGCGGCGGTGCTGACGGAGTATCGCGTGATTGTGGACAAGAGCACGGTGCCGGTGAAAACGGGCGACAAGGTGGCGCAGACGATTGCGCGTTATAACAAGAAGAAGGTGGAATTTGACGTCGTCAGTAATCCCGAATTTTTGCGGGAGGGATCGGCGGTGGCCGACCTGATGAAGCCGGACCGGATCGTGATCGGGGCGGACTCGGAGAAGGCGGTGAAGACGATGCGGGCGATCTATGAGCCGTTCAAGGCGAAGATCCTGGTGACGGACCTGAACTCGGCGGAGTTGATCAAGCACGCGGCGAACAGTTTTTTGGCGCTGAAGATTTCTTATATCAACGCGCTTTCGGCGATCTGCGAGGCATCGGGGGCGAACGTGGAGATGGTGGCGGACGGGATGGGGGCGGACCATCGCATTGGGAGGGCGTTTCTTAACGCGGGGATTGGTTATGGGGGCTCGTGTTTCCCGAAGGACATCTCGGCGTTCATCAAGATTTCGGAGGAGCTGGGCTATGATTTCAAGCTGCTGAAGGAAGTGGAGCATATTAACGCGCACCAGCGGGAGCGGTTCCTGAAGAAGATTCGGGAGACTTTGTGGGTGTTCAAGGACAAGCAGATCGGGTTGCTCGGGCTGGCGTTCAAGGGGAACACGGACGATGTGCGGAGCAGCGTGGCGATCGAGCTGGCGCAGCAGATGCTGAAGGAAGGGGCGAAGATCAAGGCGTACGACCCGAAGGCGATGGACAAGGCGGCGCCGTTGTTCAAGTCGAAGGGTTTCACGATGTGCGCGAGCGCGGAGGAAGTGGCGGAGGGGGCGGACGCGATTATTTTGGCGACGGAGTGGGTCGATTTTAAGACGATCGACTGGGGCTCGATGGCGTCGAAGATGATTTCGCCGATCCTGTTCGACGGGCGGAATCTTCTGAATCCCGACAAGATGAGCAAATTCGGTTATCAATATTTTTCGATCGGGAGATAAAAAATCATGAATACAATTTTGGTCGGCGCACAATGGGGCGATGAGGGCAAAGGAAAAATTATTGATGTTCTTTGCGAAGAGGCGGACATTGTGGTGCGGACGCAGGGCGGCGATAACGCGGGGCACACGGTGGAGATTGGATCCGAGAAATATGTTTTACGACTGGTGCCATCAGGGATTTTGCGGCCGAAGAAGCAATGCGTGATCGCGAACGGGGTGGTGATCGATCCGCTTTCGCTGGTGGATGAGATCGAGGGGCTGCAGAAGCGGAACATAACGATCAAGGGGAAGCTGTGGATTTCGGAGACGGCGCACCTGGTGCTGCCGTATCATCGCCGGATCGACGAGCAGCGCGAGTTGCGCAAGGGCGACGGGAAGATCGGGACGACGAAGCGGGGGATTGGCCCGGCTTACGGCGACAAGGCGGCGCGGACGGGTTTGCGGATGATCGACCTGGTGCAGCCGAAGGTTTTTTCGCAGAAGCTGCGAGCGCGGATCGACGAGAATAACGCGATTTTGACGTCGCTGGGCGGGGAGCCGCTGGATTTTGCGGAAGTGGAGAAGTCGTACCTGGCGGCGGGAGCGATTTTGCGGCCTTACGTGATCAACACGGTGCCGTGGCTGCACGACCAGATCCAGAAAAAGAAGCGGATACTTTTTGAAGGTGCGCAGGGGACTTTCCTGGATCTTGATTTTGGGACGTACCCATATGTGACGTCGTCGAACACGACATCGGGCGGGGCGGTGACGGGATCGGGCGTGCCGCCGCACCGGATGGACCGGGTGATGGGCGTGGTGAAGGCGTACACGACGCGGGTGGGCGAGGGGCCTTTGCCGAGCCAGAACGAGGAGCTTTCGGACATGTTGCACGCGATGGGCCGCGAATTTGGCGCGCGGACGCGCCGGCCGCGGCGTTGCGGCTGGTTTGATTCGGTGGCGACGCGGTGCGCGCAGATGATCAATGGAATCGATGAACTGGCGGTGACGAACCTGGACGGGTTGGACACGATCAAGACGATCCCGATCTGTATTGCTTATGAATGCCGGGGCAAGCGGTTGAAGTATGTGCCGAACGACGCGGCGGAGTTGGCGGAATGCCGGCCGATTTATAAAAATTTCAAGGGTTGGCTGACGCCGACGGGCGACGTTCGCAAATTCAGCAAGCTGCCGAAAGAGGCGCAGATTTATTTGAAGGCGATTGCGGAATTGACGGGGGCTAAGCTGCGCATCATTTCAGTTGGAGCGGGAAGAGACCAGACCTTCAAGGTTTGAGCGTATTAAACCAAAGGAAAAAATGAAAATTGTTGGAATCGTCCTCGTTGTCGCCGGTATCCTGGCCCTGATTTACCAGGGGTTCACTTACACCAAGAAGGAAAACGTCGTGGATATGGGCTCGGTCCATATCACGGCTGACACGGATAAAACCGTGAATCTGCCGCCTTATGTTGGCGTGGCCCTTGTCATTGCCGGAGTCGGGCTGGTTTATTTTGGCGGACGGAAGAGCTAGCTGATTTTCAAAATCAGACTAACGGCGCTGCAATTGCGGGGTCGTTGCTTTTGAGGCGGGTGGATTTTGAGTCGCGCCTTTTACGGCATCCTTTGAGGCGGCGGGGCGCTTCGCAGGTTTCGGTTTATCGCTCATGACCTCGGCTTGAGCCTGTCTCATTTGTTCCTCGGTAATTTCGCGGGGAAATTCGTGCTGCAGGATTTGGATGGCCTGGGCGTATTTGGATCGTTCCAATCCCGGAACGTGGAGGGCGGAGCGGGCGCGGGTGTTATCGACGATTTCCTGGACGAGGGGCGCTGCATAAGCGGGCGGGAGGAGCCGCGCGGCGATGTCGGGTTGCTGGAGCGGGCCGTGATTGCGGACCATGAAGAGGAAATCGCGCGCGAGGGCCTGTTCAGCCTCGGATCCACCGAGTCCATATTTTCCATCGGGATCGGCGTACAAGCCGAGCGCTCCCTTGATGTCGTAAGGTTTTTCGCCGGGCCTGGGCGCGGGTGTGTGGGCGAGTTTATAATTGGCGATGGCGTCGATGTGGTTGCTTCGGGCGAGGGCCAGCAAGGCGGGGACATGATGTTCCTTGCTGCCTCGGAGATAGATTTCGGTAGCGTCCTCCGGTGTGAGCTCGGCGGCGCGGGCGCGCCATTCGTCGGCGGTCCAAACGCGGGAGGGTTCCACGCGCAAGGTTTCCATGTCGGCGGAGGAAAGGTTCAAGTTTTTCTCAATTCTTTTGCGTCCATTCCAAGGACAGAGACTGTTAAAGGCGCAATGCTTAACGGCTTCACTGGCGGCCATGGCCCAGCCATCGGAAACCTGGGGCGGGGAGAACATTTGGAAGTGAATCAATTCACCAAACATCTGGAGTTGAAATTTACGGCCATTTGGGGAAAGGGGCCACTTGGGCAACGCGACATCGGCTTCGTCGCCATCGGGTTCAGCACCTTTGGCGAGAGTCGACGACGAAAGCAGGCCGGGGAAGAGAGCGGCGGCTCCAGCTCCAGCCTTGAGAAATGAGCGTCTTGACGCGTACATGGCAGGATTTCATTTAGACACAATAACTATTTTTACAAGCTAAATCCCGGAGGGTTACCCTCTTGCCATCGATTTGGGGCTGTCCTAAGATGTTCAGCTTTCCCACGATGCAAGCGCAGGCACCTCATAAACTGGCAAAAGTTCCGCAGCACGTCGCCGTCATCATGGACGGCAACGGGCGCTGGGCGCGTTCGCGGAACATGATGCGGGTGCAGGGACATCGCGCGGGGATTGAATCGGTGCGGGAGATTGTGCGGAGCGCGGGTGAACTGGGCGTCAAATTCCTGACGCTTTACGCTTTTTCGGTGGAGAACTGGACGCGGCCGAAGTCGGAGGTCAACACGTTGATGCTGCTGCTGGAAAAGTTTTTGCGGGACGAGATCGCGGAGTTGAACCGGAATAATGTGCGGTTGCAGGCGATCGGCCGGTTGACGGATTTGCCGGAGCGGGTGCAGGCGCAGTTGCACGCGGCGATCGCGGCAACGAAGAAGAACACGGGACTGATTTTGATCCTGGCGCTGAGCTATAGCGGGCGCGTGGAGATCATCGAGGCGGTACAGTCGATCATCCGGGAGATTAAGCTCGGGCATTTGGATATCGCGCAGGTGGACGACAAGGTGTTTAATCATCATTTGTACACGCGGTATTATCCGGATCCGGATTTGTTGATCCGGACATCGGGGGAGATGCGGCTTTCGAATTTTCTGCTCTGGCAGCTTTCGTACACGGAGATTTATGTGACGCAGACATTGTGGCCGGATTTTCGGCGGAAGGAATTTATTGCGGCGCTGGAAGATTATGCCGGGCGGCACAGGCGGTTCGGGGCTGTGTAGGAATTCCATGTTCTCGTACCAGACATTTCGTTCGCGGTTTCGTTCGTCGCTGGCGTTGTGGGGGCTGGTGCTGACGATGGTGCTGTCGGGTTGGCGGGTGGGGACGTGGATGGTGATCATGGCGTTCGGCCTGCTGGGGCAGTGGGAATTTTACATGGCGCAGAAGGAGAAGGGGCTGCCGGTTTATCAAAAGAGCGGCGTGTTCTGCGGGTTCCTGCTTTATATTAATACGCTGGTCTGCCTGGTTTATCTGCCGAACCTGAGCGAGTATTTCTGGGTTGGGGAGGGGATTGTTTTTGTGTTGTGCCTGCTGGGGGCGCTGGTGCGATTGGTGATCAGCGGGGAGCCGCGCAAGACGCCGGTGGTGAGCATTGCGCTGACGATGCTCGGGTTCATCTATATTGCGTATTTGTTCAATTATGTGGCGCGGGTGACGTTCTGGCCGGGGGATGCGCACTCGGCGCGGTTTATTCTGCTTTATTTGCTGGCGGTGACGAAATTTACGGATGTGGGGGCGTATGTGGTGGGGTCGATGATCGGGAAGAACAAGATGGCGCCGGTGATCAGTCCCGGGAAGACGTGGGAAGGTTGCGCGGGGGGAATGGGTTTTGCGATGGCGGTGAGTTTGTTCATGATCTGGCTGCTGCCGGGGCGGCTGGGGTCGATCGGGTGGATCGACGGGATTATCCTGGGGATCATGCTGCCGCTGGCGGCGATTTTGGGGGATCTGGCGGAATCGGTGATCAAGCGCGACGCGGCGATCAAGGATTCGGGGCATGCGATCCCGGGCATTGGCGGGATTCTGGACTTGATTGACTCGATTTTGTTCACGGCGCCGGTGTTGTATTATTATTTGTACCTGACGCGGGCGCTCTGGCGGCATTAGTCGGCGGCGGCGCGGAGCTGATTTTAGCCTTTCCTTGGATTTTGAGACCGGTCACCATACAGGCATGTCGGTCTATATCATTACCTACGAACTCAAAAATCAGGATCACAAGAAGCAGCTCGATGAAGCCATTCGCATGTACGAAGGGATGGAATTATCCTCGACCGCTTATGCGGCGGTGACGGAGGGAGAGCCGGATGAGATTTATGCGACGTTGCGCCAGTATCTGGGGCGGGACGACAAGGTGCTGATCATGGCCGTGGGCGAGCCGTTTTCGGGGCAAGCGCCGCCCAATGTGCTGGAGTGGCTGACCACTTCGCTGGAATAAATCTAGTCGCTTGCTTTGGCGTTTTACTGACATGCCCGAAAACATTATTGACGAGCTTGAATGGCGTGGCCTTATCGCCGATTGCACGGATCTGCCCGCGCTTAAAAAACTTACTACTGAAAAGAAAATCACTCTTTACTGCGGATTCGATCCGACGGCCGATAGTCTTCATGTTGGCAATTTGATACCATTATTGGCTCTCCGCCGCTTTCAGCAATTGGGACATACGCCTATCGCACTCTCTGGAGGCGCAACTGGATTAGTGGGCGATCCCGGAGGTAAAGCGAGTGAGAGACCTTTATTGTCTAGAGAAGATCTCAATAGGAATTTAGAAGGGATCAAACCCCAGCTGGAACGTCTGCTCTATTTTAATCCAAATACAAATAGTCCATTATTGAATCCCGCGATCCTTGTTGATAATGCCGAGTGGACGGCGGAGATGAAGGTTCTGGATTTTTTACGCGATGTAGGCAAGCACATTACCATAAATAACATGCTTTCTAAGGAATGGGTTCGATCTCGATTAAAAATTAAAACCGACTCTGAACTTCCCATTCATAGTATGCAGTTTATCGATAGCAATTTATCGGAATCATCGTCCCCTGGTTCCGGTCTTAGCTATACGGAATTCAGTTACATGCTGATTCAGGCGAATGACTTTTATCATCTCAATAAAATACATGGCTGTGAACTGCAAGTCGCCGGGACGGATCAGTGGGGAAATATTACCGCAGGGACGGAATTGACTCGTAAGAAGACAGGTAAAAGCGTTCACGGACTGACTTTTCCGCTTTTGACGAATGCGGATGGGACAAAATTTGGTAAGAGTGTGGCAGGAGCCATTTGGCTCAATCCAATTAAAGATATACCTGAAGTTAAGGGTGACGTAGCTGGGAACGAACGTAGAAAAAATGGATTAACAAAATTTTATCAGTTTTGGTTACAAACTGATGATCGAGATGTTATCAAACTTCTCAAATTCTTTACTTTTTTGAAACGCGGAGAAATTGACGATCTAGAAAATAAGCTGAAAACAAAACCAGAGCAACGCGCTGCTCAAAAGGCTCTTGCTGACGAAATGACAGTGCTCATTCACGGAAAAGATAGTCTTCAAGAGGTACGGCCTAGCGAAGGCGCAGAGAATATTTTTACAATCGAATCAGAAGATCTTCGACGGCTGCCTCCAGATGAGTTGGAAAAAACTGTCATTGGCATAAATGTTTTTGTTTGGCCTGATGATATTTCTAAAGGATACCCGCCTCTTGTTGATGTTTTAGTCAAAGGTGGATTAGTAAAATCTAAAAGCGAGGCTCGAACAGCTATTCTTCAGGGAGGAATTTATATAAATAAAACTCGTGTACCTATTGAGCGAGCCATTAAATCCGAAGACTTGCTTAAAGGCTCCATTCTGATTTTAAGTAGAGGCAAAAGGAATTATCTATCCGTCCAATTTAAATCTCATTCGTGACGGATTGCGTAGGCGTAGGACGGTCCGAACAAGATCCCTCGACAGGCTCGGGATGACAGAGGTTGGTAGGGGTTTTTTGAAGCTGGGTACCGATCCCTCGCCGCCGTCGCTTTTTGGATGAAGTTCGGTGGAACGGCTCAGGATGACGCAAGCTGGAAGGAGCGTGTTAGTTGATCAGCAATCCCGCAGTCGCGGGATAGGGATTTCGGAGAAATCCCATGGGCGATCACCGATCGCCCCTACAATTCTGAGGCGCGACGAGGTCACGTCGGCGTTTCGTAGAAACGCCCTATAATCTGAGCCAGCTGAGAGGGGATCTTGGCGCGTCTGCGCTCTTATTTTTTCACCGCGGGGACTGGAATTGCGGCCGGGGCAATAAGAGGAGGGGCGTTCGTGGTGGTTGCGGGCGGAGCCGGTTTCGGAGTTTCGGGAGGCGTTACGCTGGCAGGAGGGGGAGTGCCAGGGAGAACAGGTCTTGGAGCGACGGAAGTGATGACGTTGGGGCGTGGGGGGAGGGGCATTTTCTTGTAGTCATCCGGCGGCATGAATAATTTCTGGTCGACGGGGCCGGGGGTAAAATTTGTGAAGTCGATCATGCTGATTCGATTGCGATCGGGTTCCATCCAGCGGACGGGTCTGGTGTTGTCTTTGGTCAACCAGACGAAAAACTTGACCATGGTATTGACGGGGGTGACGTAGTGGACTTCGTATTTGTTGCACTCGATTCCGTTGATGATTTCGAGGCCTTCGCTTTGCCATGCGCCGCTGGTGGTAAAGGGATCGAATGTCTTGATGGCCCCGGGCAGGAGGGGGACTTCGTAATAAATTTTTTGCGCGGGACGGAGGTTGTAGAGGACGAGATCTTCGACGCGGTAGATGGCGACGGGTTGGGGGCTGCCGGACGGGGCGATTAATTCGGTGCGCAATTTATAGCCATCGACGTGGTAGTGGACCATGACGGGCGGGGTTTTATTGATTAAGCCAGCTATCGCGTTGGTCAAACCGGGGTGGGTGGTGGATTGGGCGATATCGACGGCGTATTGGCGCGGCCAGATAAAAGGGCATTTGACGATTTGGCCGGCAGAAGCGGAAGCGGCCATGAAAAGGAGAACGGCCAGCGCGCGCAGCATGGGAAAAATTAGGCGATGGGATGCCGCCCCGGCAAGAAAAAGCCGTGTCCGGATGGAAGATCCGGACACGGCTTGTAAAGGTTTCCGATTATTTATTGGTTGGCAGGAGCGCCGCCGCCATTGGAAGGGTTAAAATTCTGCATGGCAGCGGGCATGGCCATTTTTTTGTAGTCGGTGGGGACGTTGAAGAGGCTGGGGTCCTGGGCGCCTTTCTGGAAGTTGGACCAGTCGGTGATGGACTGGCCATCCTCGGTGGCCATGCGGACGGGGAGTTTGTCGGCTTTGCTGAGCCAGTAGATCATGGTGGTGTTCTGGTTGCCGGTGGTGGCGGTGGCGCGATATTTGAGGCAATCCTGGCCGTTGATGGTCTCGGAGCCGAGGGCTTCCCATTTGGCGTTATCGTTGACCTGGGCGGGGGTGAGGGAATCCTTCATCTGCATTTCCATGTAGGTCTTGATGGCAGGCATCAATGTGTACATGACTTTTTTGTCGGAGTTCATGATGGCGATGTTCTGCATGCCATTGACGTTCATTTCGGTGCGGGTCTGGGGGCCGTCGACGTAGATCTTGGTGGTCATTTTGGTTCCGCTATTGGCCTGGCTGGTGATGGTGAGGTTGGCGGAATATTGTTTGGGCCATTCGACCGGGGGAGCCGTTGATTCGGCATGAACGGAGATGCCGACAAGGCAGAGCAGCGACAACAGGGGTAGGAGGATTCGATTCATGCGGGGATGGTCGATGAATGGGGAGTGATGCGCAAGCAGAAAGAGCTGATTTGGTGCGGCTGCTATTGGTGAATGAGTTGTTTGGCGGGGCCGGCGAGTGGAGTGCCGGAGATGCGTTGGTTGATGGGGGGAATGGCGGCGACGCCTTCTTTGACGGAGGAGGGAAGGGGAGTCATGCCGGTTGCCTGCCGGGCTTTTTTTTCGGCGGCGAGTTTTTCGGTGACTTCTTTCCACATGCCGCCGAGTTCGATGGTGGTGTCGAGGTCGAGGCAGGGGGAGCCTTTAGCGGGTCGTTTTTCCATTAAAAATGAGGTAGCTTTTTCATTCGCTTCGGGGCTTGGCGTGCCGAACCAGCGGTCGAGGGCGCCTTCGATGCGGGTGGAGAGTTCGGGGTCGAGGGTGCCTTTGGTGGTGTAGGCGTCGACTTTGACCATGTCGGGGTAGGCGGGGATTTTTATTTCGGGCTGGCCTTTGACGGTGATGACGAAGCTGTTATCGGGAAGTTGTCGCCATTCGTCGCGGTCGTTGGCGCGGGCGACTTTTAGTTGGTATTTTTGGGGAGCATCGGATGCGGCGTCGGGATCGGATTTGAGGGGCTCGACGTAGATGAAGCCGGATTGGGCTTTTTCGAGTTGTTTGGGGTCGGGCTGTTTGGGGCCATCGGGGGCTTTGTATTTTTGGTCGGCGGCGAGGAGTTTGCGGGCGAAGGGGAGGAGAAGGGTAACGCTGGCGGCAATGGCGAGGCGGCGGGTTACGACGGGTACATCAGACATCGGAGAAACGCTAAGTTCGGCGGGGTGAATCGCAAGAAAAAATGGGATGGAAATTGGAGGGCGGTTTTGGGTGGCTTTGGCGACTTATAGATCGACGGGAGGTTTATAAATTGATCTAATATTGGGGGAGCGGAGGCTGCGAAATGGTGGCTGGGAAATGAAGGCGGAAGCGCCGGAAAGTGGGTGGTGGCGTGTTGGATGATGGATTTGGGGCGCGCGGAAAAATATTGGAGCGGATTTTTTTTGGAAAGTTCGAAAAAAAATCAAAATGAAATGGGTGAAAAGGATGGATTTCTCCTCGTAAAACGGGAATTTACAGGGGTTGAAAATTTTTCTGCAAAATATATCAAAATACCCATTGACTCTTCCCGCGTTTGCTATAAGTTATCCGTCTCCTCCGAAATATCGGAGGTCAGTTTGCGAGACTTCAGTTTGAGTGAAATTTTTCACGAACTTGTCTCGGTAGGGATTCGGGTCATACCAATAAAATGGCAAGACAAGGATCGCTCGTCCCCGCGAAGGCAGGGAACCAACACTGAAATGATCTTTGGCAACATAACGGGGCTTTGTACGCAGACATGCGTAGAAAGCAGAAAATTGACAGTAAGCAAGTAAGTACAGCGAATAGATTGAATTGTGCGGAACGTTGAGTTCTTTAGTAGATTCTTGCAGGTTGGCAGCAATGCCGGTTTGCAAGAAATCAATGTTTTTTGACCATTATAGGTCAGAAGTTCGAGTCGGTTTAGACCCGATTCGACGAACACTCATAAATTGAACCGATCCTCTCGCAAGAGAGTATCGGATATTTACGGAGAGTTTGATTCTGGCTCAGAACGAACGCTGGCGGCGTGGATAAGACATGCAAGTCGTACGCGACTTTCTCGATTAGCAATAATTGAGGAAGTTGAGTGGCGAAAGGGTGCGTAACACGTGGGAATCTACCGAAAAGTGTGGAATAGCTCGGCGAAAGCCGGATTAATACCGCATGTGGTCGTAAGACTAAAGCAGGGGACCGTAAGGCCTTGCGCTTTTTGAGGAGCCCGCGGCCTATCAGCTAGTTGGCGAGGTAAAAGCTCACCAAGGCTATGACGGGTAGCTGGTCTGAGAGGACGACCAGCCACACTGGAACTGAGACACGGTCCAGACACCTACGGGTGGCAGCAGTCGAGAATTTTTCACAATGGGGGCAACCCTGATGGAGCGACGCCGCGTGGAGGATGAAGGTTTTCGGATTGTAAACTCCTGTCACTGCAGAACAAGAGTACGTTTTCTAATAAAGAGCGTATTTGATGGTATGCGGAGAGGAAGGGACGGCTAACTCTGTGCCAGCAGCCGCGGTAATACAGAGGTCCCGAGCGTTGTTCGGATTCATTGGGCGTAAAGGGTGTGTAGGAGGCTAGGCAAGTCGGGTGTGAAAGTTCACCGCTTAACGGTGAAAGTGCATTCGATACTTCTTAGCTCGAGGATTGGAGGGGGAGGCGGAATTCATGGTGTAGCAGTGAAATGCGTAGATATCATGAGGAACACCGGTGGCGTAGGCGGCCTCCTAGAAAATTCCTGACTCTGAAACACGAAAGCCAGGGGAGCAAACGGGATTAGATACCCCGGTAGTCCTGGCCGTAAACGGTGTGCATTAGGTGTATGGGGATTCGACCCCCTATGTGCCGTAGATAACTCATTAAATGCACCGCCTGGGAAGTACGGTCGCAAGATTAAAACTCAAAGAAATTGACGGGGGCCCGCACAAGCGGTGGAGTATGTGGCTTAATTCGATGCAACGCGAAGAACCTTACCTGGCCTTGACATGTATGTAGTAGGACCGAGAAACCGGAACGAGGTAGCAATACCAGCATACACAGGTGCTGCATGGCTGTCGTCAGCTCGTGTCGTGAGATGTTGGGTTAAGTCCCGCAACGAGCGCAACCCCTATGATTAGTTGCCCCTTAAAAGGCCCTCTAGTCAGACTGCCCTGTGAAACGGGGAGGAAGGTGGGGATGACGTCAAGTCAGGATGGCCCTTACGGCCAGGGCTGCACACGTACTACAATGCCCAGTACAGAGGGAAGCAAGACCGCGAGGTGGAGCAAATCCTAGAAAACTGGGCCCAGTTCGGATTGGAGGCTGCAACTCGCCTCCATGAAGTTGGAATCGCTAGTAATGGCGCATCAGCTACGGCGCCGTGAATACGTTCCCGGGCCTTGTACACACCGCCCGTCACGTCATGAAAGCCTGTTGTACCCGAAGTGCGCGCGCTAACCGCAAGGAAGCAGCGCCCTAAGGTATGGCCGGTGATTGGGATGAAGTCGTAACAAGGTAGCCGTAGGGGAACCTGCGGCTGGATCACCTCCTTTCTAAGGAGAGATTTCTGAGGCCAGAATTAATTTTATAATTAATTTTTGTCAGCAGAAACAGGTCGAACGCTAAGTCTGAGAGTTCGCTTTCAGATACGCGTTTAAACCTTGTGAAATCGAAAGGTTTCCAAGTGGACTCAACGTTACGCACAATTCAGTTTATTTTTGCTTCTGTCACTTTTTTCAAATGAAACCCGTTTTGTTGAATCGTTCTTTGAAAATTTTGTGTATTGGATTTTTAGAGGTGAGGGAAGCGACGGGTAGAAGCCGTCATCCTTGACCCTGACCGGCCTCGTGCTAGAGATTAATTTTTATCGGGGGCATAGCTCAGTTGGTAGAGCGGTAGCTTTGCAAGCTATAGGTCAGGGGTTCGAATCCCCTTGCCTCCACAATTAGGATAGGGCGGCAGTCTTGAGCCGATAAATTTACCCAGGGCCTGTAGCTCAGTTGGTTAGAGCATGCGCTTGATAAGCGCAGGGTCACTGGTTCGAGCCCAGTCAGGCCCACTAAGCGATACACGAAATTAGAAACACTTTGAGCAGAATGGCGGCCACGAAGCCGGCACCTGCGAAAAACCCTGGGATCGAAAGTTGGTCTCGGGACTGTTCTTTGAAAACTATAGATAAAGTAAGTAACACTGAGTCTTTTTATACCTGTAAAGTCCTACCCGGATTTTATGGGTCCTGAAAAGCTCGGGTAAATACAACTTTATGCTGAGGCGTCTGAATTTGTTTTTTCGAAAGAAAGAATGAAGGAAGAGAACTAATATGATCAAGCTACAAAGAGCTTATGATGAATGCCTTGGCGCTAAGAGGCGACGAAGGACGTGGAAAACTGCGATAAGCCTCGGGGAGCGGTAAGCACGCTTTGATCCGAGGATTTCCGAATGGGGTAACCCCATACAATTAATCTTGTATGACTCTCGACTGAATACATAGGTCGGGTAGAGCGAGACCTGGTGAAGTGAAACATCTCAGTAACCAGAGGAAAAGAAAGAGAATCGATTCCGTAAGTAGTGGCGAGCGAAAGCGGAACAGCCCAAACCTGACAGCTTGCTGTCAGGGGTTGTAGGGCCACAATGTGATAGTTGAATGGTTAGCAGAAGCGGATGGAAAGTCGCTCCAAAGAGGGTGAGAGGCCCGTAAGCGAAAACCAAACAACGTCTAGTGGTACCCTGAGTAATGCGATGCACGTGAAACTTCGCATGAATCCACACCGACCACGGTGTAAGGCTAAATACTTCTTAGCGACCGATAGTGAACTAGTACCGCGAGGGAAAGGTGAAAAGAACCGCTGTGAGCGGAGTGAAATAGAACCTGCAATCATATGCTTACAAGGTGTCAAAGCCCGAAAGGGTGATGGCGTGCCTTTTGCTTAATGAGTCTGCGAGTTACTTTCAGTGGCAAGTCTAAGTCCCGCTGGGATGGAGGCGAAGCGAAAGCGAGTCCGAAATGGGCGAACATAGCCGCTGGTAGTAGACCCGAAGCCGAGGTGATCTACTCATGGTCAGGTTGAAAGTTGCTTAACCGCAACTGAAGGACCGAACACGTGAAGGTTGAAAACTTCTGTGATGAACTGTGAGTAGGAGCGAAAGACTAATCAAACCCGGTGATAGCTGGTTCTCCCCGAAATAGCTTGAGGGCTAGCCTTGGATACTGACGGATGGAGGTAAAGCACTGGATGGACTAGGGCCCCTAACGGGGTACTGAATCCAACCAAACTCTGAATGCCATCCGGCGCAATCCAGGAGTCAGACAGTGGGGGATAAGCTCCATTGTCGAGAGGAAAACAGTCCAGACCGCCAGCTAAGGTGCCTAAATACCGTCAAGTGGAAAGGATGTTAGATTTCTATAACAGTGAGGATGTTGGCTTAGAGGCAGCCATCATTTAAACAGTGCGTAACAGCTGACTCATCGAGAAATCTGGCGCCGAAAATGATTGGCGATCAAACGGTATACCGAAGCTGCGGATACGCACGAATTTCGATTTGTGCGCATGGTAGGGGAGCGTTCTTAGCACTGTGAAGCGGTAGGGAAACCAGCCGTGGAGTGCTCAGAAGTGAGGATGCAGACATGAGTAGCGATAAGGGGGGTTGAATTCCCCCCCGCCGTAAACCCAAGGTTTCCTGGGGAAGGTTCGTCCTCCCAGGGTTAGTCGGGATCTAAGTCGAGGCCGTAAGGCGTAGGCGATGACCGGCAGGTTCAATATTCCTGCACTACCGACATTTAAACCAGAATACGCATGCACAGAGACAAGCGAGGTGTTGAACGTCCTTGTCCCGCAAGGGGACGCAAGGGAGCAATCCTGAGCGGATTTGTTGACGTGTGTGCCGAGAAAAGTTCTGGTGTATACTAAGGTACCCGTACCGTAAACCGACACAGGTGGGTGAGTAGAATATACTAAGGCGAGTGAGTTAAATCTCTCTAAGGAACTCGGCAAAATAGCCCCGTAACTTCGGAAGAAGGGGCGCCTCCAGCAATGGAGGCCGCAGTGAAATGAGTCAACCGACTGTTTAACAAAAACACAGCACTCTGCTAAGTCGCAAGACGACGTATAGGGTGTGACACGTGACCAATGCGGAAAGATTACGGTAAGGGGTCAGCCGCAAGGCGAAGCTCTGAACCCAAGTCCCCGTGAATGTCGGCCGTAACTATAACGGTCCTAAGGTAGCGAAATTCCTTGTCGGGTAAGTTCCGACCTGCACGAATCGTGTAACGAGTTGACTGCTGTCTCGGAGAGATGCTCAGCGAAGTTGTAGTGGCGGTGAAGATGCCGCCTACCCGCAGCAGGACGGAAAGACCCCGTGCACCTTTACTGTATGCTGTTACTGGATTTTTACTCGGGATACTTAGCGTAAGTGGGAGACTGTGAACCTCGGATCTCGGTTCGAGGCGAGTCGCCAATGAAACACCACCTTTTCTGCGTGAAGATTCTAACCCAATGCCCTGAAGCGGGCTTGGGGACAATGGCAGCGGGTCAGTTTGACTGGGGCGGTTTCCTCCCAAAAAGTAACGGAGGAGTGCTAAGGTTCTCTCAGCTTGGTTGGTAATCAAGCGTCGAGCATATTGGTAGATGAGAGCTTAACTGTGAGACACACACGTCGAACAGATACGAAAGTAGGCCAAAGTGATCCGGTGGTAGAATGTGGAATTGCCATCGCTCAACGGACAAAAGGTACGCCGGGGATAACAGGCTTATCGCGCCCAAGCGTTCATAGCGACGGCGCGGTTTGGCACCTCGATGTCGGCTCATCGCATCCTGGGGCTGGAGAAGGTCCCAAGGGTCCGGCTGTTCGCCGGTTAAAGCGGTACGCGAGCTGGGTTCAGAACGTCGTGAGACAGTTCGGTCCTTATCCGCTGTGGGCGCAGGAGATTTGAGGGGTTCATTCCTTAGTACGAGAGGACCGGGAATGACGAACCTCTGGTGTTCCGGTTATGCCGTCAGGCGTAGTGCCGGGTAGCTATGTTCGGAAAGGATAAGCGCTGAAAGCATCTAAGCGCCAAGCCTCTCCCAAGATTAGATCTCCCAATTAAGGTCGTGGTAGACTACCACGTTGATAGGCCGCAGGTGTAAGTGCAGTAATGCATTCAGCCAAGCGGTACTAATTTCCTGATTGGCTTGGTCTTAATTTTTTAACCAAGTCGAGAGAAACTTCGGTTTCTCTCGATCGGTTAAAGAATACAAAGACTTTTAGCAGCCAACGCGTAAAATTGTATTACAAATCTTTTAAATTCCCTTGAACGGGAGGCTTTATCTATAGTTTCCAAAGAACGGTTTGTTCTTTAAAATTTTGCTGGAGACAAAGGTCGCTAGAGATTCTGACAACGGGAAATTGTTGTCAGCCCTCTGGTGATATTAGAGGCGTGGCCCCACCCGTTCCCATCCCGAACACGGCAGTGAAACGCGCCCTCGCCAATGGTAGTGCATCTATAGGGTGTGCGAGAGTAGGTCGTCGCCAGTATTACGAACCCCTCCCTGGGAAACCGGGGAGGGGTTTCTTTTTTTAGGAAATGGGTCGAAAGTAAATCGCTTTATTCGAAGGACAGGAGGAGGTCGCTTCGGTACTTTGACCTTCTATGCCGACGAGTCGGCCCATTCCTATTCCTGCCCAGGATCTTCGCAATACGGAGATGATGCTCCAGATCTTCACTCTCACTTTCCTTGGTGACGATGCCTTCAAAAAGGTCCCGTGGCGGCGCTATTATGACGAGAAGGTAAAGCCGGGGGAGAATAATTCATTCAGGGAACGGTGGAGGACCGATCCGCAGCTCAATGATTTGATCATTAACAGGGGGGCGACAACCAACTTAGGAGTCTTAAGGCACGAAGCGGCCGTGGCGAAGTGTAAGCTTTTGGCGGAGCAAGTCTGCGCAAAGCATGGCGTTGAATCGGTTTTTGCCGCTCGTAATCTCAACCTACGGCAAGCGCCGGAACTGATTTTATTCGAGGAAATTCCTTACAACCGACGCGCCCTGGTGAGCGTTGACCATCATCCGGAAAGGCTCGCCAGTTATCAGCAATTACCCCGCCACGATTTCACCGCGCTCGATTTCTCGGCCAAAATGGGGCGGGCATTAATCATCAATGACGAGCCCCTGCGTCCTGCTATCCGGGCTCCGTATGTCACGAGCGCGCTTCCAAGGTATGATGGGGGAGCAAGCCTGGTTGCGAACCAAGACCGTCTCGCGGAAATGATTTTGCATCGATTCCAGGAGGGGTTTGGATACGCGAACAGAAGTGAAGCGATGTTCCATTATGGTTTCCCCGAATGGGACGCTTCCGCGCATTCCACAGTTCAAAGAAATGAGAACTGGCGTCGGCAAGTGCCTTTTCGTTCGCGCCGCGAAGAACCGCTGTATGGTCGGTTGCCTTTGCATTAAGTTTTGGTTTGTCGTGGATTTTCGGCTGGTGAAAATTGAGGAGGGTTTTCAGGACAGACCCTCATTTACTCTTTCTCCAGTAAGGGGCTATTATTGGGGTGAAGTGTTCACTCGCATCCGCAATTCGATTCAATTCCGCATGAAGATGGCGCGGTTTGGTATTTTTTATCTGCGCGGGTTCAGGCTTACTTCGATTCGGGCGGGCGGCCGCAGAATCCAACTGCATCTTCCACCGAGGGAGCGGGCGGAGCATGAATGGGAATTCGGGCAGATTCTCTTCGACGATTGCTATCATCTGGCGCAAATTCCTGCGCCGGCCCGGACGATTGTCGATATTGGCGCGAACATCGGGGTCTTTGCGCTGGCGGCGCGTTATTATCATCCGGAGGCGCGCATTTATTCTTATGAGCCGAATCCCGAGCTTGAGCCTTATCTTGCGGCTCATTGCAAGGCGATCGGGTCTGAATACTCTCTCGTGGCGGTAGGGGACAAGACGACGCGCATTAAGTTGAACCCTGGCGTTGATTCGCGGCATGGCATCAGTGAGGAGAGCGCGGGAGGCGATATTCCGCAGATCGCTTTTGCGGACATCGTGAAGGAGGTTGGGCCGATCGATCTGCTCAAGCTCGATTGTGAAGGGGCGGAGTGGGGCATCTTCGCCGATCCCAAGCCGTGGGAGCAGGTGCGCAATGTCGCGATGGAATATCACTTCTTTGCAAAGCCCGGGGCGATGGAGGAAGATCTGCGCCGGCAGCTGCAACAGCTGGGTTTTACGCGGATTGAAATCAAGCCCAGCCCAAAGGGCGGCTTTGGTTTTGCGTGGGCGGGCAAGCCTTGACGATCAAAATAAGTGTTTGACACCTTCGCTGCATGGTGTATAACACCAGAACGTCAGTTCGCCTTCGGGGACCGTTCCGCAAGCCCCGTGACTGACGGTCGTAATTCCATCCTCCCGGCGTCTTTCTTCATGTCGTACGCCGGGAGGCTCTGGAATGGGATGACGAGCTGGCAGGGGTAAAATCGGGAATGGACGTGTTATTGGACGGACAGGGAGAAATTTTCAGATAACGGCCCTATTATTTTAGTTATAAGCTACTTACATATTTTACGACCAATTTGACATGCCTTTATAGTAAGCTTACCTTAAATCATGAAGCCTTTTGGCATGCGCTATTGCCTGGGGGCTGCATTGCTTCTTACTCTATTTCAGGGATCTCTTCGAGCCGATATCCTCATTTATGAGGGCGCACGAATCGCCAACGTGATCAACACGATCAGCTCGGCCGGCGCTGTGACGCCGTTCATCACATCGGGAATAAATAATCCTCAAGGGCTGATAATGGGGCAGGACGGTAATCTTTATGAGGACGATCGAAATACCGGTTCTCTCCTGGAGATCACCACTGGCGGCTCGATCAGCACCTTTGCTACAGGATTGGGTTCGCCCGTGGGATTGGTCCAGGATTCCTCCGGTAATTTTTATGTTTCAGATAATTCGATCGGGCGGATCGATAAAATCACCCCTGGCGGGGTGGTCAGTGATTTTTCTGATTTCGCCGCCGGTATGCAAGGCATGGCGATTGACCCCAGTGGCAATCTGTATGTGGGAGATAATTCGAGCAATGAAGTCTGGAAAGTCACTCCAGGCGGGGTCGCGAGCGTCTTTGCTTCCGCGGGGTTGAGTACGCCTTCGTTCATGGTTTATGATCCGAATGACCAGAACCTCTATGTTTCCGATTTTAACAACAACCGCATCGTCAAAATTAATTCGAGCGGTGTGATTACTTCGTGGGTTACGGGCTTGAATGGGCCTCAGGCGCTGGGTTTCGATCCCAGTACTGGCGATCTTTATGAAGTGGATCGAAACAGCTCCTCGATCAATATGATTACGCCGGGCGGCGTTGTGACTTTATTTGCGTCGGGGACCGGCGGTCCGAGCGGAGGTATTATCGTATTGCCTGAGCCTTCGACATGGGTGATGACGATTACCGGATTCGTGATGCTGCTGGGCGTAGCGGCTCGTCGGCGGTATTAAAGGCCGGTGGCTTTTAGTTCACTTCCTGGGAGATTCTAATTTTCCGTCTGGCGCGCGCAAGGAGAACTTCCGTACCGTGGAAGCGGTGATCGCGGCAACGGGCACGGGTGTGGTGCTGCGTTTTACGGTTGGCAGTCCAGCGCCCGGAACTTCGGTCGCGAAACTTGCCCCGGTTGCCGACTGCGCAAACGCGGCATCGTAGTCGGTCCGCAAACTTTTCCAGCCTTCGGCGGTTTGCCTGGCGAGTTCGACAGCCGTTGTCTCTTCGGTGTCTTTTAAAATAGTTTCGACGGCTGGCGTTAACAGGGCCATTCGAGTGACCAGATTTCGGTTCACGGGCCCGAGTTGCGTATAAATTTGTGATATTTCCTTGGCTCTTCCCGGGCGCGGTGCTTCCGGATCTTTCAAAATCGACCGCAGCATTTGGAGTTGTGGCATCGATAATCTGGCTTTGCTGGCGAGTTCATCGGCGATGTCTTCAACTTGATGCCGCACTGTGATCATCGCGACGCTCAGTTTTGTGGTTGTCGTTAGCGGTCTGTTGTCCCAAGGCACGGGTGCGCCAGGTTCGGGCGGGAGCGCGATGGCGATCGCTCCGTGAATGGTCGCGAGCTTAGAACGGATCTTTTCGTTGATGGTTCCAGTGGATGGCGCAGCGGTCATAAGATAGCCCCGCGTAATGTGCCCTGCATTCCGTGGTGCGCCAGTTAAAAAGCGCGTGATGGGATGCGTATTCATTCAACCTCATCGCCAGCAACGGAATATTCATCTTTAGCCCTCACTTTAAGGAAAAAGCGGCTGAATAGGCGGTTTAATCTTCGATATAGCCCCTTTTTGCTTTGTGAATGAGTGAATTAAATCGAGGAGGATAGCTTCGTTGTTATTTATTATTGATCTTAATAAATAAAACTGTTAGGCTCGGGGACTATGGTCTTTGAATTTTCAGGCAAAGACGTTCGGCCGTTCGCATCCTGAAATTTCTTCCATTGGAATCCCTGAGCATGACGACTCTTTCATCAAATAAACTGGAGCGACCAAGCGCGCGGTTGATGCTTTGGCTTAAAGGGGAGATGCCGCTGCATGTCGCGAATAAGACGCGTGAGCTCGATTATTATCGAGGGTTGCTCGATGAGATTCATCGCGATGCCGGTTTGACATCGGAGGAAGCGCGCGAGCAGATTGAATTTTATCCCCTTTCCACGGGCGGCGGCCCGGGGGGAAGTTATTTTCAGGTGCAGACGCCGACTTTTTCAACGTACGGGCAGTTTCGGAGTCTTTCGCATGTGATTGGGCGTTTCAATGAGGACCCGCGGGCGAAGCTCAATGAGATAAAGATCGGGATTTATACCGGACCCTATCCGAGTGTTGCAGGCGCGGACGCCGTGAGAAATCTTCTGAAGGCGTTCATTGTGCTTCAACCGCACTTTGAGACGGCCACCCTTTCGGATCCGGAGCGTCTTGCGCTGGCGCAACAATCGATTCCAGTCGGGGTAAGAGAATGGCTGCCGCAGCACGGTTTTGAATCCGATTTCCATTACGCGACGGCGCGGCTGATGGTGAGATCCGATCCGCGTCCGACGCGGCAGGGTCGGCAGCTGCAGCCGCAGATTTCGTCGAGGGATTACAATTTTTTTGTCATCCCGACGAGACCAGATCCGCAGGATCCGGCGGCGGTTGAAAGGACTGTCCGGAATGCCTATGTTCTTGGTTCCTGTTTAGATAAGAACCGGGTGGCGGCAACGGAAGATTTGACGATGGAGCTGGCAGACGGCTTTATGCGTCTTTGCGAGGCGGCGCAGGGGGATGAATTTCGGGGGATACCACGTCCAGATGCTCCCGATTTACAGAGGCCGCGGGCTTCTGTGGTTTCGATTGCGGAGGCGCGGGTTTTTCCGAGGATTGCTTCTCGGTTAACTCCTGAAAGTGAGAGCCTTGAATAGCGAGACAATTTCATTGACATAATCGATTATAAATGGAGAATAGCCTTCCTAAATAAATAAACATATGAAAGCCAAAACACTTTTAGCTCAAACGATGGTGCTCCTCTCGGGATGGGGTTCGATGCCTTCAACAGCCCAAATTCCGGCTCCTGAAGCGCAACCGCGCCCAGCAGCGCCGCCACAGCTTCCGGGCAAATTTGCAGTTCCATCTAATGATTTGGAACAAGACGCTCTCTTTTTTGAATCGAAGGTCCCGCCCAAAAACAGTAAAGACTTCGAAAAGGTAACCGGAGATGTTTTTGTGGTTGGCGCGCGCCGGACGCTCGTGAGCCCCGCGACGGCCGAAGGGGTCAGTTATCGAGTGCTTGGCCAAGGCGACGTGCCGCTCCTCACAGTGGTGCAACGACCTAATGGTTCGGGTACGATTACTTACTTTGATAATATTTCGGGGACTCCAGTTATCGACAAACCTTTTGAGACGACCAAGAAGGTCACGGTGCTGAATGGCGCCGCTCTGCCGATTGCAGGCGCCCATGAAGCGCTTGTTGGCGAAGCCGGCCAGATCATGAGTGAGAGAGATCTAAGGGCTTTCATCCCTGCTGCGGAAAGACAACTTGGTGTCACAGCGGGCACCAGTGGCATGGTCATGGTTCAAGGGCTGGCCGAATCGAAGGTTCGAGTCGGCTTTGGCCGAGGAGCCTTGAGCCTGGTCATCCCCAAGCCGGTGGTCGATGGAAGGAGAGTTGGTACATTGCCTCATTCGTTGACCCGGGATATCGAGTAATAATTTTAGAAAGAAACGACCCCTCCCGGCGCAAGCGGGGAGGGGTTTTTCTTTGCCCGGAAAAAACCTGATTTTTCCGCGGACGGCCGCTCGAGGCCTCGGTACTGCTGCGGACGAACAGCGCAAGGACCGCGACTCCGATGTAAAACGAACTTAATTTAACCCGGCGAGGTATTATGCTCCGACTATCCGAAGATGATGATTTCCTGCGGAAAATGGGGATTCGCCCCGACGGCGAGCTGCCCAAGCTGCTGCGTAAAAATACCAAAAATTTTAATTTTCTGCGTTTTACGCCTGATCCGGCGCGCAATGGTTCGTGGCTGGCGGGGAATGAGTTCACGGAGCAATTCATGGCCGATTATGACATTGCGCGGATTTATCCGTTTCCGGAGTTTCAGAAGTATCTCTCAGGGACGACACAGGACAAACCTCTGGGGGCGTCGATGTATCACGATCCGGCGATGGCTTTCTGCACGAGCGACGATCCCGATGACGAGATGGATACGGTGGCGCTGCATGTGAATTATCTGATCATGACGGACAAAAAGAGCGGCAAGCTTCTTGCGCCTTACATGGCAGCGGCGACAATTCCGCATGGCGTGTTGAACGATCTTGTCATGCGCGAGAACAAGCGGCTCGTTTTTTTGGAAGATCCGGACCTGCGGAGCGCGCCGACGAGCGAGAAATCGCTCGGAGAGGAGATCAGGCTTCGCCGCCAGATCGCGCGATCGGAGCTTCGCGAGGAGATTCTCGCTTGCGCCGTGCCGCTAGCGGCGTCTCTCCTAGCGATCGCCGGGATGTATATGACGAAGGAGGACAAGAAGGAGCCGCCGCCTGGTATCGAGCAAACGGAACAAGGCCCTTTCCTGGCGAATGCGGTGCGGCCGACGGATGCGGGAAATCGAATTATATTCAGGTCGAGCGCGCCGGGTGAGCCGTTGATCTCGATTCGGCTCCCGCACCGGGCCTAGCTGGCGAGCAATTCGTACCAGTTGTCGCGTTGACGCGGCTCGTAGCCCATCTCGGTGACGAGGCGGCGGATATCGTCGACGCCGAGGCGGAAGGAAGTCCCGGCGGCAGAGACGACATTCTCTTCCATCATGACGCTGCCGAAATCGTTCGCGCCAAACTGGAGCGCGATCTGGCCGATCTTTGGGCCTTGCGTGACCCAGGAGGATTGGATGTTTTCAAAATTGTCGAGGAAGATTCGGCTCAAGGCCTGCATGCGGAGATATTCGTGCGAGCCGGCGGGTGTGGCTTTCAAAACGGTATTCTCGGGCTGGAAGGTCCAGCAGATGAATGCGGTGAAGCCGCCGGTCTCGTCCTGGAGATCGCGCAGGCGCTGCAGATGCTCGATGCGGTCGGGCATGGTCTCGACGTGGCCGAACATCATTGTGGCGGACGACTTGAGGCCAAGGCGATGGGCGACGCGCATGACCTCGAGCCATTGATCGGAGTTGCACTTGAGCGGAGAGATTTTGTTGCGCACGCGATCGACGAGAATCTCGCCGCCACCGCCGGGGATGGAACCGAGCCCGGCCGCCATGAAACGGCGAATGACTTCCTCAAGAGGCAGGGAGAAGACATCGGCGAAGTGGTTAAACTCGGGTGGGGAAAATCCGTGGATATTGATTTTTGGATGTTTGCTTTTGATGTGGGCGAGCAGCTCGAGATAGTAATCGATCTTTAGCTTGGGATGGTGGCCGCCCTGCATCAAAATTTGCGTGCCGCCAATGGCCTCGAGCTCGGTGATCTTCGCGCTGATCTGTTCCGGCGACAGGACGTAATGGTCGGCGTCCTTTTCGGTGCGGTAGAAGGCGCAGAACTTGCAATAGACATCGCAGACGTTGGTGTAATTGATGTTGCGGTCGATGATGTAGGTGACGATCTCGTTGCCGCGACCGGCGTAGGCTTGCTCCTTGCGCTGGCGACGACGGGAATCGGCGAGCGCGCCGAGCTCAGGCAGGGGAGCGTAAGCGAGGTCGAGGGCTTCGGCGGCGGAGATTCGTTCTCCGGCCAGAACTTTTGATTTTGTCTCGGGATTGATGAGGGCCTGGATCATGTCCAATTCAATTTGGGAACCTGCTTGATAGCGCCGATTTCCGCGAGGAGCTGGGCGAATTTGAGCAGTCCCGCTTTTTCCTCAGTGCCGATTTGGTAGCGGATGTGTTTCGTCAGGTAAGTATATTCTTCGGGCGTTTGCGCGATTTCGCGGCGCGCGGCGAGTCCCGCGATGGCGGTTGTTCGTAGAAGATCGGCGGTCCCCCGGTTCTTTTCGTCGGGACGCATGGCCCAGACGGCAAAGACGAAGGGCAAGCCGGTGGCTTCGAGCCACGACTGGCCGAGATCCCAGAATCGACCGTCGGGATGGGCGGCGCGTCGCGCGATGGCCGCGTCACCGATTAAAAGATTCGCGTCGGCCTTTGTGGTTTCAGGGACATATTCGACCTTCAGGTTAAGGAAACTTTCGAGCAGCACTCGTGCGAGTTGTGCGGAGGTCTTGGACACGCTGCCGAGCGACACGGTCTTTATTTTTCGCAATGTGACGTGATGCTCGAGAATGACGCTGTGAACCGGGCCGCGGCAGGTGATGCCGATTCCATCCACGAGATTGTAAGCCGGATATTCGAGGCATTCGGCGACGGGAACGAGCGCGACATCGACCAAGCCCTCGCGTAATTCCTGGGCGAGGGTTGAGGGATGGGAAAGATGAACCTCTTTTTCGAGTCCATAAATAAGCGGACGCGCATTCAAATAAGGAACCGAGCCGATACGCACCGTTTCGGACGCGAAGCGCTCTCGTTTTTGGTCAATGAGGGGAAGGATCATGGTAATGACAAGGCGGGTTTACTTCATAATACCAATATCAAATTCGAGCTGACTTAGCGAGATCTGTAAATCAAACTTGGCGGTAGCCACCTTGATTTCCGCCTCGGTGCGGTTCAGTTGCGCCTGGGACAGTTCCACGATTGAACTGGCGCCAAGGTCATAGCGGGCCTGCGCTAATTGCTCGGCCTCACGCGCATACTGGCGCAGTTGCCGCGCTGTTTTTACCCTTTGACTGCTGGTTTGAACTCCGAGCCAGGAAATGCGGGCATCCCGCGCCACTTTATTTTCTTCGTAATTTAACTGCAGTTCCGCCGACTGCGCATGCAATTCCGCTTCCTCGCCACGGGCGGAAAGTTTGCCACCATTGAGCACCGGCCAGCTCATATTAATTCCGCCCACGAGGTAGCCTTCACTTGTTTTTGGGTCGTTAATGATCGGGTTATAACCGGCCGTCGCAAGGGCGGTGACGGTGGGATATTGCAGAGCGCGCTCGGCTTTCGCCAGTTCGAGGGAAGCTTCGCGCCGCGCTTTCAGCTCGGAGATTTCCGGCCGCTGCGACAGAGCTTCATGGACGACCTGAGCGACATCTTCCGGCGGTTTCCAGGTGATCTCAGCAGCGGTCAGTTGATAGGTGCGGTAATCCTGAAAGCCCATGGCGCTCGATAACCGCGCATTGGCGGCATTCATGTTATTTTCGGCTTCGAGCTGCAGCAATTTGGCGTCTTCCATGGCCACTTGCGCAAAGGAGACGTCGAGCCCTGACTTTAATTTGCTGTTCGCCAATGCCTGCACGCGATCGAGCACGAGTGAGCGCGCGTTCACGGTATCGCGAGCGATTTTTAACACCGCGGCCGCCTTCAAGGCGTTGAAGTAGGAGGCATAGACATCGAGCAGGACCTGGGCCTGGGTTAATTGGGCTTCGTTCATGGCGGCTTCCGAGAGAAAGCGCGCCTGATCGGTCAGGGCCGAGGTGCGCCCGAAATCGGTGATCAACTGTGTGACGCTTAAGCCATCGGATTGGTGGTCGAATACGGAGGGATTGGTCAGACCGGGGCCGGCGCCGATCCGCGTATTGGGCGTTGTGCCCACGGCGGAAACATTGGCTGTGACCTGCGGATAAAAATCGGCGCGCGCCTGACGGATATGTTGCTTGGCCGCCGCGGCCTCCGTTTGTCCTTCTTTCAGCAGGGGATGATTGGCCAGCGCGAAGGCGATGGCCTGTTCCAGCGTCAGCGGAAGAGGCGAATCGTCCTGCGGCGGGCGGATATCAACACCGGAAGAAGGCTGTGCCTGCAACCCGGCAACCGCCAGAATCGCCAAGAGCAAAATGATTTTTTTCATGTTGTCACTGTCTCGACCGGTTCCTGCGGAATGGGCGAGTAGTCATCTTTTTCTTTATCGTAGAAGAGGAGGCACGCCGCGGGCACGAGAAACATGGTGCAAACGAGGGAGACGCATAGTCCGCCAATAATGGCGCGGGCCAGCGGAGCATAAGCTTCGCTGCCGGTGCCCAGTTTGAGGGCCATGGGGATGAGGCCGAGAATGGTCGCGAGCGAAGTCATGAGGATGGGGCGCATGCGCACGCGGCATGACTCGGCGACCGATTCGCGCAGGGTACGCCCCTGTTGCTGGAGATGATGAGCGAATTCAACAATCAGGATGCTGTTGGAAACGACGATGCCGGTCATCATGACAATGCCCATCAAGGACATGACATTCAAAGTCGTGCCTGAAGCCAGGAGCGTGAGGATAACGCCGGTCAGGCCGGGCGGCACCGCGAGCAAGATGATGAACGGATCGAGGAAGGAACGGAATTGCGCGACAAGAACGAGGTAAACGAGAACGATGGATAAAATCAGGCCGAGGCCGAAACTGCGAAACGACGTATTCATGGCTTCAACAGAGCCGCGCATCGAAAGCCGCAAGCCTTCCGGCAATGGGCCATAATCTTTCAACATTTTTTGGATGGCGTTGTCGGTGGTGGAGAGATCTTCCGTCTTCGGATTGACGAAGATATCGACGACGCGGCGGAGCTGATAATGATCGACCTCGGTGGGGGCGGTTGTGTGGGTGATTTTTACGGCGGCATCAAGTTGCGTCGGCTTGGTCACGGCGGCGGATCGCAATGGAATGGAGGCGAAATCTTCCAGCGATTGAATCTGCGCCTCGGGATATTGGACGGTCAGCAGATAATCGTAGCCCGACTTGGGATCGACCCAGTAACTGGGGGCGATCATGGCATTGGAGGTGAGCGCGGTGATGACATTGCTGACGACTTCCTTGGGGGTCAACCCGAGCTGGCTGGCGCGCACGCGGTCGATTTCCAGGCTGAGCGATGGCGCGTTCTGGTCCTGTGGAATGTAAGCGTCGTCGACACTTTCTATGGCCTGCGTTCGTAAGGCCAGTTTGTTGGCGGTATCGGCCATGAGATTGAGTTGCGAACCGCTGATCTGAAGATTGATCGGTGCGGGCAATCCCATGTTCAGGATCGCGTCAACGAGGCCGCCGGTCTGAAAGAAGGTGCGCAGCTCCGGCATATCGGCTTTCAGGCGGGAACGGACTTTGTCCATGTATTCGTAACTGCTCAGCCGATGACCCTCCTTGAGCGCGACGAGAATGAAACCGGTGTGCGATGCCGAGTTGGGAGTGTAAATAGCGGAGAAATCGGCGGTGACGCCGAGATTATCGACGATGGTTTCAAGTTCATCGGGCGGGACTATCTCCCGAATCTTTGTTTCGGCCTGGGCGACCAGTTCCTCGGTGCGTTCGAGTCGTGTGCCGGTCGCCGCTTTTACGTTGATGACGAATTGGCCGGGATCGGTGCGAGGGAAATAGGCTTTGCCGACAAAGGGGTAGAGGCAAAGGCTTAATGCGAAAATAATGAGAATGACGGCGACGGTAAGTCCGGATCGATCGAGCGCCGGTCGCAAGTAGTGATTGTAAGTGTCCAGCAATCGCTGAAACCAGACATTGAAATGGGCGGTGACGCGCTCGAGAAATGTGAATTTAGGCTCGGAGACGCGGTGAAATTCATCGTCGGCTTCATGAGCGGAAATGAAATGGGCGCAAAAGAGCGGCACGACCGTCATGGCGACGATGTAGGAGGCCAACAATGCCAATACAACCGTGATGGCCAATGCGCTAAATAAGAAACGACTGACTCCGTAAAGGAAGGTGACGGGAAAGAAGACGATGGCGGTAGTCAAGGTCGCGGCGAGGACGGGAAGCGCGACTTCATCGCCACCTTTTTGGGCGGCCACCGCCGGCTTCTCGCCCATTTCGATGTAACGGTAAATGTTTTCCAGCACGACAACGGAGTTGTCGATGAGTCGGGAGAAAGCGAGGGCGAGCCCACCCAGCACCATTGTATTCACTGAATTGCTGCCGAACGAAAGCGCAATAAAGGTGGCCAAGGCGGAAAGTGGAATCGAGAGAAAGACGGCCGTGGTCGCGCGCCAATTTCCGAGGAAAAGAAGGATCATGATGCCGGTCAGGACCATGCCAATCAAGCCTTCGTGGATGAGGTTTTCGATGGCGCTTTTGACAAAGAGCGACTGGTCGAAGGCCAGTTTCACGACGAGATTGCGCGGGACGTCGAGCAAATCGCCGATGGCGCGCTTTACACCATCGACGACGGCGATGGTGTTGGAATCTCCGCCCTGCTTGAGAATGGGCAGGTAAACGGATGGCTGGCCGTCTATCTTGACGACGTTGGTCTGGATTTGCGCCGCATCCATTGCCTTGCCGACATCGCCGACGAGAACGGGCGCATTGTTAATCATTTTAAGGGGCAGATGGTTGATCTCATCGACATCCCGAAGCTGGCTGTTGGTGTAAATGTTGTAATCGAACGGGCCAATCTTGACGTCGCCAGCGGGTAAAATCAGGTTCGAGTCATTGACGGTGCGTACGACGTCCATGATGCTGAGCTGATGCGCTTCGAGTTTGAGCGGATCGACATAAATCATGATCTGCCGGTAGCGACCGCCGAAGGGTTGGGGCACTGATGCGCCGGGAACGCCGGCGATCTGGTTGCGGACGGTGTATTGGGCCAAGTCGCGCAGATGGGTTTCATCGAGGCCTTCCCCCTTGAGCGTGACGAGGCAGACGGGAAGGCTTGAGGCGTCGAATTTCAAGACGACGGGCGGCAGAGTTCCCGGGGGCAGCCGGCGCAAATTGGCCATGGCGAGATTAGAGATGGAAGTCACGGCCGAGTCGGGATCAGAACCGGGCTGGAAATAGACTTTGATGAGGCTTACGCCGGGCAGGGAGCGCGACTCGATGTGATCGATGCCGCTGGCGAGAGTGAAGAAGCGTTCAAATCGACCGGTGATGTCGGTTTCGATTTGTTCCGGGGGCATGCCGGAATAGAAGGTGGCAACGACGACGACAGGAATGCGGATGGCGGGAAATAAATCGACGGGCAACCGGACGAGGCTGGTGACGCCCACCACGACAGTGATGAGGCAGGCGACGATAATAAAATAGGGAAAGCGAAGGGCGAAGCGCGTCATGGATTAAACCGGATGCTCATTTCTTGCACGCATTGTAGCCATTATTTCCCTGAATTAGCCGCTATGGTGACGGTCTCTCCTCCATGAATTTTTCTTTTCCCGGCTACGACGACCCGATCTCCTTCGTTCAAGCCGCTGATGATCTCGACGGCATTTGCCGTCTGGATTCCGGTTTTGACCGCGCGTTGTTCAACTTTGTTATTTGAACCGACGACATAGACGGCGGGATTGGAGTCGCCAAAGACGGCGGACAGCGGCACGGACAGGGCGTCGGGTTTTTTATCGAGAGGAATATTCACGCTGGCATAGATACCGGGAAATAGCAGGCCGTCGGAGTTATCGACGTCGACCTCGGTGGTCATGGTTCGCGTACTGACATCGACCGAATGAGCGAACCGCGCAATTTTACCGGTAAATTTTTTACCGGTGTTGGCGATGGTGACCTCGACGGAATCATTATCGTGGATCTGGTCGATGGCGGACTGGGGCACATCAAAGACCAGCCGCAGATGATCGATCTCGGCAAATTTTACGAGCGGGAGACTTTGCGTGTTGGAAGCCGTTCCAGCCTGGACGAGGGCGCCGACATCAGCGCGGCGTTCAGTCACCACGCCGGAGAAAGGAGCGGTGATGTTTTCATAATCGATCATCGTCTCGACTTTTTTGGAGTTGGCGCTGGCTTCATCGAAATGCGCGTGCGCGGCGGCGAGCGTGGCTTCCGCGCCGGCGTCCTGATCCCGGCTGGTGTCGAGTTCCTGCTGGCTGATCAGGTTCGGCCTGGCCTTGACCACTCCCTGAAGCCGCGTGTAAGCGAGATGCGCTTCCTCGTAGGCGGCCTCGGCCTTGGCGATTTCTTCCTGGCTGGCGACAACTTCGGCCTGAGCTCGCTTGAGTTCGTCCTGAGCCTCGGGCACTTCGAGGAGTGCAATCGGTTGCCCGGCTTTCAGCTTGTCACCGACATCGACGTACATTTTTTTGACGTAGCCCGAAACTTTGGCGTGGATATCAACTTCCTGGTAGGGCTTAAATTCGGCGGTCAAAGTCAGCTCTCGTTCGAGAGGTCCTTTTTTTACCGTTTCGATGCTTACGGTCGGTTTGTCACTATCGGCTGATTGAGTGGAAGCATAGTTTCCGCAGGCGGAAAGGCCGAGTGTTCCCAGAACCAGACCGGCAAGAGCACTTTGATTCCAGTTCATAAACTTCATATTAGTTGGAGGCGACTAATCCGGAAGGCAAATCGAGCCGACCGGGTGGCAGGGAACCGGGACGTCCGATTTTTTCGTAGAATGTGTTTCGTTGAACGGGAATCCGGCCGGCCTCGCGGATGACGCGTTCGAGCGCTTGCACGGTTTGTTCCTGCGGCGTGGTGGATCCGGCCATGTGAAATATTTTTTCCTGCATGATGGTGCCATGGAGATCGTCCACGCCGTAGCTGAGCGCGATCTGGGCGATGGGGAGGGTGAGGCTGACCCAATAGGCGGTGATGTGCTCGAAGTTGTCGAGGAAGATGCGGGCTACGGCGAGATTACGGAGATCCTCGAAGGCGGAGACGCGGCCGAGGCGGCTGAGCTTGTTGTTTTCAGGCTCGAAGGCGAACGGGATGAAGGCGGTAAAGCCGCCGGTTTCGTCCTGGAGCGCGCGCAGGCGATTGAGGTGATCGACGCGATGTTCCAGTGTCTCGACATGGCCGTAGAGCATGGTGCAGGTGCTGCGCATGCCGAGTCCGTGCCAGAGCCGATGGACTTCGAGCCATTCCTCGGCGGTTTCCTTGCCGCGACAGACTTGATCGCGGACGACGGGGTCGAAGATTTCGGCGCCGCCACCGGTGAGGGAATCGAGTCCCGCTTCGCGGAGAATCTGCATGGTCTCGAGGAGGGGCTTCTTCGCAATGCGCTCGGCGAGGTGGCGAATTTCGATGGCGGTGAAGGCTTTGACCTTCAGGCCAGGGCATTCCTGCTTCAAGCGGCGGACGGTCTCGATGTAGAATTCAAACGGCAATTTGGGGTGCAGGCCGCCGACCATGTGGACTTCGGTGATGCCGCGTTCAAAGGCCTCGCGCGATTGGCGGACGAGTTCATCGATGTCGTACTCGAACGCGCCCTCCTGTTTTGGTTTCTTGGCGAAGGAGCAGAACTGGCAGCTGAGGATGCAAACATTGGAATAGTTGAGATAGAGATTGAAAACGTAGGTGGCGGTGTTCCCGTTCTTTTTCTCGCGGACATGATCGGCGAGGAGGCCGAGCGCGTGGAGATCGCGGCAGCGGTAGAGCTCGAGGGCGTCGTCGATGGAGATCCGTTCGTCGGCGAAAACTTTCGCGGCAATACGGTCGAGCCCGGCGCGCTGGAGGACAGAGTTGGCTACGATGCGATCCATGTTCTTATTTTTTATCAGACTTTTTAACTTTAATCGTTGCTCTTATAGAGTATGCCGGCGTCAACTTCGCGAATTTATATCTAATTCGTTTTGTGCGAATATTTAAGGATGGGGATAACACTTTACTGAAGCCCAAACATGCTTTGGAGAAATTAGGATGAAATAAATTATAAAATTGCGATCCTTTTGGTCCTGTGTGCAGGACTTTATGTCCTATGAAACCGACTTTTATGAGTGAATCTCTAATAGGATCGAGATCGTTTTTTTTGTCGAATGATATTAGAAGGCTTGTTGCCGCAGCATTCCCTCTAAACGCAAAGGCCAAATTTTTTCCAAAATTAATGAGGAGAACGTGATCTTTCTTTTTCGAAACTACATCGGTGTAGAATTGTTCAAAGTCAGTATCAAATTTTAGTAAAAACGTTTTCCACATATTCTTAGCAAAATATTATACTTAATGCTGTGCCGAGCAGCAGAACAACGCTGACAAAGGCGTTGGCCTGAAAAAAGGCGATGTTGATTTGTTCGAGATCGCGCCCCTGGCAAAGGCGATGCTCGTATTGCAAAGCGGCGGCGGCGGCGGCCCAGCCGACCCAATAGGGCCACGCCAGCTCGGCCATGAATCCGAAGAAACCGAGCATGAGCCACGCGAATACGTGCAAGCCGCGAGCGAGGGCAAGAGAACGGTAGATGCCCATCTTGGCGGGCATGGAATAGAGACGCGCTTTGCGATCGAAGTCGATGTCCTGCGTCGCGTAGATGAGATCGAAACCGAAAACCCAGAGAAGAACTCCGGCGGCGAGGATGCAGGGGATGGGGGAATCGAGTTTGCCGGTGACGGCGGCCCAAGCGCCCATGGGTGCGACGGAGAGCGAGAGGCCGAGCCACGCGTGAGACCAGGTGGTGAATCGTTTGCTGAACGAATAGCCGAGAATGATGGCGGCGGCGACGGGACTGAGGAAGAAGCAGAGGGGATTGAGGGCAGAGGTCGCGAGGACGAAGATAGCGAGGGAGGAGATGCAGAGGCCCAGCGCGAGGCCGCGCGAGGCGAGGCCGGAGCGGTTCTGGGTGCGGGGATTGCGCAGGTCGAAATCCCAATCGGCCCAGCGATTGAAGGCCATCGCGGCGGTGCGGGCGCCCACCATGCAGATGAAAATCAACGCGACGGTGCGAGCGTTGGGCAATCCATGCGCGGCAACGAGCATGGAGATGAGGGCGAAAGGAAGGGCGAAAATGGTGTGGCTGAACTTGATGAACGTGAGGACATTGACGGTGCGCTGGCGGAGGGAATTGAGAGCGAGCGCGGGCATGTTATTCGAGCGCGGGTTCAGTTTCCATCCAGCGTTTGATGGAGGGGTTGTCGACGCCGAGATGATCGAGCACGCGGGCGACAACGGTGTCGGCGACTTCCTCGACAGTTTGCGGATTGTGATAGAAAGAAGGGATGGCGGGGATGACGGTGGCACCGGCCTCAAGCAGGCTGACGATGTTGCGGGCCTGGAGCAAATTCCACGGCGTTTCGCGCGGGACGATGATGAGCTTGCGCTTTTCCTTGAGGAAGACATCGGCGGCGCGGGTGATGACGCTATCGGAATAACCGTGGGCGATGCGGCCGGCGGTTCCCATGGAGCAGGGAATGACGACCATGGCGTCGAATTTGGCGGAGCCGCTGACAAACGGGACTTCCATGCTTTTGTTATCGTGAACGGCGAAAGCCTTGGGGATTTTTAATCCGCCAATTTCGCCCTGGGCGATTTGTTTCGCGTAGGTGCTGAGGACAACGTGGACTTCGTGCTTTTCGGCGGGGATCGCGTGCAGGAGGCGCTGGGCGTAGATCGCCCCGCTGGCTCCGCTGATGGCAACGACAAATTTCATGCTCCTTTAGGATATAATTCTTTTACTCCCGGAGGAAGGAGAAACGGGCGTCGTTTTGAATCCCCATTTTACATGTTCAGGGAAACCTGTAATGTGCAAAGCTACAAAAAGATGCACAAAGCGAAACAGAATCCGGATGCGCCGACGCTGGCGGATATCAAGGCGGCGCGCAAGCGGATCAAGCCCTACATTTTGAAGACTCCGCTGATGCGGAGTGAGACATTGAGCCGTGAACTCGACACGAATGTTTACTTGAAACTGGAGATTCTGCAGAAGACGGGAGCTTTCAAGGTGCGGGGGGCGTTTAACAAGGCGTTGAGTTTGCCGCGGACGATGCAGAAGTGCGGGCTGGTAGCGGTGAGCGGGGGAAATCACGGACAGGCCGTCGCTTTTGCGGCCACGGCTCTTGGCCGTAGATCGCGTATCTTCATGCCGGAGACGACGCCGCCGAATTATCTGAATGCTACGCGCGGTTATGGCGCGGAAGTCATTCTCGGGAGCAGCATCGCCGATTCCTTCCGGCAAATGGAGGCTTATCACGACCAGGATTGGGTGGCCCTGCATCCGTTCGATGATTTCGATATTATTGCCGGGCAGGGAACGCTTGGACTGGAAGTTCATGAGCAGCTTCCGGAGGTTTCCGATGTTTTTATCAGCATTGGCGGGGGCGGATTGATCGGTGGCTCTTCGATTGCCTTGAAAGCGTTGAACAAGAAGACACGCATCTGGGGCGTCGAGACCGAAGGAGCGAACTGCATGGCAGAGGCGCTGAAAGCGGGGAAGGTTGTGCAGATGCCGTCGATGACATCGATTGCGGTTACGCTGGGACCGCCGGCGGCTTCCGAAAGGACCTTTTCCCTCGCTCAAAAGTATCTGGAAGGTGTCACCGTTGTGCCGGATTCAGAGGCGTTCGCGGCGCTGCAATTTTTGCTGGAGCGATCGAAGGTGCTGGTTGAACCGGCGGGGTCGTGCACGCTTGCGGCGCTGCGGCGGCAGAGGAAGAACTTCACGAAAAAGAGCCATGTCGTTCTCGTTTTATGCGGCGGGAATGTGTCGCTGGCCGATGTTTGCCGTTGGCGGACGCAATTCGGGACGTAAGAGCCATTTCGCGGAAATTGCGCGAGTGAAATCGAGATTGAGAAAGTCTTGGCAATCAATGCAGTAGCTTGATTAGAATAACCTTGACTTAACTTATTAATCTTGATTAGATAGTTGTGAATCATCGAATGAAATTCACGGCTAAAAACGTTAAAGAGAGCCTGAGTGTGAATCGCGCGAATGCGATTATTGAGCAATATCCGGAAATCAGCGCCACGCCTCCGATGATGGAAGCGCCGCGATCGCGGACGAAGGCCTTTATTTTTCGGCATAGCAGTGGAGGCACGCGGGTCGAGTTTTTGGACCAGATTGCGCGGGGCCGGAAGCATACGCGGAAGGCTTTGAAGGACCATCAGCCCCTTGAGCAATACCTGAAGGACTATATCGCGCGGCGCGAAGTGTCGGGGTGGACCTGCACGAAGGTAACGATCAGCAAGGGCTGGCAGGAGGAATAGGGAGATGGTGGCTGGGGGCGGAATCGAACCGCCGACACGCGGATTTTCAGTCCGCTGCTCTACCGACTGAGCTACCCAGCCAAGCCAATTCTGTTTTGCGACAGAGCGGGTAATTTTGCGGGATGGCCTTCTCAATGCAAGAAAATAAGTGGGATTGAAGACTGAGAGACGATTGGAATGAAACGATTTACACAGTTCAACTGGCTGATTTCGGCCCTGCTTTTGGCGCAGGGAGGGAATGCTTTTGCCCAGTCGAAGAAGCCGAGGCTGGATGACATTTACGGGGAAAATTCGGCGGTCCTTTTTTCGAAGCAATATATCCCGGACAATAAGCCGCAGCCGCGGACGCTGCAGGAGAAGGACACGGCGATGCGGATCTATATCGCGCGGGGTCAGGCCAAGGCGAGCAATGTGATGCGGCTGGAATTTGGCGGCACTCTGCCTCTCAAGGAGAGCGAGATGAGTCATTACGACCAGCTGGAGCGAATCGTGGCTTTTGACTGGAATACATTGCCGTCGGACCGCATCGGACAGTATGAGGTCGGTGGTTATCACTCGGTGAACGGAGATATCACAATTGACCGGCAGCTGAGCGGAATGCAAAACAACTTTATCTGGAGATTGCTCCTGACCTCGGGACATGAGGTGATTCATATGCTGGAGGCAAAGAGCGCGATTTTGCTTCCGGACAGGCTGATGCCGCGCGCTGGCGACGTGCTGGAGAAAGTTTACGGGCTGGAGATGAACGCGGTGATTTCGATGGGCGAAACGCCGGAGCAGCGCGCGCAACGGATCAAGCTGGCCAATGATTGCCATCGAATCGACGGCGAATTGCCGACGGGTTGCGTGATGAGCCGTGAGCATCTTTTGACGACATTCAATACCATGATGGTCGGGGCGAAAGAGTCGAACGGCCGGGTCCCAAAAACGAGATTGGAATTTTATCAGGTGATGGCGCTGGCGAAATATCAATTGCCGGAAGCAATTAAAAAGGAATTGGCCAACACGAAAGAAGGCCGAGAGGCCACACGGCATTTTCCAAATAAAATGAGCGCTGTGTTCTGGCTGAACATCAACGAGTATGTGCATCGGGTCAACCAACTTAGTGATCCGCAGAAAGAGCTGTTTTATCGGACCGTCGTGCCTTCCGTGGCTGGGTCGGTGCTGAATCTCGACGGAGCCCTGAATGGGGGCAAAATGATGGGTTTGGATTCTCCCGACATGGAAGGCGCACGGAGATTCGTGGACAAGCTCTCGAAGGATTGGTCGCGCCAGCAGCGGCATAGTCCGCTCGCGTTGACGGCGGAGCAATGGAAGCAACTGGCCAAGGGGGTTGATCCGGAATACGCCGGGCAGGTTTATATGCTGGCGCTCAACTATCCGGGAACGGACACCAAGGCGACGGATGCGATTCTTCAGACTTATCGGGAGCAAATTAATGCGTATCTTAAAGACAAAGTCGCCGCTCCGAACAAGACAGCTCCTGTTCCTGAGGAACTGTTGATCCAGAAGAAAGAGGCGGCGCGGTTATTTTTGAAGATCGATACGAATCAGTTTTTTGCGATCGGCCGTCGCGAATCGGTTGATCGAGAGCAGACGGGATTGAGTTTCTCCGGCGTGGCTCAGCCGATCCTGGTCAGGCGCCGATGATGGAGAGGTGAACCGTTCTCCGGTGCGGGGAGCGGCGATGTTCAAAGACAAAAATTCCCTGCCAGGTGCCGAGCGCGAGGCGACCGTCGATGATGGGGATAACTTCAGAGCTTCGCGTGAGGGCCATACGGAGATGACTGGTGGAGTCATCGGAACCTTCGCTGTCGTGGATGTAATGGCCGTCCTCGGGGACGAGTTTTTCGAAGAAATCATGGAGATCGGCGCGGGCGGTGGCATCGGCGTTTTCGTAGATGACGAGGCTGGCGCTGGTGTGGGCGAGAAAAACGGTGATCATTCCGCTTTTTACGCCGCTTTTAGCGACCGCCTTGGCCACGAGATCTGTGATTTCGTAGGTGCCTTTGCCCTGGGTGGCGACGGTAAGCGATTCGGTGGCGGCGGTCATGGTCATGGAGTGAAAGCGGGCAGAATAAGCCGCGGGGATTATCCTGACAATAGGTGATTGAGTAATTCGTCGCGAAGCGACGGGATCAGGGCAGCACGACGTGCTTGGGCCGGTCGCCGCCGGTGTACCAGACGCGATAGATGCGACCGTTGGCATCGTCGGTGAAGATGATGCTGCCGTCGGGAAGTTCGGAGATACCGACAGGCTCGGCCCACGATTCGGTGCCATCCTCGCTGGTGAAGCCGGTGACGAAGTCTTCGTAGTAACCGAGCGGCTCGTGCTTGTCACTGAACGGAATGAAAATGATTTTTGAGCCGCGACCGCGATTACGATTCCACGTGCCGCGCAGCGCGACAAAGGCGCCGTTGTAGTAGTGGGCGGGGAAAGTGGGGCTGGTATAGAAGGTGATTCCGAGGCCGGCGTTCTGGGTGGAGAAGAGAACGTCGGGGACGCGGTCGGTCGGTTTTTCGGCGGCGCCGGTCTCAACGTAGGCATAGGGCCAGCCATAGGTCTTGCCCGCGCTCATCTCGGTAAAGTAATCGGGGACGACGTCGTCATCGTTGCCCTGGTGTTCGTTGACGGTGGCATAAATGCGGCCGGTAAAGGGTTGAACACCGAGGCCGATGGGGTTGCGGAGACCGTTCTTGAGGACCTGGGCATTGGAGCCATCGGCGTTCATGGTGAGGATACCGCCCTTGTAGGGATCGTTTTCACTGGTGGAATTGATACCGAGCGAGAGATATAGTTTCTGGCCATCGGGCGTGAGGGCGATATTACGCGCCCAGGGCTGGCGACGACCGCCCGCCGGGAGGGAGGCGATCTTTTCGCCGCTTCCTTTTTCTTCTTTTTGGCCGGTGGAATAGGCGAAGCGGAGAATGGAGTCGGTGTTGGCGACAAAGAAATATTGGGCGCTGAAGGCGATGCCGAAGGGTTCGTTAACGCCGTTCTGGGGACCGGCAAAGATGGTGATCTTGTCGGCGATGCCGCGATTTTTTTTGTCCTCGAGGAGCTTGATGGCGCCGTCCTCGGTGACGAGCGCGTCGCCGGCGGGAGTGAGGGCGAGCCAGCGGGGGTTGTGGAGTCCATCGGCATAGACGGAGATGTGAAAGCCCTTGGGAAGTCTCAAGAGGGGAGACATCGGCGGCGCGACGATATGAGATTGGCTGGAGGGATCGGGTTTGTGGAAGGTCTTGGGCAGATCGTCGAGGGTGATTTTGATCGGCTGGGGGGTGAATTCTTCGCTACGAATTTCATCCGGCTTCTTGGAATCGGCGGAAGCGGTGAGGACGGTCGCGAGCGAGAGGATCAAAACGGCCAGGAAAAACCGACAGGGATGAGTCATGCGGGCGGCATCATATCGAAAGCGGAAGGGCTTGGCTAGGGGTCTTCGTGACACAGTGTTTAAGGTGAAATGATGCAGTTTTCAGGCCAGATTTCGGCCTGCCGGCGCATGGTGCGGAGGGCGGCGGGAAGGGCGTCGATAAGGTCGGAAGGGAGAAGACCGGCGCAATCGCCGCGATTGTCGAGGGCGAGATCGGCGGCGTGGCCATGGAGCCAGACGCCGAGCCGGGCGGCGTCCCATGCCTTGAGTTTCTGGCCGATGAGGGCGGCAATGATGCCGGTGAGGGCGTCGCCGGAACCGCCGGTGGCGAGGCCGGGATTGCCGGAGGTATTAAAAGCGACGGGATGACCGGGCGCGGCGATGACGGTGCGCGTTCCCTTGAGGATGGTGATGACACGATGGGCGGCGCTGAACTTGGCGGCGACGGATCCGCGTTGCTCGAGGGAGAATTTCTTCCCGAGGAGCCGTTCCATTTCGCCGGGATGGGGCGTGAGGATGGTCGGGGCCTTGCGCTTGGCGAGGAGCTTGAGATTTTTGGCGAGAAGATTGAGGCCGTCGGCATCGATGACGACGGGAACTTTGGACAGAGCCAGGACATCGCGCAGGAGCGCAGCGGCGGCGGGGCTGGTGCCGAGCCCGGGTCCGATGGCGATGGCATCGGCCTTGGCGATGAGTTCATTCACGGTTTTTTTATTGGCGGCGACGGGGAGAATGACTTCGGGATCAATACGGGCAGCGACCTCGGCGCGGATGGCGGGAGAGACGACGAGGTAGGTCATGCCCGCCCCTGCACGCAGGGCGGCGCGGGCGGCGATGACGGCGGCTCCGCTGAATCCGGGCGAACCGGCGAAGAGAACGACACGGCCGTAATCGGTTTTATGGGACAGGGCGGAACGGCGCGGGAGGAGGTGGGCGAGTTCGCCGCCGACGAGAACTTCGTCGCCGGCGAGAGCTTCGGGGACGGTCTTGAAGAGAGGAATGACGTCGAGGTTGCCAACCCACTGGCTCCAGCGTTCATCGGCGAGGAAATCCTTGGCGTAGCCGACGGTGAGGGTGAGATCGGCGATGACGGCGGCATCGGGGTTCTTGACGGGGAAATCATTTTTGGCGGCGAGCTGGGGGAGGCCGGTGGGGAGGTCGAGGGCGATGACCTGAAGCGCGCCGGAATGGCGGCGGCGGTTGATGGTCTCGACGGCGCGGGCGATTTCGGGGCTGAGCGGGCCGGAGCTGCCGAGGCCGAGGATGGCGTCGATGGCGAACTCGGGGTTGAGGACGAATTCGCCGCCATTGCCGCAGAGAGTGCGGGAGACGAGGGGAAGCTCGGCGAGGAGCTCGGCGAGTTTCTGGGTGGGCAGGGGGCTGAGTTCGCGCTCGAGGCGGATGAAGTTGAGCTGAACTTTCCAGGCGAAGCGGGCGAGATGGCGGGCGACGACGAGGCCGTCACCGGCGTTGTTGCCTTTGCCGAGAAAGATGGCGACGCGGCGGCCGACGCCGAAACGATCGACGAGGCGCGCGGCCATGGCGGCGCCGGCGCGATTCATGAGATCCTCAGCAGTTGCGCCCGCCGACATTTCGGCGGATTCAAGACGGAGCATCTGGGCTGGGCTAACGATTTTCATAGCCGATGGGATGATAGGGTTTTAGGCTGCAGGCCGTCGATGAACAAATTCGGGAGGAGTGTTATTTCATGAAAAGCGGGCAGGAACGAAAAGTGATCCAAGGCGCCTTCGATTACGCGGAGTGCTTCGAGAGTTTTCTCAATCCCCGATTCAACGAGCAGAAGCATCGGACGGCGCTGGAGCTTTCGGCGTTGTTCGCGGCATTTGGGAAACGGGCGATTCATTTCAACGCGGACGAAATTCTGTCGGTGCTGGATGTGGGTTGCGGACAGGGGACGATGGCACGATTCCTGGTCGAGGCAGTGAGCCGGAACCACAAGGGAGACCTGGTCTATTATGGAACGGATTATTCGGAATCGTTTGTCGAGCAGACGCGGGAGACGATGCGGGAGCTGGCGCAGAAGTATCCGCACTTGAAGAAATTTGAGGTGTTTCAGGGTGACGCATTCGCGGGGAAGGCTTTGTTGCCGGAAGGCCGGCGGGCGGCGGTCGCGCTGGTGTCGCACATGTTTTATCATCTTTATAAGCCGGAGGATTATCCAGAGCGGTTGATCTACGTGGCGCCGCCGAACGCGGTGGAGCTGGGATTCCTGCAGCGGCTGGCGGCTTCGCTGGAGCCGGACGGCGCAGCGGTGTGCGTTCATGGGAGCAAGAAGTCGGACATGTTCGACCGGTTGAGCGGGAGTTATGGGGAGGCGATGCCGAACGCAGCGGAACGGATTGCGCAGGCGGCGGCGGCGCTGAAGCTGACGTTGTTGTCGATCCCGACGGTGAGCCGGTTGAATTATCCGGAATTGCCGGACGCAACATGGGAGAGGTTGAAGGATTTAAAGAATTATCGGGAGCTGGCGGCGGATTCGGCGGCACTGCGGACGATGGAGTTGATCAGCTTTGCGCTCTATGGCGCGGGTGGCCTGAGGCGCGTCTCGGATGTGGGGGAATTGCCGAAGCTGATCGACGAGGTGCGGGACATCCTGAAGGAGAACGGCGGGTTTATTAATATCCGGGCGGCGATCCAGGTGTTGCTATCGCCGGAGCGGACGGGGCGAATCGACCTGGAGAAGAACGTGCGCGAGGCGCTGGATGAGGTGCTGGCGGCGGAGCCGCAGATTACGGCGCAGACGCGGGCGGCGATGCAGGGCGCGTAATCCCATGTCATTGAGATTGCTAATGCGCATGCTGGCGGGCTGGCGCGGATTGCGTCTTCTTGCCTTCGCCGCGTTCACCAGCGCGGGTGTGTTGATGTTGTTCACTTCGGGCGACTCGATGATGTCGTTGATGACGGTCGCCTTGTTTGGAGGCGGGCTGGCATTGGAGATGGCAAAGCTGGCCGACGACACTACCGACGTTGAGGCGATCCAAGCCAGGCGGGTGTTAATCCAGAGAGACGTCGTGATCCGGTTTCGCCGGATGAAATTCTATTGTCTTTCGATCTATGTGATCCTTCTGGGCGTCTTGTGCGTGTTGGCTGGGAACGGCGATGGCAATATAATCCTCATGATTTGCGGCGGGTTGATGGCTGCGGGAGGGGGCGCTCTCTTCGTCGCGTTGATACTTGGTTATGCAGGGCGGATGGCGCTGGCTTTTGGAACGGAGGGATTGAAATGGATCGACGGCGACGGCTCGTGCCTGCTGCGCTGGGACAACCTGGCGAGCGTAGAGCTGGCGGAGATGAATCGGCTGAAGAAGATATTATTAAGCGCGCGCGCGCCGCATCTTTTGCTGGAATCGGCGGAATCGAAAAAAGACGCGACCCAATTTCGGAGCAAGCTGGAGAAAAAGATTCAGCAAAATCGTCGCTGGGCGCAATGTGATTTGATGATCGTGCCCTTGCATTTCGGCTTGAACGGGATTCTGCTGGTGCGCGCGATGGAATCGCTGGCGAAGGGAGATGATCCGGATATGGTGCTGGGGCCGGGAGCGAAGCGGCTCAATTAAACTTTGGCCGAAGGCTGGCGAGGGCGGCGCGAGCCTTGAGCGCGATGGTGGCGAAGAGGAGTCCGATAGCGGCGAGGACAACGGGAAGGAGCCAATTCCAGAGACCTCGATCAATCATGGCTTTGCCGGGGTGCGCCGGATCGTAGAGGACGGTGACGGTGGAGAAATCGTTGTGATGCCAGGACGTGCCGAGGCCATCGATAAATACGACAGAGGTGTTGGCGGCCGGAGCGAAGCGAACGACGGCGTGGTAGGAGGCGTGATTGTGGGAGTCGAGTTGCTTTTTGTAATCGATGATGTGCCCCTCGGCGCGCTGGCCGTTTTGCTGGAGCAGGAATTGGCGCTGCGCCGTAACGCAGGCGAAGCCGAAGCAAATAAGGGCAATGACGATAAAGAGAGGCCAGGGAGTTTTCTGAAGTTGCGCGGTCTGGACCTGGGCGGTTTGGCCGGCGCGTAATTCTTCGACCGGGACGAGCGAGACGGGAGGGTTGATGGCGGAGACGGGCTGAGCTTTCCAGCCGGGAGTGGTGACGGCCTTGAAGATTCCCTGGATGAGGTGGATGCGCCAGAAAGTGCCCGCGACAAAGACGGCGGCGGCGATGTAGTGAACCGGATGGAAGTGGAAGTTGGCGTTGGCAATGAGGAACGCGCCGACGCTGATGACAAGGAGGACGAGGGGGATGATAAAATTTCCGATCTCGCCGTGGAGGTGGACATTGGATTCGCCGCTGCCGAGGTAGCTGACGGAAACTTTCTGATCGATGGCCTTGAGGTTGTAAGCGGAGGAGCCTTCATCAGACCAGGCGCGATGGGTCTGGCCGGTGCGATCGGTGAATTCGATGACGGGAAAGAGACAGGGATCGCTGGGAGATTTGCGGCCGTAACCGACAAGGCGGCCGGTGACGCGATCGCCCTTGAAGTTGACCCAGAAGATGTAGCCGAGATAGGCGGCGGTGATGACCCAGAGGATGCAGATGACGCCGAGGACAATGGAGGCGACAAAGAAGTTGTAGCCTCCGAAGATCTGGTTGATGAGGGACATTGGAGCGGCGGCAATTTATCCGTAGATTGCGTTGATTGCAACGCGCCAGGCTGAGAGGGGCGGCGGAATTAATCGATGTCGCGGCCGAACTCGTAAGGACGGCCGCATTCGCCGCAGACGTGGCGATGCTGGGTGCTGGTCTTGGAGTAGACGGGGGAAGCGGGGCGGGGGCGAACGGCGGGCGGAGGTTCCTGGAAATGGCGGGCGACCTTGGCGGGGAAATCGGCGGCATCGCGGGGATCGGTTTGCATGACCAATTGCGCCATTTTCTTTTTGTGATCATCGCCGAGCCAAAGTCTTTCGACGTGATGAGCGACATCGGCGAAGCCGTTGGGGTCGAGGTGGCGCTGGACGATCTGGTCAAAGCGGCCCTGGACTTCGGCGGGGAATCCGTGGCGACGGAACAGGGCGCTGGCCATTTCGGGGTAGGAGATATTGGACCAGGGCTTATTGGCGAGAGTGGGGACATCATCGGGACGCAAAAACCAACCATTTTTTGGGGGATAGGCCAGCGCGCCGAGAAGGGCGTGTTTCACTTCGGCGGTGGATTCGTGATATTTGAGGTCGTTGACGACATCGGAGCGATCGACGGCGAGGCCGAGGGCGACGCCGGCAATGATACGCTTGGGCGTGGTATAATTGACGAGGGCGTCCTCGAGTTCACGGGGATAGGGGCCGGCGACGGAGGCGCGAATGCGGTCGATGACGGGGCCTTTGACCTGGCGGTGGTCGTAAGGCTCGAAGGCGCCGCGCAGGTGGCGGAGGCCGGTCTCGATGATCTGGAGGTCGGCCCATTGCAGGGCGGCTTCGCCGGCGACGGCGGCAATGCGCGGGCGATTGGCCTTCCATGTCTCGGGCCTGACGGCGGGAAGGGCGTAGGTATCGTAATGGAGAGCGCGGCCGATGTCGCCGCGGGTGTGAACGAGATCAGGAAGGTAATCGGCTTCATGCGCGAGATAAAAGGCGCGGAGCGCGGTGGGGAAATCCTGAGGTGGCGTGTGGCTGCCGCGGTTTTCGCGATTTCTATATTTCAGCAAAGGCGCGAGCGCTTGCATGGCGTCGGAAACGGGTTGATGGGAGGCACCGAGGCCATCGATCATGGGATTGGAAATATCGGGGCCAAAGCGATAGAGATAGTGGGCATCGTCGCCGCGTCGCCGCTCCCAATTAAGGGAAAATAATTTGGAACGGGACATGCCCTGAACCTGGGTTGAGAAGGCCTGTTCGATCTCGGGGCCGAAGACGCGCGCCAGTTTGTCGTGCGTTTCGTCGGTCCAGGCAAATGTCGTCGGCTGTTTGGGCGCTTTTGACCAATAGCCCTGGGTCGCTTTCTGGAGTCCCGACCTGACTTCGTCGGGGGTCAATCCGCGCTTCGTGGCGGCGGACACAATATATGGTTCCAAAGTCCGGGCCAGCGGTTCGCGGTATTCGACCGGGAAAGGAACCTGGGCGGCGTGAGCGGTCTCGCCCGCTTTGTTCAGCAACTCACGGCAGCGATCGGAGAATGATTCGACAAATTGCTCGCGGAGAAATCCAACGGGAGCATTATTACCATCCGTTAATTCAGGCCTTCGCAGTTCGAGGGCAACTGAGCTGGGGCTACTCATAAAGGGGAGACGATGCCATGTTCGTAATCAATGTTAATTGTATAGTTTGATTACAGAGATAGGATATAAATTAAGGTTTGATGGCAGAGCGGGTGGGGATATTTAAATACGATTTCAGCGCGGATGAGGAGGAGAAAAAAAGGCTGTTTGACAAACGGACGTTTATTGTCAGGTTATCAGGATCATGATGAATGAGCGGGAATTGAAAGTCGCCGAGGCGGCCCAGCCGGTTTTTTTTCGCTACGGCTTCAAGCGCGTTACAATGAATGATATTGCGGAGGCGGCGGGGATGTCGAGGCCGGCGTTGTACTTGGTTTTTGCGAACAAAGAAGAGGTCTTTACGGCGGTTATCCGGCAGTTTACAACCAATAACCTGGAAGAAATCCGGCAAGGGCTTGACCGGTTTTCATCCGCCAAAGAAAAACTGATGTATGCGTTCGAGGTGTGGACGGTGCGGCCATTCGAGTTGATCATGAAATCGCCGGACGCCAAGGATTTGATCAATTGCCGGTTTGAATTTTCGCGGGAGGTGTTCGACCAGATCTCGGCGACGTTCGAGGCGGAGCTGAAGGGGATCATCGCGCCATTAAAAGCGACGGCGGAGCGGACGAAGCTTTCGGCGGGGCAGACGGCGCATTTGCTGGCGAGCGCGGTACGGGGTTTCAAGGAAGTGACGAAGAACGGGGCGGAGCTGCGGCAGATGATAAAAAATCTCCTGGATGCGACGATATGAGGGAGCGATTATTTTATGTGGCGCTGATTTTGTGCGCGTTGCCTGCGCTGGGCTGGTCGTTGCCGGACATCAAGGGGAAAACGGAGCCGTCGCGCGAGCCGTATCAACCTTTCGTGAATTCACCGACGGGGGTCCCGGCATCGGAGCAGCCGACGTTGACACCGGCACCGTTTAACGATCCGAAACGGGTCTGGACGCTGCCGGAATTGGTGGATGAGGGGCTGAAGCGGAATCCGAACACCACGGAGGCGTGGGCGCTGGCGAAGTCGGCGGCGGCGGATGTGAACGTGGCGCGGTCGGCTTATTATCCGACGGTGACTCTGGGCGGCAACGGGGGAGCGGCGCACGACACGACTCCGCTTTATCCGGGATCGCAGCGGGTCAATCAATTCACGGCCGGGCCGCAAATCCAGATTGAATATTTGCTGCTCGATTTTGGGGCGCGCAGCGCGGGGGTGGAAGCGGCGCGGTTCAATCTGCTGAGCCGCAATTTCAGTTTTAACCAGACGCTGCAGTCGGTGGTGCTGAGCATCCTGACGAGCTATTACAATCTCGACGGGGCGAAGGCGGGAGTGGCGAACGCGGAGGCGGCGCTGGCGCTGACGACGGCGACTTTTAAATCGGTGGAGATCAAGCAAAGTGTTGGACTGGGCAACAGCACGGACGTGGCGCAGGCGCGGCAGGGAATGGAGCAGAGCCGGTTCAACCTGGAGAACGCGCGCGGGGTGTTGAGCACGGCGGAGATTCAACTGGCGACGAGTTTGGGGCTGCCGGGGAACGTGCACATGGAGGTGGCGCCGCCCTCGAATTTGCCATCGCTGGCGATCCTGGAGGAGCAGGTGAACAAATTGATCGACCTGGCGTTCCGGCAGCGTCCGGACCTGGCGGGAAAATATAATACGTGGCGCTCGCGCCTTGCGGCGGCCGACCAGGCGGAGGCGAACCGCTGGCCGACGTTGACGACGGGAGCCAATTTGCAGCGGACCTATTACCAGGCGGACAGTTCCGGGCCGGGAGGCAACTTCAAGGGTTCGGGGAATTACGACGACGCCTCGGCGACGCTGAGTTTTCGTTTTGATATTTTTGACGGGGGAAATAAATCGAACCAGGCGCTCTCGGCGAAGAAACTGGCGGAATCGGCGAAAGCCGATTTGCTGGTGAGCGAGCTGGGGGCGATCTCGGATGTGGTCACGAATTTTGTCACGTTCAAGACGGCGGCGAAGAAGATGGATGCAGCGCAGGCATTGCTGGACGCTTCGCAAAAGAGCCTGGACTCGGTGCAGATCGGATATAAGACCGGGTTGAAGAACATTCTCGATCTCCTGACGGCGCAGAGCAACCTGGCGGCGGCGCGGTCGACTCTTTCCCAGTCGCGGACGGATTTGTTTGTTTCCTCGGCGAATTTGTCGAATTCGACGGGGTCGCTGCTTCCGGGAACTGGCAGCGCGACGGCGGAATTAACGCCGATGCCCGCCACGGCCAGGACGGAGGTCGCGATTCCAGCGGACACAACCGATGCCCTGCCGCAGCCGGAAAAAGTCGAGCCATTACCACTGCCAGTCAAGGCCGGCCCGCCGGTTGCGACTGACGATACAACCGATCCCTGATTTATGTCGTTGCCGTTTTTAAATTATTTTCGCGTGAAGCCAGTGTGCCGCATTTTGCGGATGAGTTGCGGTTTGTTGCTTTGCCTCGTGATTTTGGCGAGCTGCGGCAAAGCGCCGGGCCCGCCGGAGCGTCCACCGGTCTCGGTGACGATGGCGCCGGCACAGGTGCAGAATGTTCCACTCTATATCGATGAAATCGGCAATTGCCTAGCGCTGCAGAGCGTGTCGATCACGGCGCAAGTCTCGGGAGCGGTGACGAACATCAGCTTCCTGGACGGAGCGGACGTGAAGACGGGCGACTTATTATATACGATTGATCCGCGCACTTACCAGGCGGCACGGGACAAGGCGGCGGCGACGCTGGCGGCGGACCAGGCGACGCTGAAGCTGAACCAGGCGCAACTGGACCGGTCGCAAAACCTGGTGGCGGGCAATTATATTTCGCCGCAAGATCTGGAAAATTTAAAGACGGTGGTGTCAACGAGCGAGGCGACGGTCAAGCAGGACAAGGCATTGCTGGACACGGCGGAGATCAATTTGGAGTACTGCACGATCCGGTCGCCGATTGACGGGAAGACGGGCGTGCACCTGGTGGATATTGGAAATGTGGTGACGGCCTATTCGAACAACGTGCTGGTATCGATCCAGCGCAATAATCCGCTCTACGTGGATTTTATCGTGACGGAGACAGATCTGCCGCGGGTGCGGCAGTACTTCATTAACGGGAGCTTGAAAGTGGAAGTTTATTTTCCGGATGATGAAAAGAAGCACCGAACGAGCGAATTATATTTTCTCGATAACGCGGTGCAAATCGGCTCGGGCACGGTGAAGTTGCGGTCGATCCTGCCGAATGACGACCGGCTTTTCTGGCCGGGGCAGTTTGTGAAAGTAAAATTGGTCCTGGCGCAAATTCCCAACGCGGTGGTGGTGCCTTACAGCGCGGTGCAGATCGGCCATGACGGGCCGTTCGCTTTCGTGGCGAAGCCGGACAACACGGCCGAGCTAAGGCAGGTGACGCCGGGACAGCGCCAGGGCGAAAACGTCGTGATCGAGAAGGGGATTGCGGCGAACGAGATGGTTATTTTAACGGGACAGATGCTTTTGAGCCCGGGCGCAAAAATTGTGGCGGCTCCGCCGGACAAGAATGCGCCGGCGACGGCGAGCGGAGATACGACGGCGAGCGGAGATACGACGGCGGGGGCGGGTTCGGACGCGGCGGCGTCACAGACCAGCGAAGCAGACAAGGCGAAGGCCACGGGAAGTGTGACGACACCGAGCAGCGGAGCAGGCGCGGAGGCGCCGAAAAGCGCCACGACAACACCCAGTGATGCCGCGCCAGCCGCACCGGTCGGGAACATTGATGACAAGAGCAAGGCCCATTAAGTGGACGTGAAACGGGCATGAGTTTATCTGATCCTTTTATCCGGCGGCCGGTATTTACGATGATGCTGACCGTGTCGGTGATCGTTTTCGGGCTGCTTTGTTATTTTCGTTTGCCGGTGAACGATCTGCCCTCGATTCCGTCGCCGGTGATCAGCGCGACAGCGAGTTATCCGGGAGCGAGCCCGACGACGATGGCCAATAACATCGCGACGCCGCTGGAAAAGCAATTTCTGCAGATTGACGGGGTGAAGGAAATCACCTCCTCGAGCACGCAGGGGCAGACGACGATCAACCTGGAATTTGTTTTGACCAAGGACATCGACGCAGCGGCGACGGACGTGCAGACGGCGATCACGCAGGCGACGGGTAATTTGCCGCAGGATCTGCCATCGCCGCCGACGTTCAAGAAGACGAACCCGAACGACCAGCCGATTCTTTATATCGGGCTGACGAGCCAGACGCTGACGTTGGGACAAATGTATGAAATGGCGAGCACGCAGATCGGGCAGCGCATCAGCATTTTGCAGGGCGTCTCGAACGTGCGGGTATTTGGCGCACCGCCGGCGGTGCGCGTCGAGGTGAATCCGTCCGCGCTGGCATCGCGGAAGCTTTCGGTGTCGGACCTGGCGACGGCGATTTCGGCGGGAACGCAATACCAGGGGTCGGGCCAATTTGACGGCAAGGTGCTGACTTATCTGCTCGCACCGCAGGGGCAGCTGGAAACTCCCGATCAATATAAGCAGCTGATCATCGGGTACTCGAACGGGCAGGCGGTTTATTTGCGGGACGTGGCGACGGTGGAGGATTCGACGAATAACGACCGGCTCTACGCGCATTTCTTTTTTCGCGACGCGCCGGCGGGAAGCGCGACTGTGGTGCTGGCGGTGACGAAGCAGCCGGGATCCAATTCGGTGGAAATCGCGAACAAGGTGAAGGCGTTACTGCCGCAAATGCAGGCGATTTTGCCAGGATCGGCGCGGTTGCTGACGATTTACGATCGTTCCATATCGATTGTGAAATCGGTCGATGACGTGCAGGAGACGCTGCTGATTGCTTTCGTCCTGGTGGTGGTGGTCATTTATCTCTTCCTGGGCCGGGCCTCGGACACGCTGATCCCGACGGTAGCGCTGCCGCTTTCGCTGCTGATGACATTTACGGTGATGGATCTGCTGGGCTACAGCATTGATAATCTTTCGTTGCTGGCGCTGGTGCTGGCGATCGGCTTCCTGGTCGATGACGCGATTGTGTTTTTGGAGAACTGCGTTCGCCGGATGGAGGCGGGAGAGGACGCGATGACGGCGGCGTTCCATGGCGCGCAGGAGATCAGTTTTACGATTCTTTCGATGACGTTGTCGCTGGCGGCCGTGTTTATCCCGCTCGTATTCATGCCCGGGCAGGTAGGATTGATTTTCCGGGAGTTCGGGGTCACGATCATCGTCTCGGTGATCTGTTCGGGATTTATTTCCCTGACGCTGACGCCGTTGATGTGCTCGCGGATGCTGGCGGCTCGCGGCAAAGACCATGACCAAACCTACATGGAAAAATTCATGGCCAAGCATTTCGGCCGGCTGACGGCGTCTTATGTCAAGTCACTCGATTTTTTTGTGCATCATCAATGGATTTCGATCGGGGCATGGATCGCGAGTTTTGTGCTGACGATCGTCTTTTTCAAACTTCTGCCGCAGACTTTTCTTCCGGCGGGCGACAGCGGTTTCATCCGGGGGGTTTTTGTGACGGCGCAGGGTTCTTCGCCGGCCAAGATGCAGGAACTGCAGGAGCAGGTGACCGACACGATCCAGAAAAACCAAAACGTGGCGATGGGAGTGACCGTCACGGGCTTCTCGGGGTTTCTACCGGCGAATCTCGGCGGCACTTTTCTATTCCTGACACCGGAGAATACGCGCCCCTCCATCGACGCGGTCATCGGGCAGCTGACGGTCGCGCTTTTTCAGATTCCAGGGATTATCCCGGTGATGCAGCCTAATCCGGTGCTGCAGATCAGTACGGGCGCGACGGCGAACAACCAGGGCAAATACGCCTACGCGATCTCGGGGCTGGATCCGGACATGGTCTACGCGGTGGCGGGAAAAATCATCAGCCGCATGCAGAAGCTTCCGGGGATGGCGACAGTGACGTCGGACATGAACTTGGATACGCCGCAGCTGAAAATTGATATTCTGCGCGACCAAGCTTCATCTTATGGCGTGACGGCGCAGGCGATCGAGACCGTTTTGCGCAATGCGTATTCGCAGAATTATATCTATTTGATCAAGACGGAGAGCGATCAATACCAGTTGATCATGGAGACGAGCAAGGAGTACCGGGACCACCCGGAGAATTTGTCGCTGCTGTACGTTCGATCGAACACGGGCGCCCTGGTGCCGTTGAGCGCGGTGTGCCATTGGACGGAGACGCTGGGCCCGCAGCAGATCAACCACATCAACCAATTTACGTCGGTGACGATCTTCTTTAATCTTTTCCCGAATGTGGCGATCGGCGACATGACGAAGGAAATCAACAAGATCGCGAAGGAGGAAATTCCGGTCGGGTTGATTGCGGGATTAAAGGGGGACGCCGATATTTTCACGCAGCTTTTTGAGGCCTTTCCAATCCTGCTGCTATTTTCGCTGTTCATCATGTATGTGATCCTGGGCATTCTTTATGAGAGCTATCTGCACCCGATCACGGTCTTGACGACGCTGTTCCCCGCTTCGGTCGGCGGATTGATGACGCTGTGGATTTTTCATCAGACTTTTTCGCTCTACGCGGTGATCGGCGTGTTCATGCTGATTGGGATCGTGAAGAAGAACGGCATCATGATCGTCGATTTTGCGTTGCAGCAAATGGACGCGGGGAAAGATCCGCGCGAGGCGGTGGAGGAGGCGTGCGCGGAGCGGTTTCGGCCGATTATCATGACGACGATGGCGGCGATCATGGGAGCGCTGCCGCTGGCCGTGGGGTGGGGAGCGGGCGGTTCGACGCGCATGGGGCTGGGCTTGACGGTGGTGGGAGGGCTGATTGTTTCGCAGGTGCTGACGCTTTACGTGACGCCGGTTTCATTCCTGATATTTGAGAAGCTACAGCTGGATGTGTTGGACAAGAATTCGTTCTTCAAGTCGTCCCGAGTTCCAGTGAATGTGACGGTGCGGAGCACCAAGAAGGGTGAGCCTGCACTTCCTATAGCCGGCGCGAGCGAAGTGGGCGCGGGCGTTTGATGTTTTCGCGCGGGGTAGTCAAACTTTGTTCGAATCCTACGGACGGGGAGGGATTGGTCGATTGCGATGCAATCGACCTTAACGCAAGTGGCGCTTCGCGGGATTTTTTTGATGTCGCTGACGCGACGGTAACCGAAAGTTCTCACCCTCCCCGTGAAACCACGGACGGGGAGGGATTCGAACCCTCGGAGGCGTTTAAACCTCAGCCGCTTTCCAGGCGACCGCACTAGACCGCTATGCGACCCGTCCTTGTGAAGGGGTCAAGGTAGCAGGAGGTGGGAATGGTGGCAATGCGGGTTTCGCGGAATCACTCGGCAACGGGGAGGGCGTCGGGATCCGGATCCGGATCGGGACGGGAGAGCGGGGGTTGTGTCAGGGAGCGGAGCGTCCATTGGCCATTGTTGGCACGGAGATCGGCAAAGCAGAGGGGCTCGACGTTGATGCGCCAGAAGGTGCGGTGGGGGGCGCCGAGGGCGTGGAGGATGGCGGCGCGGATGACGGGAGGATGGCTGACGGCAACGAAGCGGCCCTCGGCGTTGACGAGTTCGTCGAGCCAGGGAATGACGCGGGTAAAGAGATCGAGAAGGGATTCACCTCCATGGGGCGCGGCGTCGGGGTCGGAGACCCAATTGGCGAGGGCATCGGGTTCCTCGGCATCGATGTCGGCGAAGCGGCGGCCTTTCCATTTGCCGTAATCGCAATCGGCGAGGATGGGTTCGACGACGGCGGGGAGCGGAAGGTGAAGGTTGGCGGCGGTTTCGCGGGTCCGGCGCTCCGGGCCGGTCCAGAATTTATCGATTGGGCCGATGTTTTCGACGGCGGTGATGGCTTCGGTGAAGTCGACCGCTTGAATGGGTTCGTCGGTGGGAAAGGAAGCTACGCGGACGGCGTTGGTGACGGCGTGGCTGATGAGGAGAAGTTGGAGAGGCATCGATGTCGGGGCGAATTTCATGTCCAGAGTTGTCGGGTCGAGAGGAGGTGTCAAGTCAAGGAGAGGGAAAGATGAGAGGGCGTTCATCGGTGTAAAAGTTTTTCATTTACTTTTTATATTTATGAAACTACAAGGAAAAAGTGACCACGCCCGCCCAGGAGAGGAACGAAGGGGAGTACAAGATTGAGGTGGAGCGTATCGACTCGCAGAAAGAATCTGAAAATGTAGATTCTGAATCTTCCGCGATTCATCATATTCTTTTAGAAGGATCAAAAAATAACAGGAGTCTCCCGGGAATTGCGCAGCAACGGCATGGATGGAAGGGGTTCTCCACGATGTTGGTCTGTCTTGGCGCGGTGATGTTGGCTCTGGGGTTTCGCGCCGAGCCGGATTCAAATATTATCTTCGCGTTCATTCTATTTTGCATTCTCGAGATCGCTATTTTGCGCCGTTTTTTCAATAACTCAAACGAACGCAGGAGCCGTCTTTCACCTAAAATCCGGATTGCGGAATTGGAGTTGAGCGCGTGGTGAGACTTTGGCGGTGAGGTCATTGAGGTTTCTTAATTTCTATTGACGGTGGAGGAGTGAGTTCTTAAGTTGACCGCACTTCGCATGACGAGTCAGATTTCCAAAGTCATTTCAAATCCGTCTGATTCATTTCCGGCGGTGACTCCCATTCCATTGCGCAAACTGGCGCCATGGCTACTTTTTGGCGGGCTGTTGATGCTTTTGTTGATTTATTTTGTGGGGGCAGAGCAAGGGGCGACATCGATTATCCGCGGGATGTATGTCCATGAATTTGTCCACGACGGCCGGCACTTGCTTGGGTTTCCCTGCCATTAGAGAGAACTTTGCTTGATAGTCAGGGTCCTTTGCCGGCTTGTCCTTATTCGAGTATCTGAATAAGTTATTGGTTATAAAATAGATCGATTTATTTATGTAATTAAAATAATTCTATTGATAACGCATATTCTTTAGCTATTATCGGTCTTGATGGCTAATAATGCTTCATTAAGCGCGCGCGAGCGGGCGCACTGGGATGTAGGCTATAATTTTTATGAGCGCGAGCTGGAGACTTTTCGTGCCGAGATGGCTCAAAAGAACAGATTGCCCGAACCTTCGATCAAATTTCCGGTTGAAGACACTTCTTCGGCAGCAATCCTGCAGATGATCAAAGATGAAGCTCCGCAGACGCCCTTCGACGCGAGCGGGGTGTTGTTGATCGATCGATATCACGGCGGAAGCAATCAACGGGCGCAGTGGATATTGGATCAGCTTCGGTGGTGGCGGAAAGCGGAAGAGGGTGACCCGGAAGGTTTGCACACGAGCCAGATCGAGGAACTGAAAGAACTGGGTTTTCCGGGGAGCTGGTACACGTGGGAGCATGAGAAGAGCCGGCGCGGGGCGGCGAGTTATCGGCAGATCCTGGTTGAATATAATTTGCTGGCGGCGCCGGATCCGACGATGCGGTTGCCGGAAAGAATGCCAAAGATGATGGCGGGAGTCATTCCAGACCAGCGCTGGCGCGAAGCGGTTTTATGGCGGCGGGAAGAGGAACACGCGCTGGAATCGTTGGTAGGGCGGATCGAGTCGAGAAGGAAGACGGGAGGAAATCCCGGCTTCACGGTACCGGAACGAGCGCGCTTCGGGGTGTTGTTCGTGTTGGGGACAAATCGGCCGGGAGTGTCGCTGGAAGAAGCGGAGTGGAGCGCGGACGAGCGTTTGCATCAGGCAGACCTGGCGATGGCCAAGGCCACGTTGAAGAGGAGCGATTTACGGAATTTGTCGGAGTATGTGGGCGCGCAAGACGACGAGGCGATGGGAAGTCGCGAGATGGCGCTGCGCCCGGCGGTGCGTCATGGAGTGGTGACCGAGCGGATCGCGATGAATCGCGGCCTCGAGATTTTGCAAAGCAATGGTTGAAGCCCGATGTGGACCCGAACGGCGTCGAGGAGCGCGTGCTTGGTTTTTTGAAGCGGCACGATCTGCTGGAGGGATTGGAAACCCTTTGCCGGCAGGAATTCTGGGAAATGACGCAGCGGATCGTGCATCCCCAGCTGCGGCGCGGACGTGACGACATCAACCCGGGAACGTGGACGACGGAGCAGAAGCGGAGCCGGGAGGCGATCGATGCGCGGATGAAGATTGACCGGAAATGGGAGATGCCGCGGGTGGTGCGGGACCGCTTACGCATCCTGGACGAGGAAGGTTTTTCGCTGGCTTCGCTGCGTGCGCGGACGCGCACTTCGACGGTCAAGACGAAGGCGGTCCCGGAACATCAGTGGGACTAACCGGGAAAAGCCCCGGAGTTATTTCGTGCCCTGACCGAACATCGATTCTTCCCACGCCTTTACTTTGATCGTGGTGGGCACGGTAAATTTTTTCTTGGGGGCGCGCACATAGAGGATTGACGCGAGGATAAAGGTAAGAATCAGAATTAGAGCCATGGCCAATCTACTGGCTAGGTCTGTGCCAATTCCGCGTATTGTAGTTATCAGCCTAACGCAACGACTTAGGTTGATGAGCGACTAAGCGGCGAGGGAGCCGGAGCAAACTGATTTGCCAAGTCGAGCAAACCTCTTGCCGTTGAAGACGGTTCTAGTGCGTTTGTGCGGAGGCGGCGTCCGAGTTGAGGCGGAGAACTTTATCCATCTTGAGGCGCATTTCGTAGATCTGGCCGGTCTCGGCCGAGACGCGGACTTCGCCGAGGTCGATCTGGTGCGCATTGCTCATGCCGTAGAGACTGATGCGCCAGAACGGCGGAAGATTGCCTTTTCCTTTTTCGAGGGAGAAGCCGATGCTGGAAAGTTTGACGCGCTGGAGCTCGGGCGCGTTCTGGGCGATGGCGAGGGCCTGGCTCGAGTCAATTTGCAGCTTATTGGACGGGATAATTTCATCCTGTTTATAAGGCATAACGCGCAGTTTTTTCCATTCGACAAAGCCGTCATCGACGTCGGTGATTTTGCCATCGGCGACGGTGATGGAGCGGACTTTCTGGCTGGCGGCGGGATCCCAGTAGAGGAGACGCCATGCGTTGGGCAGAAGGCGATCGGGACGGCGTGGGCCAGACATTTGCATGAGATTGTCGCGGATGGCGACATCCACTTTTTCATCGGCGATGGCCTTGACCTGGAAAGCGGAAAGAGCGTCGCCGGTGGCTGTGCCGTTGTTGGACACAGTTTCGGGAGTGGGATTGGGAAGGCGGGTATCGGGAGTGGCGGTGACTGTCGCGGGCGGCGGCGTGACAGCGACGGGCGCGGCGGGAGTCGTCGCGGCAGGAGCGGGGGCGGCCGGGGACGGTTGTGTGACGGGAGGGGCGGACGCTGTGACAGGCGTGGCATCGGACGGGAGGAAGGTCGGCGACGGGGCGGCGGGAGATCCGGAATTGAGCTTCAGCCCGGAATCGTCCTGGCCGTCACTGACCGGGACGGCGACGGTCGTGGCAGCGGGAGAATTGCTTGAGCTGGAACTGACCTCGCCGTTGGTGAAAAAGCCGGAGGCAGAGAAGTAGGTGGTGACCGCGAAGGCGGAGACGGCAAGGATGAACGTGGCGAGGATGATTTGCCAGACGCCGGTTTTTTTCTGCGGCTCGTAGTAAGAAGTGACGGGAACGGCATTCGATTTTTTGGCGGCGGAGGGCTTGAGCTTGAATCGGCCGCGGGCGACGCCGAGGCCGGGGACGAGCTGGCTGAGGTCGTCGACGAGATCCTGCGCGTTGGCGTAGCGATCCTTTTTTTCCTTGGCCATCATTTTCATGCACGTGCCGGCGACGCGGGCGGAAATCTTGGGACGGCGCGAACGGGGATCGGGCACGGGGAGTGACTGGACTTTCCCGGCGACGTCGAGGGGATTGGAGCCGGTGTAGGGCTTGGAGCCGGTAAGGCATTCGTAGTAGCTGGCGCCGAGGCTGTAGATATCGTCCTGGGCATCGGCGTTGTGGGAATCGCGAATTTGCTGGGGGCTCATGTAGGCGGGAGTGCCGAGGGAGGAGCCGTCGAGAGTAACGTTGGCACCGGGAAAATGGCGCTGCTTGGCGAGGCCGAGGTCGGCGAGCTTGGCGTCGCCGCGGATGTTGAACATGATGTTGTCGGGCTTGATGTCGCGGTGGACGATGTTGTTCTCGGCGGCGACGAGAAGCGCCTGGGCGATCTCGAGGATGATGCGTGTCGAGGCTTCCTCATCGAGGGAACCTTCGCGAAGTTTCTGCGCGAGCGATCCGCCCGGCATATATTCCATCATGATATAGGAGAGACCGGTGGCGGAATCGATATCGGCGTCCATGACGGAAACGACGTGGGGATGGTGAATGCGGGCGGCGAGCTGGGCTTCGCGGATGAAACGCTGGGCGACCTGCGGCGTTTCGCGGACCATGACGGGAGGGAGAATCTTGATGGCCACTTCGATCTGCAAGGTGGTGTGGAGGGCGAGATAGACGGAGCCCATGCCGCCGACTCCGAGTTCGCGGATAATGCGGCTGCGGCCGACGATATCGCCGGGTTCAAGGCGGGCAAAGCTGGCGGGACGATGGCCGGCCCATTGCATGTCCATGAATTCGCCGGAGATACTCTCGGACGACTGGGGCGAAGATTCGGATGGATTGGTCACGGGCATTCTATTTTTTTGGGCATACATAGCCCCGTTTCTTTTAACATGCGGCAACGATTTGTAAAAGCTTGTTTAAGGGACTGTTTTTAGTATTTTAGGCAGTTCGACCATGAATTTAACCAATCCAGCCAAGCCTCGCGTCCTGCTCGGAATGAGCGGGGGCGTGGACTCGAGCGTCGCGGCTTATCTGCTGAAAGAGCAAGGGTATGAGGTGGTTGGCGTGACGATGAAGGTGTGGCCGCAGGATTGCGTTTCGCGGGCGGAGGACAAGTGTTGCGGGCCGCAGGCCGTGGCTGACGCGCGCGGGGTGGCGCACCAGCTGGAAATCCCGCATTACGTGGTCGATGAAGCGGCCGATTTTGAGCGAATGGTAATCGATTATTTCACGGCGGAATACAAGCAGGGGCGGACGCCGAATCCCTGCGTGATGTGCAATGAGAAGCTGAAATTCGGCGCAATGCGCGACAAGGCGAAAGCGCTGGGCGCGGACTTGATCGCGACGGGCCATTATGCGCGGATTGAGCAGACCGCGAACGGGCCGATGCTGAAGAAAGCGGTCGATGCGAAGAAGGATCAATCTTACTTTTTGTTCAGCCTGAAGCCGGAGCAACTGGCGTCGTCGCTGACGCCGCTGGGCGCGCTCACGAAGCCGGAAGTGCGGGGGATTGCGCAGAAGCTGGGTTTGCGCGTGTACGACAAGGAAGAGAGCCAGGAGATTTGTTTTGTGCCGGGGAACGATTACACGGGATTTTTGAAATCACACATGGGCGAGAAGGAATTTCATCCGGGCGGAATTTTCGACAAGGCGGGCAAGCGGATTGGGGATCATAAAGGGATTGAATTTTACACGGTAGGCCAGCGCAAGGGACTGGGCGGCGGTCATGGGCGGCCGATTTATGTGATCGATATCGACGCGGCGACGCAGAGCGTGATTGTCGGCGACGAGGAGGACCTGTCGCGGCCCGATTGTTATATCCGCCAGACGAGCTGGGTGGGCGGCGAACCGAGCGGGCCGATCGAGATCACGACGAAGATCCGGTATAACTATCCGGAGCTGAAGGCGCGGTTGCATCCCTTGCCGGGGCAGCGCGCGCGCCTGGAATTTTTGGAGCCGCAGAAGGCGGTTTCACCGGGACAGGCGGCCGTTTGCTATCAAGGCGACGTGGTGCTGGGCGGTGGTTGGATCGAGCGGACGGAGCTTCCGCTTCCGGTGGATAAGTTGACCACGGAAACCACGGCGGCTGCGATTTAAGCGCGCGTTGTTTTTCCGGGCTTAATTCTCAAATTTATCCATGAAACGTACTTCATCATCTTCTTCCCCCGACATCGGCGCGATCAGTGCCGGGGTGGGCGCTTTTTTCCTGTGGGGGTTGTTGCCGATTTACTGGAAACTGTTGAAAGCGGCGCCGGCGTGGGAAATCCTGGGGCACCGGATATTCTGGTCGGCGGTTTTCGCGGGGTTGATGGTAAGCTGCGGCGCGGGGTGGAGCGGCGTGCGGGCCGCGTTGGGCGACCGGCGCACGTGCGCGGGAATGGCGTTGTGCTCGTTGTTGATTGCGTTCAACTGGGGCTTGTATATCTGGGCGGTCAATGCCGGTTACGTCCTGCAGGGAAGCCTGGGATATTTTATAGCGCCATTGCTGGCGGTTTTGCTGGGCGTGGTGGTGCTGGGGGAACGGTTGCGGCGGATGCAGGCGATCGCGATTGGGCTGATCGTCATCGCGGTGGCGTGGCTGACCTGGCAATCGGGGCAGGTGCCATGGATCGCGTTGCTGCTGGCGACGAGCTTCTCGCTCTATTCGTTGTCGCGGAAAAAAATCAAGATTCATCCCATCGACGGATTATTTTTGGAGGCGATCTTTTTGACCGTGCCCGCGCTGATTTATCTGGGTTCACTGGAAGCGCGGGGAATTGGGAGCTTCGGCCATGGGAGCATGGGATTCCGGGCGTTGCTGATTTTCAGCGGGGCGGTGACGGGGCTGCCGCTGATACTTTTCACGACGGCGGTGCGCAGGCTCGACCTGACTTTGATGGGAATCCTGCAATACCTGTCGCCGACGTGTCAATTTTTGCTGGCGGTATTTGTCTATAACGAAGCGCTTGGAATTGGGAAATTATGCGCTTTTTTTGTGATTTGGACGGCAGTGGCGCTTTATCTGGGAGATGCGATCCGGGGCGGGAGAAAGAAACGCGGATCGAAAGCGAAGCAAAAGGTGACCGAGGAAATCATCTGACACCGCCAGTCCAGCCGCTGTAGTAATTAGCGGTTGCCGCGGACTTGGTTTTGGGGCCGGGAAGGTGGCGGGACGTTATTGTTGGGAGCGTTGTTTGCCGGATTGTAAGCGCGCGTGGTGCGGCTGCCATTCCCGTAGCCGCCACCGTAATACCCCTGTTGAGCCAGATAGTTCGCCCGAGCCTGTGCTTGTTGAAGGCGGAGTTGCTCATTGTTGGACAGTGCGTAGGGGGACTGTCGAGACAGATAGTCCGCCCGGGCGTCGTAGAGCTGGTTCGAGAGTTGCTCGTTATTGGACAGTGCATTGGGTGACTGTCGAGAGAGATAATCCGCTCGAGCGTCGTCGAGTTGTTTCTTGATTTGATCGGCCTGGGAAACTGGATTCTTCGGCTGCATGGACTGATAGAGCGCTTTCGCGTCGGCCTGCTGCTTCTTGATTTGATCGGCCTGAGAAACTGGATTGGCCGGTTGCATGGACTGATAGAGCGCTTTAGCGTCGGCGAGTTGCTTCTTGATTTGATCCGCCTGGGACAATGGCTGTTGTTTCTGGGCTTGTGGATTGGGAGCAGGGGCTGCAGAAGTCTTTTCCTGGGCGAGGGCTGTTCCGACGCCCATGGTTGTGGCTATGCCAAAGAGTGCTATGGCCTTCCTGACTGCCGCATGGTTTCCCTGAGATTGCTCGCTCATACTTGAGTAATACCGAACGAGATTAAGGGTGACCGGTGGGTTCTTGAAAAAGACCTCATTTTAAAAATCGCAAGTTTTTGATAACAAGTATATTATATATCACCTGGTAGTTCCCGGAAGTTTCTGGGGGGACAAGGGGCATACTCTGGGAGGGGCGGCGCGGTTTTTATTGTTATGTGGGCCGCGTTGTGGATTTATATATAGCATGAAACCGCAGGTTGTCTGGGTAACGACTTCGTCCGTGGAGGAAGCGCGTAAAATTGCCGTGGCCGTCCTTAATGAGAAGCTGGCGGCGTGCGTGCAGATTATCCCCGGGGTGGAATCGCATTTCTGGTGGCAGGGAACGCTGAAGGGACAATTGGAGGTTCTGCTTGTCCTGAAGGCTGACGTGGGGCATTTCCAGGCGCTCTCGGAGATGATCCGCGCGAACCACAGTTACGAGAGTCCGGAAATTATTGCGATGGTGCCGGCATCGGTTGATCCGGCTTATTTGCAGTGGTGGAGCGAGACGCTGGAGTAAACCGGCCTTAGAGGGCGCTGTGATTGTCGTGGCCTTGTGAAGCCTGGGGGCCTTGAGTCCAAGGGCGGTTATTATTATGCACAAAACGGTCGTTAGAAACCTGGTGAGAGGTGTGGCGTGAGTCGCGGCTGTGGGGCAGGGTATGGCGGCGCTCGATGGCATAAAGGACCGCAGGCGTATCGAGTTGGTTATTTTTGCGATCGACGAGGTAGGCCACGATATCGGCGGGAGTCAGGGGCTCATTGCCAGCGGGGTTTGCGCTCATAACACAGAAGTACCGAAAGTTATCGGATTAGACCGGGAAATCCTGAGATATTTAGAGAATTAGTTTTACTTAAGTCATTTGCAGGGAGATTCTTATCGAATTGAGGTCAGGGGGAAGGAAGTTTTGGGGAGGAAATCGGGTTAAAAATGGAGATTTGGGATTGGATCGAGCCGCCCTTAAATAGGCTTGCTATTAAGAGAATGTCATTTAGGCTAAAACCTTTGGAGAATTTATGTCACAACATCGTAGTTTAAGAGGATCGGGAAACATCGCGGCGAAACGCAACGTATTGAAGCGTTTCGAGCGCGTCGATTTAATGAAGAAGCGCGGCCAGTGGAAAGAGGGCATGCGCGTGCTGAGTCTCCCGAAGACCAAGCCGGAAGAATAAGCGGCCGTTTTACGGCGCCTCACCGGTGCGGCTCAATCAATTTTTGGCCCGAGGAGGGCTGGGATCGCGGCGCGCCTGCGAGGAGCTGGTGCGCGATGGTCGCGTGACGATCAACGGCACGAAAATCATCAAGCTGGCGACGCAGGTAAAGCCGGGCGACTCGGTCAGCGTCGATGGGAAACGAGTCCACGTTGAGCAATCGCTCACGGCGGCATTCCATAAGCCGCCCGGTTATTTGTGCAGCACCATTCCGGAGGGCGGCTACAAAACCATTTACGATCTTTTGCCGCGCTCGTGGCCTCGCGTTTTTTCGATCGGTCGGCTGGACAAGGACAGCGAAGGATTGCTTTTGATCACCAATGACGGGGAGTTGTCGCAACGGTTGACGCATCCGAGTTACAAGCTGCCGAAGACTTACGAGGTGGTGGTGGACCGGGCGTTTGATTTCGCGCACGCGGACAAGTTGAAGAAGGGTTTTATGATCGAGGGCGGGCGGGGGCGGTTCGACGCGATTTATCGGCTGGGCCCGAAGGCGATCAAGGTGGTCCTGACGCAGGGATTAAAGCGTCAGATTCGGTTGATGCTGGAAAGCATGGGGTATAAGGTAAAGCGACTGGTGCGGACGCGGATTGGAGAGCTGGCTCTCAGCGATTTGCCATCGGGAAAACATCGAATTTTAAATGAAAAAGAAGTGGAACGCTATTTTGGCGACGGGGCTGATCGGCGCGGCGCTGGTCATACTGGCGTTGGGCATGACGACCGCTCGCGCAGCTGAGGTCTCGGAGCAGCTGTATACGTCGGGCTGGAACACGCGCGACACGCGGCGGCCGGCGACGCAGCCGATGCCGCATCCTAAACATGTGGCGAAGCACGAGCGCAGCGACACCGCGGCGCCATCGGAGGAGCCGGAGGATGTGCTCGGGTATATCCCGGACCACCAATGGCAACGTTACGCGGAGTGGAAAGAGGACAATGTCTATTTTTTGCGCGGGAGCACAAATCGACCGGTGAAAAAGGGGGACATTGTGATTTTGCGGTGGCGGACGCCGAAGGAATTTGCGCGACGTGATTATTTGTCGAGCCGTGGATTTTCGCCGGCGGAGCAGTTGCTGGAAGCGGCACGATTGAAGGACCGGGATTGAGATGAAATCAAAAAGAAAAAAAGCTTTATGGGGCGGCCGATTTTCTGAGGAGGCGGCATCGACGATGCAGGCGTTCTCGCAATCGGTCTCGTTCGACTGGCGGCTTTATGCGCATGACATCGCCGGGAGCCTGGCGCATGCGCGGATGTTGCGGCGGATCGGCCTGCTGACGGCGCGCGAGCTGCGGGAGATCGTGCGTGGGCTGGGGGAGATCCGGAAGGAGATCGCAGCTGGCAAGTTCCGCTGGCTGACGGAGCGCGAGGATGTGCACATGAACATCGAGGCGGCGTTGACGGGGCGGACGCCGGCGGGGGCGAAGCTGCACACGGGCCGGAGCCGGAACGACCAGGTGGCGCTGGACATGCGGCTTTGGCTGCGGGAACAGATCCACGCGGACCTGCGGGAGATTGTGGCGCTGCAGGAAGCGCTGGCGAACATGGCGTCACGGGAAATTTCGGTGGTGATTCCGGGATACACGCATTTGCAACGGGCGCAGCCGGTGCTGCTGGCTCATCATTTGCTGGCTTACGTGGAGATGCTCGACCGCGATTTCGACCGGCTGGCCGATTGCGTATTGCGGGTGAACGTGCTGCCGTTGGGATCAGGTGCGATTGCGGGAAGCACTCTGCGGCTCGACCGGGCATTCGTGGCGCGGCTGTTGCGGTTTCCGCGCATTTCACAAAATTCGATGGACGCGGTGAGCGATCGCGATTTTGTGATCGAGTATTGCGCGGCGTCGGCGCTGACGGCGGTGCATCTGTCGCGGTTGGCGGAGGATTTGATCTTGTGGTCGAGCGCGGAGTTCGGGTTTATCCGGATCGGCGACGCCTATACGACGGGATCAAGTTTGATGCCGCAGAAGAAGAATCCCGACGCGGCGGAGTTGACGCGGGGCAAGAGCGGGCGGGTGATCGGAAATCTGATGGCGCTGCTGACGTTGCTGAAGGGTTTGCCGATGACTTACAACCGGGATTTGCAGGAGGACAAGGAGCGGCTTTTTGACACGGCAGACACGGTGCAATCGTGCTTGAAGATCATGACGGAGATGCTGGCGACGGTGACGGTGAACGCGAAAGCGTGCCGGGCGGCCGCGAGCGATCCGCTCCTGCTGGCGACAGACCTGGCCGATTGGCTGGTGAAACGCGGGTTGCCGTTCCGCGAGGCGCATCACGCGGTGGGCGCGGCGGTGGCAGCGGCGGAAAGGGCGGGCATGTTGATCACGGAATTGCCGATGCGGGAGTTGAAAAAGATTTCGCCTCTGCTCAGCGCGAAAGCGATGCATGTATTTTCAGTGGATCGGGCATTGCACGCGCGGGAGATGGAGGGATCGCCGAACCCGGCACTGGTGCGTAACCAGCTTGAGCGGTGGGAAAAGATTTTGAAACAACGGAAACGAAAATACAGGAATTAATTTATGCATCATTTTAATCGCAGGAACGGGGAGTTGTATGTGGAAGACGTGCGGGTGGCCGATCTGGCCCGGAAGCACGGGACGCCGCTTTATATTTATTCGGGGCAGACGATCATCGACCATTACGAGCGGTTGTCGGAGGCGTTCGCGCCGATCGACCATATGGTTTGTTATGCGCTGAAAGCGAACGGAAACCTGGGGATTTTGAAGATGCTGGCGAAGCGCGGGTGCGGGTTTGACCTGGTGAGCGGCGGCGAGTTGTTCCGGGTGCGCAAGGCGGGCGGCCCGGCGAAGCGTTGCGTTTTCGCGGGCGTGGGCAAGACGGAGGCGGAGATCGAGCAAGGCCTGCGCGAAGGAATTTATTCGTTCAATGTGGAGAGCGAGGCTGAGCTGGAGTTTATCAACAAGGTGGCGGGCCGGATGAAGAAGACGGCGCCGATTGCGATCCGGGTGAATCCGAATGTGGACTCGGGAGTCCACGCCAAGACAAACACAGGGACTTACGAGAACAAGTTTGGGATCGCTTTTGAAAAAGTGGAAGCGCTTTATGCGAAGGCGGCGCGGCTTTATAATCTGCGACTCGTCGGGGTGCAGATGCACATTGGGTCGGGGCTGACGAGCTTGAGGCCGTTTATCGCGACGGTGAAAAAGATGCTGCCGCTGGTGATGCGGTTGAAGGCGGCCTATAATATTGAATTTTTCGACATCGGCGGGGGCGTGGGAATTGTCTATGGCCACGCGCTGGAGAGCGGTCCTCGCAAATGGTGGAAGAAGAAGCACGCGCCATTGACGATTGCGGCTTATGCGGCGGCGCTGATTCCACTCTTGAAGGATCTCGGCCTGAAAATTTTGCTGGAGCCCGGCCGCGTGATTGTCGGCAACGCCGGCGTCCTGGTGACGGAAGTATTGTACGTGAAGAAGACCGGACGGAAGACGTTTGTGATCGTCGACGCGGGGATGAACGATTTGATCCGGCCGACGCTGTACGAGTCGTATCATGAAGTGGTGCCGGTGAAGCAGCCGGGCAAGCAGAGCCGACTGGTCTCGACCGACCTGGTCGGGCCGGTATGCGAGTCGGGCGATTATTTTTGCAAGGATCGTCCGCTGCCGCCGTTCAAGCAGGGAGATCTGGTCGCTTTATTGAGCACGGGCGCGTACGGATTCGCGATGGCCTCGAATTATAATGCGCGGCCGCGTCCGCCAGAGATCCTGGTGCAGGGCAAGCGGGGAGTCGTGGCGCGGAAGCGCGAGACGATGGCCGATTTGATCCGGGGAGAAGTATAAGCCATGGATAGGCGACTCTATGCCGCCTTGATGCAAATTGCGGCTCAGCCTGTCGAGGGCGATACGATCAAGCCACGTGAGGGATCGCCTGTCCCGACTCGACCGGAACCTTCAATGCGTGGCCGGAACGTGGAATTGGACAAGCTGATTAGCGGTTCCATGCGTGGGCAGGAGGATCCTCGAGTGGCGCGGGCGAAACAAGTCCATGCGAATCGCCCATTGCCAAGGCTGATCCGTCGATCGGCTCCGGGCCGCGTGCGCTGACCGTGGTTGAGACGGAAGCTACCCGCTTTAGGCGGTAACCTGACGCTTGCGCAGATAGATTCCCGCGAGACCGATCATTCCGAACATTACGAGCGCACAGGAACCGGGTTCAGGTGTGGGGATAACGGGGTCGGTCGAAACCTGGGTCAGGAGGAGATAATGGCAATCGGCCTGAATCGCGACAAATTCGGTACCGGAGGTATCCTTGGTGATGGTAAACTGGGACACGGTTCCGTTGGTGGAGATGCCACCGATCGGCACGGCAACCGAGTTGTCATAGACATTCATCGAACCCGGCTTGAGCGCGACAGCGGAATCCTTGTAAAAGACGCTGACGGTATCGTCGTTCAGGGCAAAGACGCCGGATTGGAGCAGGAATGAGAGCTTGGTTCCATTGGCGATGTCGCTACCGAGTTTCAATTCGATGATATTGGATTCGCTGATTCCATCCTGATTGGCGAAAGAACTGCCTGTACCTTCGGTCGGATTATAAGGGGCGATACCGATGCCATCGGGATTTACGGAATTATTGACCCGGAACAGGCCATTTTCGGTGGAATCGGGGACCGTGTTCAGATTGCCGTTACTGGCTACCTGCTCGGCATAGACAGTGATGGTTCCGTCAACCGTGGTGTAGGTTGATCCCTGGGCGACCTGCGCGGGAGCGCCGCCAAAGCTCCAGATGACGTTCGCATTTGCGCTGGTGGCAAATGAAAGAAGTGAAATTGCGGCAAGGGCAAAAATTGATCGTTTCATATTCGGTGGTCTCCTCTATTCACAAGAATTTCAGACAAGACAGCATAATTACTGACATGTACGAAAACTTGAGGATTAGTTAAATACGTAAGAACCGTGTTTTTGTCCACAAAAAAATATGGAGAAGAACGAAATAATCAATCCGCTCTTTTTTTAGAATGATTAATTAAGCAGGTACTTCGGCAGCCGTTTCTGACAAAAAAATCTTAATTACCTCTGTAAAAAATGAAATTTGAATTTTTTCATTTTTTGAATATTAAAATATACAATTAAGTCTCATTAATAGATTTAAAATAATTGATTAATCCATTCGTCGAAGGATCGTGGCTTTTAATTTCACCCGGGGTTTTCAATTCAGGCAGAATCGCCTTGGCGAGTTGCTTGCCGAGTTCCACACCCCATTGATCAAAAGAATTGATCTGCCAAATAATCCCCTGTGTAAAAATTTTGTGCTCATAGAGCGCAATGAGACGACCGAGCGTGCGCGGAGTCAGTTTTTGGAAGAGGAAGGAGTTGCTCGGGCGGTTGCCGGTGAAAACTTTGTGAGGGAGGAGCGCTTCCAGTTTATCGCCGGAGAGACCTTGTTGTTTTAATTCAGCGCGCGCTTCGTCGGGCGTTTTGCCACGCATGAGCGCTTCCGGCTGCGCGAAGAAATTGGCAAGGAGGATCCGATGATGATCGCCGAGCGGATTCTGCGTCTCAATGGGCGCGAGGAAATCGGCCGGGATGATTTTCGTACCCTGATGGATGAGCTGATAAAAAGCGTGCTGGCCGTTGGTGCCGGGTTCGCCCCAGATAACGGGCCCGGTGGAATAATCGACGCGTTCGCCGGCGCGGTTGACCGATTTGCCGTTGCTTTCCATGTCGCCCTGCTGGAAGTAGGCGGGGAAGCGGTGCATGTATTGGTCGTAAGGGAGAATGGCCTGAGTTTGCGCACCGAAGAAATTGTTGTACCAGATGCCAATGAGGCCGAGCGTGGCGGGAAGATTGTGCTCGAGATCGGCGGTGCGGAAATGTTCGTCCATGTCGTGGGCGCCGGAGAGAAGCTCCTCGAAATTCTTCATGCCGATGGAAAGGACGATGGAAAGCCCGATGGCCGACCAGAGCGAGTAGCGGCCGCCGACCCAATCCCAGAACTCGAACATATTGGCGGGATCGATGCCGAATTTTTTGACCTCGGCGGTGTTGGTAGAGAGCGCGACGAAATGCTTGGCGACAGCGGCGTTGTCCTTGGCCGACTTGAGAAGCCAATCCTTGGCCGATTGTGCGTTGGTGATCGTTTCCTGAGTGGTGAACGTTTTCGAGGCGACGATGAAGAGAGTCGTCTCGGGCGAGCAGAGGCGCAGCGTCTCGGCCATGTGGGTTCCGTCAATGTTGGAGACGAAATGGACTTTAAGATCGCGCTTGGAATAAGGCTTCAGCGCCTCGGTGACCATGACGGGACCGAGGTCGGACCCGCCGATGCCGATATTGACGGCGTCGATGATGATTTTGCCGGTGTAGCCGCGCCATTGTCCGCTACGGACGGCCTCGCTGAACTCGCCCATGTGTGCAAGGACGGCGTTGACCTCCGGCATGACATCCTTTCCATCGACGAGGATGGGGCGGTTCGAGCGATTACGCAGGGCGGTGTGGAGGACGGCGCGGTTCTCGGTGAAGTTGATCTTGTCGCCGCGAAACATTTTTTCAGTCCAGCCGGTGAGATCGGATTCCTTCGCGAGATCGCGGAGCAGCTTGAGGGTCTCGTCGGTGACGCGGTTCTTGGAGAAATCGACGAGAAGATCTTCGAAACGGAGAGAGAACTTGTCGAAGCGCTTGGGATCCTGCGCGAAGAGATCGCGCATTTGCAGCGGTTCGACGGCGGTGAAGTGGGCGCCCAGTTTTTTCCAGGCAGTTAAATCGCGGGTCGAGGTCATGAGGAGGATAATAAGCAGGACGGGAACGGTGGAAAAGAAAGATGTAGCGGGTGAGCCGCCGCTTTCGTTATTGACCCGGGACCGTTGCTATTATAGGATGTCTTCATGCAACGTTCCCTTCGACTTACGCTTCTTTCCGGCCTTCTGGGCTAGGAAGCGGTCTGCTCGTTGCTTTCTGTTTTCCGAAAAACCCAGTCCGGCCCGGACTTTTGTTTGGCCGCGCTATACCCATTTTAACCCTAACTGAACCGAATTATAATTATGCAAACCGAGACGATAACGAAATACCAGGCGTTCCCCGCGATTCCGATGAAGAATCGGCAGTGGCCGGACCGCGCCATCACTGAAGCGCCGATCTGGTGCAGCGTGGACTTGAGGGATGGAAACCAGGCGCTGGCGATCCCCATGAGCATCGAGGAGAAGCTCGATATGTTCGAGACGCTGGTACGCGTTGGATTCAAGGAGATCGAGGTCGGTTTTCCGTCGGCGTCGCAGATTGAATTCGATTTCATGCGCCGGCTGATCGAGGAGAAGCGGATTCCGGACGACGTGACAATCCAGGTATTGGTGCAGTCGCGCGCGGATTTGATTGAGCGGACGTTTGAATCGTTGCGCGGCGCGAAGCGGGCGATCGTGCACTTATATAATTCGACGTCGCCCGTGCAACGTCGCGTGGTTTTTGGGCTGGAACGAAAGGGCGTGATCGAACTGGCGCAGCAGGGAACGGAGCAGATCAAGCGATTGGCGAAGGAGATGAAGGGGACGAAGATTTCGTTTGAATATTCGCCGGAGAGTTTCAGCTCAACGGAAATCGATTTCGCGGTCGAGATTTGCGAAGCGGTCATGGACGTGTGGCAGCCGACTCAGGAAGACCGGATCATTTTGAATCTGCCGGCGACGGTGGAAGTCGCGACGCCGAACATGTATGCAGACCAGATCGAATGGTTTTGCACCCACATGAAAAATCGCGACCGCGCGGTCATCAGTTTGCACACGCATAACGATCGCGGGTGCGGCGTAGCAGCGACGGAACTGGGAGTGATGGCGGGGGCGGATCGCGTCGAGGGGACGTTGTTCGGCAACGGCGAGCGGACGGGGAATGTGGATATCGTGACGCTGGCGTTGAATTTATACACGCAGGGCGTGAGCCCGAAGCTGGATTTTTCAGACATCCATACGGTGCGCGATGTTTATGAGCGCTGCACGCGGCTGGAAGTGCCGATCCGTCACCCCTACGCGGGCGAATTGGTTTTCACGGCGTTCTCAGGATCGCACCAGGACGCGATCAACAAGGGATTAAAGCAGCAGAAGAAAAATGGCGAAGGCGCGTTATGGGAAGTTCCTTATCTGCCGATCGACCCGAAAGACATTGGCTGCAATTACAAGGCGATCATTCGCATCAACAGCCAGTCGGGCAAAGGCGGCGTGGCTTATGTGCTGGAGCACGAGTTTGGTTATCATTTGCCCAAGCCGATGCACCGGGAGATCGGGCGCATTGTCAATGAGGCGGCGGACGAAAAGGGCGACGAGTTGCAGCCGGAGAAGATCCACGAGATTTTCCGGCAGGAATATATCGAGCGGAAGCGGCCTTATGAGTTCCAGGGAATTGAGATTGTGCCGAACGGGCCGAACTCGGTGACGTTGCGCGGGAAATGGTTGAAGGACGGCAAGCCGCAGGTCGTGCAAGGGAAGGGGAACGGACCGGTCGATGCGTTTGTGAACGCGTTGCAATCGAGCGGTTGCGAACCGTTCGAACTCGTTTCGTACGCGGAGCATTCGCTCGGGCGCGGCGCGGAGGCGCGGGCGGCGGCTTATATTGAAATCAAGACGGCGAAGAAGCGGTCGTGCTTCGGGGTTGGCATCGACACGAATATCGAGCTGGCGTCGCTGAAGGGCGTGATCAGCGCGTTGAATCGGGCGACGAGCTGAATTTTTTCGCGCGGAGGACGCAGAGATTGAAAAAAATGCCGTCAGAAAATAGAATAGTTATTCGAAGTTTCAGGATTTCGGATGCGGAAGATGTCGTGCGTGTGCATTGGGAAGCCGTTCATAAAACGGCGGCGAAGGATTATCCTCAAGAAATTCTGAATGATTGGTCGCGCCCGCTTGGGCCGGAAAGAACGCAATCGTTTATCGAAAGACGAAACGAGAGGGACATCATAATCATCGCCGAGATTGGCAACGAAATTGTTGGTTTTGGCACTCTTCTCCGGGATAAGAATCAAGTTGGCGCAATCTATGTTTGCCCCAAGGCAGGCAGAAAAGGCGTGGGTGGCAAATTGCTGGCCGAATTGGAGCAGGTCGCGCGCATGAAAGGCATCAAAGAATTATCGGTGGAATCGTCCCTGAATGCGGAAGCGTTTTATGAATCCCATGGATATATCCGTGAAGCCCGTGGCGAACATACGCTTCGTTCCGGGCGCAAGATGGCCTGCGTCAAGATGAGGCATGTCTTGTAAGATTTTGGATCGAAAATTATTTCAACGCCAACTTGTAAACTTTTTCGTAAGCGGCGGCGCTGAGATCCCACGAGAAAACTTTTTTCATGGCGTGGCGGCGAAGGGCGTCGAGTTTCTTTTTGTTTTTGTAGACGTGGAGGGCGGCATTGACGGCGGCATGGAAGGGATCGCGACCGAAAGGCGAAAATTTGAAGCCGGTGCCGTGGCCCGATTTCTCGTCATAGTGCTCGACCGAGTCGGCGAGGCCGCCGGTATCGTGGACAATGGGGATTGCGCCATAGCGGAGGCTGTAGAGCTGGTTAAGTCCGCACGGCTCGAAGTGGGAAGGCATGAGGAAAAAATCGGCGCCGGCCTCGATCTGATGCGCGAGCGATTCGTCGTAGCCGATCTTAACGGCGACCTTGGCGGTATGTTCGTGCGCGAGGCGCAGGAAGCGATCCTGGTAAAGCGCATCGCCGGAACCGAGGAGAATGAAACGGATATCGTGCTTGAGGAGATCGCGCATCGAGGCGAGAAGCAGGTCGAGGCCTTTCTGGCTGGTGAGACGGGAGATGACGGCGAAGAGTGGGGCATCGGTGGGGGCGAGGCCGAATTTTTTGAGAATGTCCTGCTTGCAGGCGGCTTTGCCCTTGAGGTCGTCGGCGCTGTAGTTGGCGACGAGGCGGTGATCGGTTTGTGGATCCCAGAGACGGTCGTCAACGCCGTTCAAGATCCCGGTGAGTTTGTGTTTATGACCAGAGAGGACGCTTTCGAGCGAACAGCCAAAATGCCATGTCTGGATTTCCTGCGCGTAGCGCGGGCTGACGGTGGTAACCTGGTGTGCGAGGACGATGCCGGCTTTCATGAGATTGAGGCGGCCATAAAATTCGACGCCGGGCGGGCTGAAATATTCGCGCGGCAGATTGGTCAAATCGAAATCGAACGACCAGAAGCTGCCTTGGTAAGCGAGGTTGTGAATGGTATAAACGGTGCGGTAAGGATGTTTGCCGGCGCGGACAAGCGCGGGAATGAGGCCGGCTTCCCAATCGTGCGAATGAATGATCTGCGGCACTGGATTAATGTAGCGCGCGAGCTCAACGACAGCCTTGGCGAAGAAGATGAAACGGCTGGCGTTATCGGCGTAATCGCCGGTCTCGGTTCCATAGAGATGGGAGCGATCGAAAAATTCGTCGCGCTCGATGAGATAGACGCGGACGCCATGCGGGGTGGCTGTTTCCCAGACGTTGGCAGTGAGTTCGGCGGTGCCGAGCTTGATGGTGAGCTTAACCGGCGTGGTGCGGAGATCGGGCCATTGTTCGCGGATGATGCGGTAAAATGGAAGGACGATGGAGACGCTGTGGCCGCGGTCGCGCAGGGTCGCGGGCAGGGCGGCCATGACGTCACCGAGGCCGCCGGTCTTGGCCAGTGGTGAGAGTTCACTGGCGGCGAATAAGATGTTCATTTGAAGAAAATACGGCTAGATTGTGTAATGTCTGAATTTGCAGAAAAACTTCACTTCTTAAAAGAGGTTTCCCGAATTTATCGAGGAATCTTCTCTATTTTGGGATTGAGCGTTACTTCTTGATTTAAAATCAGACCCCTCGACAAGCTCAGGGAACTTTATCTTACACGTGGAAAAACTTTATCAACTGCTTTCGAGCGATTCGTATCAGCCCCTTAATCTCCGGGGACTGATTCGCAAACTTAAAATAACGGCGCAAGGCGAAAAGGCCTTTGCCAACGCCCTGGAAGCGGAGACGACGGCGGGGAAAGTCGTGCGCATTCGCGAAGGCCTTTATGCGCTGCCGCAAAAACTCGGCATGGTGGCGGGCAAGCTGCAGATGAACGAACGCGGCTTTGGCTTTTTGTTGCCGGACGATTTTGACGGGCCCGATATTTATATAGGCGCCGGTGACACGGCGACCGCATTTCACGGTGACCGGGTGATGGTGCGGCTGAACGAGCCGCAATTTCGGCGGCGCGGATCGGGCAACAAAAGCGCCGAAAAATTGAGCGGCGCCGTTGTCAAAGTCTTGCAACGGGCGCGCACGCAGCTGGTCGGCACGCTGCAGAAGTCGAAACATTTTTATATCGTGGTGCCGGACGAACCGCGGATTCCGCAGGACATTTATGTGCCGGAGCCGATGCCGCCGGTGCCGGTCGGATATAAAGTCGTGGTGCGACTCGGTGAATGGCCATCGCGTCATGTGAATCCCGAAGGCGTGGTCACGGAAGTTTTAGGCGCAGCGAACGCGCCGGGCGTGGATCTGCTGTCGATCATCAAGAAATTCGAGTTGCCCGAGGAATTTCCGGAAGACGTCGAGGCGGAAGCGCGGGCGATTCCGACGGCGATACCGAAGGAAGAGATTCGTCACCGCGAGGATTTCCGAAGTCACTTTGTCATGACCATCGACCCGGACGACGCGAAGGATTTCGACGACGCGTTGTCGTATAAGATTCTCGATAACGGCGATTTTGAAATTTATGTGCACATTGCCGATGTCTCGGCTTACGTGAAGCCGGGCACGGCGCTCGATCGCGAAGCATCGCGGCGCGGGAACAGTGTCTATCTGGTGCACCGCGTCATCCCGATGTTGCCGGAGAAGCTGAGCAACGGAATTTGTTCGTTGCAGCCGGGTGTGGATCGGCTGGTGCGGACGGCGGTCCTACGTCTGAACAAGAAGGGCGAAGTGGTGCAGCAGCGGTTTGCCTCGGGCATCATTCACAGCAAGCAGCGGTTCACCTACAAGCAGGCTTTCAAGTTGATCCAGAAACCGGACAACACGGAATTGTGGCGACATCTCGCGGAACTTGTTAAAGTGGCGCGGGTGTTGCGCCGGAAGCGATTTGATCGCGGCGCGCTCGACCTCGATTTCCCCGAGTTCAAGGTGCGCTTGGACGAGAACGGCAAGCCGGTAATGATTGAGCGGATCGAGAACGACGAGTCGCATCAGTTGATCGAGGAATATATGCTGCTAGCCAACGAGGCCGTGGCGAAGGAATTGCGGCGCAAACAAGTGCCGGCGGTTTATCGCATTCATGAAAATCCCGATCCGTTGCGTCTGGAAGAATTTCGCATGCAACTGAAGAGCCTTGGAATTTCGGTCGGTAATTTAAGCCAGCGCGGCGAGGTGCAAAAATTGTTATTGTCGATTCGTGGCAAGCCCGAGGCGCCGGTCGTTAAAGTGAATCTGCTCAAGTCGCTGCGGCGCGCCATGTATAGCACGCAGGCGAAGGGCCATTTCGGATTGGCCAAGCAGAATTACACGCACTTTACGTCGCCGATTCGTCGTTACGCCGATTTGCTGGTGCATCGCGCTTTGTACGCCAAGCCGGGCGCAAGCGGACCGGGACAATTGGAGCAGATCATCGCGCAGATCAACCAGACCGAGAAAAATGCGTCGGACGCCGAGAATGAATCGGTCAAGCTGAAGAAGCTGGAGTATTTCGACGGATTGACGAAGCAGGCGAAGAAGCCGCGCTTCAAGGCGCTGGTTCTGGAGATCAAAAGTTTCGGCATCCTGGTCGAGCTGCCCGAATTTCAACTCCAGGGACTGGTGGCGATCTCGGAAATCAAGGGCGACATCTTTGTTTTTGATAACCGGACGCTGGAAATGCGCGGACAACGGACGCGGCGCAGTTACCGGGCGGGGCAGGAGATATCTGTGGAAGCGGTTAAGGTCGATTTATTCAAACGGCAGATCAATTTTTCGGCCGGTCCGTGACTATAATTTAACTTTAAAAACGGCTAAAATTCAGCAGTATTTCATTGTGACACCGGAAAAGGCGCTGCAGGACATCGAGACGCGGGAAGAGCAGCTGGCGCGTCATATCATCCGCTCGCAGGATTACCTTTCGCGCTTTCACGCCGAGTTCCGGCGGCAGGTGCAGATTCTATATTTAAGCATCATCCTCTTAATTCTATTCCAGAGTTTGTTTGCGTGGCAGTTCACTCATTATCTTGGCGGGATGGAGCTGGCGCTGGTGATTGCGACAACGCTGCTGGCGATTGTGAATTGCGCGTTGTTGATTCGCACCAAGGGCTGGCTGAAGAACGTCAACGAAGAGTGGATCGACCCGGAAGAAAAAGCGGCGCTCGAGACAATTCGCAAGCAGCGGCACCAAGTCCTGAAGCAGATCGCCATTGCGGGATAGGTCCTTTGCAGGGTTCCATGAAGCTTCAGGCGCTGTATTGATCTAACCATTTACTATAAAGCCCCTTAGATAGCTTTAGACGGCGAAGCGGCGACCCAGTTGCTTTCGCTTCAACTTGAGGTAACGTTATTTAGCGGCTTTTAAGACGCCTTTCTGGTAGTCTTTGCGCCAACATGAGTTTTTCTGAAACACTGAATTTCGACAACGCCCGGGCGGTTCAGGCGTTGTATAACAACGATCCCCAGAATCTGAAGCTGATTGAAGATAAGTTCGGGGTGAAGGTGACGACACGGGACGGTTGGCTGAAAATCGACGGCCTCAAAAGCTCGGTGAACCAGGCGCGCGAAGTTTTTCAGCAATTGCATATGGCCCGGGAGAAAGGGCTCGTTATCCGCAAACAGGAATTCAAGTTCGCTCTGGAATCGGCCGGGAAGGTCAATGGCGTGCAACTGCCGGATCTGCAGGCCTCGCGTATCCAGCTTTCGCTGAAGAAGCCGCCGGTGGTGCCGAAGACGATCCAGCAGAAGCAGTATGTCGACTCGATCAAGAATTTCGACCTGGTCTTTGGCATTGGGCCGGCCGGCACGGGCAAAACATTTTTGGCGATGGCGACCGCAGTCGCGGCGTTGAAGAACGAGGAAGTTTCGCGGATCGTCCTGACGCGTCCGGCCGTGGAAGCGGGCGAAGCGCTCGGATTTTTACCGGGCGATTTGCAGGAGAAAATTTTCCCGTACCTGCGGCCTCTTTACGATGCCCTCTATGACATGCTCGAGACCGAAGAAATCCAGCGCTACATGGACAAGGGAATTATTGAGATCGCGCCGCTGGCGTATATGCGCGGGCGGACGTTGAGCCGGAGCTTTGTCATTCTCGACGAAGGACAGAACACGACGACGGAGCAGATGTTCATGTTCCTGACGCGGCTCGGGCAGGACTCGAAGTGCGTGGTGACGGGCGATCCGTCGCAGATCGATTTGCCGAACCATCGCAAGTCGGGGCTGGTCGAGTCGATGCAGGCATTGAAGGACACCGAGGGAATTGCGACGATCCGATTCGACGAAGCGGACGTCATCCGGCACGAGCTGGTGGCGCGCATCATCAAGTCGTACAAGGCGCACCGCGGTGAAAAGACGACGAGCATGACATTATGATTGCCGCGCGAGGTGGCGCGGCCTGATCCGCGCTGATTATGTTCAGTTGGTTCCAACATCAGCAGCTGGTCAAAAAAGGCCTGGCCTGCGACAAAACGCGCCGCCAGCGCCCGGAAGGAGACTGGGCGAATTTCTTTAACGTGAGCACGACGGTAAAGCTCGCGCTGTTTTCGGTTTTCGCGGTCCTGCTCTACGGGATCAGTTTTTGGTCCTCGTCTTATCACAGCAACGAGATTCACCTGCTGACGTTCATCGTTTTCATCAGCGCCATCATGTTCCTGCAGATGGACGCGCCGGCGATCTGGGCGTCGAATTCAAAAATCGGATTGCTCTTCGGGACGATTTTTTTGAACCTGATCGTGAACAAGCTGGTTTTTCTATGGGTGGCGCCCGAGGTGGGCCCGCTGCGGATGGAGGTCTATTTTCTTCTGCCGTGCGCGTTGGCGCCATTCCTGATCTCGCTTCTGCTCGGTCGGCGGAGCGGATTGTACGCGGTGCTGGTGCTGAGCTTATTCAACGCGCTGCTTTTGCGGGAGAGTTTTGCGCTGCTGATGATCGGGTTGATCACCGGGTTCACGGCGGTCTATTTTACGCGGCGCACGCGGAAGCGGAGCGACTTGATCAAGGCCGGTTTCGCGGTCGGCGTGGCGAGCCTGTTATGCGCGCTCGCGTTTGGATTGGTGCGCGGCCACAGTATGGACGCGCTGCTCGAGCAGGCCGGCATCGGCATCGGGATGGGACTGGCGACAGCGATGGTGGTGAGCGCGATTTTGCCGCTATTTGAGACGCCGTTCGGGATCATCACCGACATCTCGTGGATCGAGATGGCCGACTTGAATCATCCGTTGCTGCAGCAGATGATGATCGAGGCGCCGGGGACTTATCACCATAGCTTGATGGTCGCGAATTTACTGGAGGGTGCGGCGAACGCGCTCGACATGAACCCGACGCAATGCCGGGTGCTGGCCTATTTCCACGACATCGGGAAAATTATTAAGCCGGAATATTTCACCGAGAACGCGCCGCCGGACCATAACCCGCACGACAACCTGTCGCCGTCGATGAGCGCGCTGATTATTATTGCGCACGTCAAGGAAGGCGTCGACCTGGGGCTGAAGGCGCGGTTGAAAAAGCCGATCATCGACGCGATCCAGCAGCATCATGGCGACTCGGTGATTCTTTCATTTTACAAGCGGGCGAAGCGTCTCGAGGAAGACGCGCGCGAGGGCGTGAAAATCATGAACATGCGCGAGGAGGATATCCCGCACGTGTCGGAGAACTCGTTCCGTTACCCGGGACCGAAGCCGCAGAGCAAGGAAGTCGGTCTCCTGTCGCTGGCCGACGCGGTCGAGGCGGCTTCGCGCAGTCTCGATCGGCCCACACCGCAGAAAATCGAGAGCCTGGTTGCGGATGTCATGCGGCGCAAGATCGCCGAGGGGCTCTTGGATGAGAGTCACCTGACGTTGAACGAGATCCGGGCGACGGCGGAAAGTTTTGTTTTCACCGTGAAGAATATGCTGCATAACCGGATTAGTTATCCCAAAGATGAAAAATCGGCCGCAGCTTCAGGTTCACAACCGGCAAAAAAAAGTTCGACTGTCCGTCACGCTCCTTCAACGCAGGCTCGAGCGGACGCTTAAGTTATTATCGGCGCGCCAACGGGCGCGGCTTCCTGCCAGCCTTGAATTCGTTTTATTGGCGCCTGGCGCCATAGCGAGGGTCCATCGCCAATTCCTCGACGACGATTCCGACACCGACGTGATTACATTTGCGCATGGGGAAATTTTGATCTGCCCCGATGTCGCTCGGCGGCAGGCGCCGATTTACGGGCGCACGACCGCAGAGGAAGTGGCGCTGTACGGAATTCACGGCGTGCTTCATTTGCTGGGCTTCGACCACGAGAAGAAGTCGGACGCCGCGCGAATGAGCCGGGCGCAGGAGAAACTGCTCGCCGCCAGCCGGGTGAGGGGATGACTCACAGCAAGCCAGTCTCGACGCGCGGGTTCGTCGTCGGCAAGCAGGTCTATGGCGACACGAGCCTGATTGTGCGCTGGCTGACGTCGGGCGAGGGACGCATGACGACCATGGCGAAAGGCGCGCTGCGGCCCAAGAGCGCGCTGCATCGGCAGATCGATCTCTACTATCTGTGCGATTTTGTTTTCACGCGTGCGCGCCGGGGAGAGATGCACACGTTGAACGAAGTGCGGATCGACAAGCCGTTTCTCGGTTTGCGCAAAAGTTGGGTGACCCTGCTGACCATCGATTATTTTGCCGCGTTAATCGCAGCGATGACCGAATCGGACGCGGCGTTGCCGGAGGATTTCGAGTTATTTCTGAAAGCGATCGAGCATCTTGATGCGAAAGCGACTTCGCAAAAGCTGGTCGATCGTTTCGAGCGGCGTTTGCTGGAAATCCACGGTCTCCTGGCCGAGGGCGATTCCGATTTTTTGAAAGTGATGCAGCATCATCATTGCAAAGTGCCGCCAAAGCGGGACCAATTGCTGCGCGAATTGGCCGGGGCCAAAAGCAATGATTAGAAAATCTTATAGTAATACCTGACATTTATTCACAAAACACAACTTTCGTGTTGACTGAATTGTATTCTACGGGTATCACAGTCCGCAATTATCGGACAAACCCTCATTAAATACTAATAACCGAATCCATCTATGGCAAAAAAAATGACACTTCTTGGCGATCATCTCTACGAGCCGCGCTCTCGCAAACTGGAAATGAACGATGAACCTGCTCCAGCAGCGGCCTTAAACTTCGAAGCACCTGCTTCAGTTGCAGCTTCGAGCGCGGTGGAAACATCGTCGATCGAGGAAACCGCAACGAAGCCTGGAAGATTTGCCCGGCTGCGGAGATTTATGGGGCGCGATACGACAGCCGCTGTTGAGGCGGTAACCGCTGCACCTGTCGCACCGCGTCAGGCTGCTGTTGTTAGTGGTAACTTTACTTCGGGCAGCCGGGAGACATATGGAACTTTGGGATACCCTCATAAACGTGCTTCGCATGGGTGGTTTTAATTACACTGAATCGCACGACTCAAATTCAAAACTCGTAATCAACAAAATCAAAAAAAACTAAAAAGGATATTATGCCCAGTAATCTAAGAGGAGCGGTTTTGCGGGATGAGGGGACAGTGGAGCAGCATCATGCTCCTGGTGTGGACAACGCGGCTTTCACCCGGAGGTATCCTGTGCCGGCGACAAGGGAAACTTTCCCCGGTCTAGTTGAAGCAGCTCGGAGCATCCAAGAGCGCGATAAGGCTGCCCATGAAGCCCGTAATGCGCCGAGCACTTACAGGGAATAAAGCCGGGAGATTCCGTTCGGATTATGTACACGAGGCGCAATGAAGCTTGGGAGACGCCGAGAAACAAGTTCGACCTTCAAGCGGCGATTGCGGTCGATGGCGAGGATCCTGAGGAGATCAAATGCTATCCCACAGATCATTTGCACAATGGCTATGCGACATTCGGAGACGATGGCAATGGCGTGTCTGGCGGGAGTGGAAGAGCGTCTGCCAAAGCGGACGTGAATACCCTTCGAATGAGCGCAACCGCTTCGAGTGACGGGATGACTTGGGGCGTGGGCAAGGAATAGCCGTTATTTCAGAATAGAAAAAAGCCGCCGCGTTTGGCGGCTTTTTTTATCGAATAAAGAGTCGTGTAAGTCGAAATGACTTGAGACATTATTAACATCATGAGCCGTCACTATGATTACCTCGTCATTGGCAGCGGGATTGCCGGGCTGACGTTCGCGTTGAAAGCCGCCGAGAACGGCCGCGTCGCGCTGCTGACCAAAAAAAACCGGGCCGACTCGAACACGAATTACGCGCAGGGAGGCATTGCCTGCGTGACTTCGGCGGAGGACTCGGTCGATTTGCATGTGCGCGACACGCTCGAGGCGGGCGCGGGCCTGTGCAACGAAAAGGTGGTGCGGCAGATCGTGGAGGAAGGACCGGCGCGGATCAAGGAGCTCATCGCTCTGGGTATGAGCTTCTCCGAGCGGGAGAATCACGGCGGAGAACTCGACCTCGGCAAGGAAGGCGGCCATTCGAAGCGGCGCATTTTGCATGCGAAGGACGTGACGGGGCGGGAGATCGAGCGCGCGCTGCTGGCGGCGGTCGCGGCGAACAAGCGGATCGAGGTCATGGAAAATCACGTGGCGATCGACTTGATCACCCGTCGCAAGCTCGGCTTGCCCGGCCCGAACGCCTGTCTCGGTGTTTACGCCCTCAATACGCAGTCCAGGGAAATGGATACGTTTGCGGCTGACCACATTTTGCTGGCAACGGGCGGATGCGGAAAAATTTATCGCTACACCACGAATCCCGACATCGCTACGGGCGACGGCGTGGCCATCGCCTATCGCGCCGGAGTGCCCATCGCGAACATGGAGTTCATCCAGTTCCATCCCACCTGCCTGTTTCATCCACTCGGCAAATCGTTTTTGATTTCGGAGGCGGTGCGCGGCGAGGGGGGAATCCTCGTCAACGAGGCGGGAAAAAGTTTCATGGACGGAGTGCATCCCCTGAAATCGCTGGCGCCGCGGGATATCGTGGCGCGCGCGATTGACGCGGAAATGAAACGGACGGGCGCGCCCTGCGTTTACGTCGACATCACTGCGAAGTCGGTCGAATTCCTCAAGCAACGTTTCCCGGCCATTTACGCGATGTGCCTGAGCTGCGGCATCGACATGGCGAAACAGCCCATTCCGGTCGTGCCGGCCGCGCATTACCAGTGCGGCGGCGTGGTCACCGACGTCGATGGCCGCACTGCGTTGCCGGGATTATGGGCCGTGGGCGAAGTGGCTTGCACCGGGCTGCACGGCGCCAACCGGCTGGCGAGCAATTCGCTGCTCGAGGCGCTGGTCGTGGCGCACCGAGCGGCGCACGCGTCGCGAGCGGAGACGAAAGTCCCGGAGAAAATCAAACTGCCGGAATGGCAGGCCGGTTCCGCGTCGGATGCGGACGAATTGGTCGTGATTCACCATAACTGGCGGGAGATCCGGCAGTTGATGTGGGATTACGTTGGCATTGTCCGGACGAACAAGCGACTGCAGCGCGCGCGCAAACGGCTCGATCTGCTGCACGTCGAGATCCAGGATTTTTATTGGAATTATCGCGTCACGGCCGACTTGATCGAATTGCGCAATCTCGCGCTCGCGGCATCGCTCGTCGTCGACGCGGCGCTCGCGCGCAAGGAAAGCCGGGGATTGCATTATAACCTCGATTATCCCAACACCGACGACTCGAAACCCCCGCAGGACACGATTCTCCAGGCGGCGAGTTAGTTTGATCGCAGCGGGGCTGCGTTGGGCGCGATCAGCTTACGGTATGAGCTGCGGTTTGGACCGGCGTCGGCTGGGCCTTGGACGGGCCGACTGGCGTGGTGTCTTTTATCGGAGGACGAGGTCCGCTTCGGGGCGTGCGGTAGGTGGAAGGCGCAGAATCGGGCGTGGAGCCGCTTGTTCCGGGAGCAGCGCCATTTTTATCGCGCTCCTGGAGATATTTTACCACGGCTTCAGGAAGATCGGGCGAACCTGGAATGGAAGGGAGAGTGCCGCCGTTGAGTTTCTTCAATTCGTCCCGTTGATGAACGGCGCGTTCCAGGAATTCGAGTCGATCCATCAAGGGTTTGTCGTGAGAGTGGCAGAGCGCCGAGCAGTCACCTTCGCCGGCGTCGCGTTTGGCCTGGGCCAGCTGGGCGTCGAGCTTATCGCGATCGCGCGAATGGAGGATTTTGTCGATCTGTTGATCTTCCCGGCGCGCTTTTTCCTCGGCTGAGTTGCCGGCCGAGCCGACGATCATGGGCAGGACGGCTCCGAGGCCGGGCACAAAACCGGTGGCCGTGCCCGCCCCATTATTGACGGCGCGCAGGACGGAATATTGATAATTCCGCGTGGCATCAAGCTTGTCGAACGCGGTTGCTTTGGGATCGCCCATGACTTTATCCAGCGCTTCCTTGGAATGGCCGACTTCGATGCAATCCTTGATGGTGAGAGCGCCGGAGTAAGCAACGCCGACGGCGGAGCCGGCTTTCGGGGCGATAGATTTGAACGTCTCGGACATGGCGCTCAGTCCTTTTTGGGCGGCGATTTTTTCAGCGGCGCCGAGGCCTTTTTCGGCCAGGTGCGAGGTGAGAGTAACTCCGGCATCGGTGATGACAATCTTAGCGGCTTCGCCAGGGTGGCCGCTGGCCAACTCACCGATCGCCGTGACGACTGTTCCTCCATGGTTTACGGCGTGGTTGGTACCGGTTCCTGTTCCTGGACGCGTTTCGCTGACGGGCGCTGGGCGAGACTCATTGACCGGTGCGGGATGTATTTCTACTGGTGCAGGAGTTCTTGGAGAGGGCGTTGGCTCGGCTGGCCTTGGAGCAGCGCCATTGCGCTCAACAGCGGGTGGGGGAGCCGGCGGTGTGGCCAGGGGCGGACGAACAGGACCAGCAGCTGGAGCAGGGGAAGTGGCTAAGGGCGGACGAAGAGGACGAGAAGCGGCGGGCGCTGGAACGGCAGGAGCAGTTGGAACAGGGGTCGCGCGGGTTGGAGGGGTGACAGCAGCAGGAGCTGGAACACGAGCCGGAGCAGTGCCATTTGAGCCACCAGCCGTGACGGGTGGTTTCTCGGTAACAGAGGCGGAGGGAGGAGTAGGGGTTGCTTCTTTTCTGGTGACGGGAGCTGGTTCCGGGGCTTTGGCTGGACGGGGAGAAGTGGCGCCATTGCGTTCGGCAGCTGGCGCAGCTTCGGCTGGCGGTGCGGTTTTACCTTTGCCTTTACCGATTACGGCTTCTGCCCCGTTGACATAAGACCCATCTTTTCTGGCTTCCGCATTGGCCGCCTTTGTCTTTTCAATTTGCAGGTCGTATTTTTTGGAAGTTTGTTTGGAATTTTTCCATTCTTCATCGTATTCGTCGTGGTTACCCTCAAAGGACCAAAACATTTTCTTTTTTCCATTCTCCTCGCCAACCTTTCCGATCATCCGTCTGCCGTTGCCGATATCAATCGAGTAAAGGCCGTTATCAAGATATTTACCGTTGAGCCGGATATCGTTGGGATCTTTCGAAAATATTTCCAGGGCATCGCCAACTTGCTTTTGATATTTCTTGTTCTGGCGTCCCTTTTTCTGGATATCCTTCAGCGTGTTGACCGTAATTTCTTGCCCGATGTTGGGGTCAAGACGGTCATTGCCAGCCATAAGGGCTTCCTATTTTTGTTGATCCTCGCGAAATAGATCCGGCGAGTAGGGAACGGTATTTCCTGCGGCGATTTCTCTATCTGCTTGTTCCACGGCTCCGGCCAGGCGGCCGGATTGGGCGTCCTGCCTCATTTCTTGATCCCAGGCTAGGCCATCGATATCCCACAATGTTTTTAATACAGCTTCCCGGTCTTCTTCTCCTAATTCTCGAATGGCTGCTACTAAATGCTGCACGCCCTCCTGCTGGCGGGAAGGTTCTGCTTCCCATTTCTTGCTGGCGTTCTCTTCTCCCAAGTCGAAAAGCATTCCACGGACGGTTCCGATCTCGCCGCAACTTTCCGTGATCGCTTGAAGGATGGCTGTACGATCCATAATATTACTTAATATAGTACCGAAATAAACATGATAAATCAATAGATCAAAGTCACTATTAACCCCAAAAAGCGAGGTATAAGTAAAGATTATTGGCTCGTAGGGAGGGCTATAATTAAGCTCGTTTTTTACCGATCGGACGCTAATGAATAGAAGCTCTTTCCCGCGCGGTTAGCTTAGTGGTAGAGCGCTCGCTTCACACGCGAGAGGTCACAGGTTCGAACCCTGTACCGCGCATTTTTCAGGCGCCCAACAGCCTGCCTTTAACGCTGGTTCTGTGAAGGGCCGGCCGGGCTTGCGCCACTCGATTTCATCCCCGGCACCATGCTGTCAACGGGATTGGAACCGCCCTCCGATGAACTTGATCCGGAATCCTTTTTCAGCGGCTGCTGGCGGGAATCGAGATGCAGACTGGAGCGGAGACGCCTTTCCTGGGCCTCTGGGCTCATGGGATTGTACTGGGTTTCCGCGAGAGCCAGCTGGTGGGCGGCTTCAAGTGGATCATGGCGAAATGCATCGCAAATTTTGAGAATAAGGTCGGCGGTCTCGTCGGTGAGGGCGATTTCGCCGGGAGGCGCCGGCTCAAGGTCGGGGTGGATCGTCTGCTGATAATGACGAATGGCATCGACGATGATTTGCTGGTCGCTCCCCGTAAACGATCCGATCCATGCGGAAAGCTTTTGGCCAGGATTTTCGGTGGGTTCGCCCATAAGGGAAGTGGAAAGAATATCGGAGCTTTTTCTCGATGGCAAGTGGGCGCGTTCGGGAAGACGATTGGCAGGACCGAAAAGTCGGGGCGCGATTTTCGGTTCATCCGCGGGGACTTTGCACGAAAAGTCGGTCGCCGGCAGCCCGGAGCGGCGACTGGCGCGAGAGGTGGCATCGGTCGTGGATGCCACCTTTTTGGAAATACTCTCTATTTTCACAATAATAATTCTTACCGAAAGCTAGGTTCGTTAGCAGTCAGTTACATAAGAAAACTTTATCATAATCAGATAGAGTTTACACTCTTTATTTGAAATTTGATGGTAATCAGATTAAAAGCAGCTAGTTGCAAAGGGTAGATCTTGAGAGCAAATGAAGCGATTTTTCGTCGTAAATGATGCTAAATGGGGAGTTGAAGAAGGGCATTGAGGAGATCCCGACATCCTATCAGGATTGCCGAGGTCGTAAAAAGGACTTTTAGTTGATCGAGAAAACCAGTGAGATAAAAAAATATAGTTGAGTTTTGGGCGGAAAGTGTGTATCCTAACAGAAAGGCGCGATGATGAGACTAAGACTAAAGGCAGCCATTGTCTTTTTTGGGCTGCTGGTTACTTGCGGGATTCTTTCGACTCCAATTCAAGCGGCCAATGATGGCGCGAGTACCGGTCCTTCCCCGGCCCAGGTCGAGTTTCAAAAAGAGCAGATGGCGGCATCAAAACAGGCGCCTAAATTTTCCGCCGATACCAAGGCGCCCGATGTAAAAACAACTCCGGGATTGAAACGACCGCCGCGGATACTGGATGCGTTTTCGGTACTGGAAATGCCCCAAATGTATACGTTGGTTCCCAAAGGCGCCATCGTGTTTCATGGCAAGCGCTCCGCGGTCCAGGTGACGGCGGCTTTCCCGCCGAAAAAGAAGTACGTGTCGACCGAAGAGTTCTTAAAATCCTACCCCAATGACGTTGTCCTGGTGCGCTGCGTTTCAACGCATCCGGGCATTGTGGACATGAGCGATTCTTTTGATCGTGACGATGTAAAAATTGTGATTGCGGTCGATGAGAGAGGCGTGCCGGCGACGACGGTAACCCTAAAATGAAACCAGGACGGGAAGGCAAGCGGTTATGAAAATAAAACAAGCAGGCTTTTACCGTTTAGTACTGGCTATCGGGTTAATCGGGATGGGAATGGAATTAGTCTGTGGAGCGCCTCCCCCACCGTCTCCGGCGCCCGATGCCAGTGCAGCACGCCTGATTTCCGAGACCACTTATGAGATTAACGCCACTGGAACCGTTTTCCCCAGTGCTTTTGCAATTGCGGCGCCTGGAGGTCCGAAGATCCTTGGAGTAGCCGTGCCTCCTGCTGGTTATAATCAAACCACTATCGACGGGGGCACTGTGCTCGCGCCTTTGAATCTGGATGTCGGCGGAGCGCTCTTTGTGCTGCATGCAATCGACCCGCTGCAACCGGTTCCATTTGACGATATCGTGGTAGCATGGGCTTCGGTCAGTCCGCAGGTGGCCGATGGAATTTACGATTATTCGGGAAATGACTTAATCGATCATGGCCGCACGCGATCGGATATCGCTTACCAGGTTGGCTATTGGATGGTTGGATTGGGATCTACTTATGGCGAGACCGCTCAAGCCGTACCGGCAACAGTTGCTTCCTCAACGCGAGCCGGAAATTCGAATATTTCCACGACCGATTCAGCGAACCAGGGAGCGCCGCTCGATACCGTTCGATTTGTTAAGCGGGTGCGCAGCCATACGAACAATCCGACAAACGCAGTTTTCTTTACTACAAACTTGATGGGGACTTATTCTCCTAATTCATATCCGTGGACAGATTTGAATGTGGTGCCTGCCCCCCCGTTTCCGGTCGTGCCTCAGGGCGATGGCCCCTATTTCCTGGCGAATACGTGGCCAGGAGAGCCCTCTGCCGGCGCCCATTTGCCGACCTCAGCTAACCCGTATTTCTTTCCATTGCCGACACCTCCCCATTATTCCGGGGGAAAGATGTCGATTATTCCGGTAGTTGGTCAGCCTACACAACCCACTTCGCCATTACCTTCACCCATTCTAGCCAGTTCAGTTCTCGCTCCGGGTGTGATTCCAAATGGGACCGTCGGTCTCATTCAACCGGGCAATTCCAACGGCAACGCATACTGGTCGGAGGAGTGGCAAATTTATAACAATGCGGGCATTGCCGACGGGAGCCCGTCATCGCCTATCGTCATTTTTCAAAAATATGGATTTGATTACAGAACTTACGTTACGGCTGGCAATGTCGCTACCTCCTCGACCTTCGCGACAGCGGGTGGTGCCGTCGCAATCCCTGCAGCTTCAACGACTGGATCGCCAACCGGCTGGAACCCGCAGGAATTGGATCTGGAAATGACGGGCTTATACCCAAGTTATCGGGTCGTGGTCTTGGTCACCCAGACGGCGCCGATTGCCCGGACTTATGTCGGGCAGATATATCCGGCTTACCAAATCACCCCCGGCAATAAATTTGCCGATGAAATGGGTGGAACTGTCCCGCTAGGGCCAGGCGGAGTATGGCCAGGAGGACCCAACATAGCTTTTAAATTCGATTTTACGAAAAATGTGGGCGGTATGATCGGCGGATTGTTTGGAGGCTCGGGCACCTACGCTGTTCAACTCTACATGGCAGCACCTTTTGCGATGAATGGGCTGAATCAAATGCAAGCGCTTAACTTGGAAGCAGGTGCCTCCAACATCGGTTCGGCAACGTGGCCGCTCGGTTTGCCGACAACTCCAAATTCGAAGAATGGAGACGGAACCCAGCCCAATATTGCAGGAACACCATGGACATGGTGGAAGGTTGGGCCGGAGTTTGATTTTAATGTCACCATCACGGCCGGCATCCAGGGCGATATTATCACGAACTAGCCGCCCGCTTCAGAAGTTCTGCGCGTAAGTCATCTTTTGCATTGCCAAACATTTGGGCTCATGCCAGAAGGCTCATATGAAATGGCTTCCTGTATTTCTTATTGGGTTTGTTTTACCCTCGTTTGTTTTGGCCCAGCAACAGCCTCCGGCGCCGGCAACGGAGGGAAGTCCGATTTATGACAAAGGCCTGCCGCAAGTGTTCGTCAAGCCGTTGACGGGCGACATGGCGCAGATTCAGGGCTGGCAGCCCGCCTTGGGTGAAGGATTGGCCGAGATGCTCACGACGGAGTTATCCAACACGGGCAAATTCCAAATGCTGGAATCGACCGCCATCGCCGACCTGCAGGACGAGATCAAGATGGGCGAGGCCGGTTACATGAGCGACAAGGAGAAAGTCGACAAGGGAGGCTTTGCTGGCGCCGATTTTATGTTCGTCGGCAAGGTGACGCGGTTCGGCTCGAAAACCGAGGGAGTCGACCTGGGCGGCTTTATCCCCGGTAGCGGCGGCGCTTTCGGAATCAAGAACACGACATCCGAAGTCCGGATCGACTGGCGCTTTACGGATGCTTACACCCGTAAAATTATCGTCGCAGGTCAGGCCGTCGGAAAAAACGAAGGCACCGGTTTTAATATCGGCGTGGGAGTGAATGGAAACGGCGGCAACATCGGCTTCAGCAATCATGAGTTCATGAACAGCGCCCTGGGCAAAGCGACAGTGAAGGCGATGAACCAGATTATCGCGCAAGTCGCCAATCTCGACCTGCCGATTTCCGGTCGCCGCATGGCCAAGGCGAATGCGGCCAATCAACAGGTCGCGGCCGCGTCGGCGGCGGCAACCGCGTTGAAAAATACTCCCGGGAAAGTGCTGGCCGTCCCGGCCAAGGGGGTCCTCATCGTTTCAGTCGGCAGCCGCCAGGGATTTAAATCGGGCGACAAACTGAAGCTTTACGAGACCATCGACACCAAGGATGACAAGGGGAACGTAGTGTTTACCGAGGAAAAATTGGCGGGCGAAGTGACGCTCGATGCCGTGCAGGATGATCGCAGCAAGGCCACCTACGCCGGCGAAGCGAATCCCTCTGCAGGCTGGTCAGTGAAGAATTTTTAGACAGCGATGAAATGAGCGCCCCTTCAACTTTGCGGAGGCACATAGCGGGTCGCCTGCTGCTCGTGGCTGCTGCGGTGACCACGACCATGGGGCAGGAGGCTCCTCATGCGGCCCCTTGCACCGAACAAGCCTGTAAACTTGATTTTGGTGTTCTGAAAGGCGCAAAAGATTCCGCCAAGACTCCCTCGAACACGCTTGGATTGCCCAGCGCCGGCTCGACGATGGTGCTTACTTTTCCCTATCTCAGCAAAGATCCTAACCCCGATCGAACCCAGCAGCCGAATTTTTTCCCATTCGTCGTCCCGGATCAACCGGTGCGCAAAAGCCAAAGCCTCGACAAGGCGGAGCAAAAGAGCGCGCCTGCCGCCACGGGCGGAAAGCCGGCCGAGGCCCCGACAAAATAAATCAGCCCGCTTGCAGCAGGCTTTCGGCGAGCGCACGGGATTTCTCGCTCTGCCCGCCCAGCATCCGCGCCAGTTCCTCAATCCGGTCGTCGCCCTCGAGAATATTGAGTTCAGTGACGGAACGCTTTTGCTTCACGATCTTCGAGACGGCGAAGTGCGGTTCGCCCTGCGCGGCGACCTGGGGCAGGTGAGTGATGCAGATGACCTGGTGCGTTCGGCCGAGGTGGCGCAGCTTTTTCCCGACTTGCGTGGCGGTTTCGCCGCCAACGTTGGCGTCGATTTCATCAAAAATCAGGATGGGCACTTCGTCGACCTCGGCGAGCGTGGTCTTGATGGCCAGCATCACCCGCGCCATTTCACCGCTCGAAGCGATGGCGCGCAGCGGCCGGGGCGCTTCGCCGACGTTCGGGGCGAAAATAAATTCGATCAGGTCAGCCCCATGGCGGGTCGGCTCGGGCGCCGGGGCGGAGTCGATCCGGAATAAGGCCTTGGCGAAGCCGAGAGCGCGGAGTTCCTGCTCGATCTTCTTGGCGAGCGGTTCCGCGGCGGCCAGGCGCGCTTTGCCTAGTTTCTTCGCGGCGGCGGCCAGCTTCTCGTCGGCCGCCTTCTCTTCGGCGGCAATCTGCGCGAGACGTTCTGCGCTGGAGGCAAGGGCGTCGGCCTGCGCGGCGGCATCCTCGCCGCGGCGAATAACGTCGACCAGCTCCGGGCCATATTTCTTTTTGAGGTGATTCAGGACGTTGAGCCGCTCCTCCAGGAACTGAAGCTGCGCGCCGTCGGCATCGATGCGATCGGCGCGGTTGGTGATCTCGGCAAGGAGCTCCTTGAGCTGCTCGATCGCGGAGCGATTCAGAGCGGCGGTCGACGCGAGGCTGTCGTCGATCTTCTGCCACGTGCCCAGCGCCTTTTCCACCAGCGCGAGCTGGGCCAGCGCGGAACCGTCCGCCTCGGCCAGCAAATTAGTGATGGTGCCGGAAAGCTCGAGCAACTGGCGCGCGCTCGCGGCGATTTTATAATCCTGCTCGATTTTAAGATCGTCTCCCGGCCTGGGCTTCGCCGCTTCAATTTCATTGCGCTGAAAATTCAGGATCTCCAGCTTCATCGCCCGCTCCGTTTCGCTCATCTGCAGCGCCTCGCGCGTTTCCCGGATGGTGCGCCGTTTTTCCCAGGCTTCGTGGTATTCGTCGAGAAGGGGCTGCAGCTTGCCGTAGGAATCGAGAATGGCGATCTGCTTCTCGGGCTGGAGCAGCGACTGATGATCGTGCGGGCCGTGCACATCCACGAGGATATCCCCCAGTTTTTTGAGACCCTGAAGAGTGATCGGACTGCCGTTGGCGAATTGTTTGTTCGCGCCGGCGGCGGAGAAAGAGCGCTTGAGCAGGAGTTGATTTCCATCGCACGGTTCGGCGCCCATTTCATCGAGGATGGCATTCAATTGCTTGAGTAACGCTTTATCGCTCAATTCGAGTTCAGCTTCGACGAGGCAGGTCTCTTCTCCGCTACGGATGAGGGTCTTATCGGCGCGTTCGCCGAGCAAAAGATTAAGTCCGTCGATGAGAATCGATTTTCCCGCGCCGGTTTCACCCGTCAGGATGTTGAAGCCAGGGCCGAGCTCCCAGGAGAGGTCATCGACCAGGGCAAGGTTCTTGAGGCGCAGGTTGCGAATCATGCGACTTGAAGATTAAGGGCAAGAGCGCAATATTCCAAGCCATGATCACACTCGTTATTGGGACGAACCGGCCAGGCAGCAACACGGCGAAAGTGGCCGCCCAGGTGGTCGAAATTTATCACAAGCACGACGTAAAGCCCGAAGTCGTCGACCTGGCCAAGCTCCCGCCCGAAATCTTTTCGCCCAGCGCCTATGAAACGAAACCGGCGGCATTCGCGCCGATGGCCGAATCAATTTTAAAGGCGGACGGCATTGTCTGGATTACGCCCGAATACAACGGCGGGTTTCCGGGTGTGGCCAAGTATTTCATCGATATGCTCAAGTTCCCCGACAGCCTGAAAGGCGTGCCCATGTGCCTGATTGGCCTCGCGGCGGGCGAGTGGGGCGCGCTCCGGCCGACCGAGCAATTGATCGATATCTTCCAGTATCGCAATGCGTTGATTTATCCCGAGCGTGTTTTCATGCCCAAGGTGCATGAAATCCTCGACGCCCACGGCAAGATCACCCATCCCGATATCCTCAAGCGCCTCGAGAAGCAGGCGGCTGCTTTTCTCCAATTTGTGGAGAAGATCAAAGGGAAGAAGTAGTCGAACTGATTACACCGACGGCTCGGTGATCGTGACGGAGCGATCGTAGAAGCCCATGTCGAGCCGGCGGGTGCGCAGCGGCGGTTCGTCGATCTTGAGACGGATTCTGTAGGTGCCTGTTTTCTTCGGTTGCCAGACATGGGTCCAGAATGTCCAGCTATCCTCGATGACGGGATATTTTTGGCCCACGCGCACATAAGGGTCGTTTGGGTTAAACCGGATGAGCAGATTATCGACGGTCCGCAAGCCGCCCCAGAGAAGTCCGACAACACGGTAGACCGTGCGTTCATTGATGTGCCATTTCTCGATGCGAATCGGCATCGCGGCGGGGTCGATGAGGGCCGGTTCGTAGTCTTTTGCGAGGCGGGGAACGCCTTTTTGCATGGTGCGGCCGGCGTATTCCTTCATTTGTGAAGTCGCCTCGGCATTCTCATCGACGACGGAGATTTCGTTGACCCATTTAATGGAAGCGCAGCCGTACCAGTGGGGAACAAAGAGGCGCACGGGCGAGCCATGATCGAGCGTCAGCGGTTTGCCATTCATATGGGTGGCCAGGAATGCGCCCACGTTAATCAGATCATCGACCGAAAAAATCCAGCTCGCGCCGGGGATGGACGTTCTCGATTTGGTGACATAAGTGTCGAACCCTGAGACGAGGATGCGCCCGGGCCGGCCGGCCATCTTCAAGGGCTCGAGAATGCGGCTAAAGGGAACGCCGGACCATGCGGCAGTGCCGATCATCCCGAAGTGGCCTTCGATCGTATTGCCGGAACATTCCATGAGATGAACGCCCATGGAATACGATTCGGCGAGCAGCTTTTCGATCGGTAGATCGACAGAACCCTCGGGCCAGGTGATCTTAATACTCCAGGGCTGACCATATTTGAGCAACTTGGAGGCGCGGCTGCGGATATAAAATATCTCAGTGGGGATAACGCGCGAGGACTGGCCAATGGTGGAAAGATCGGTCAGCAGGCGCCCGTCAAGTTCCTCGAAAACGGGACGATCCATGATCTGGTTAGGTTCCCCGACGAATGGGATCACACCGATAAAGCGCGCACCCGCGAGATAGTCGTGAGTTTGACCGAGAATGGTTTGATCAAGGCCAAAGAAGAGCGTCCCGCAGGCGAGCAGGGTGGTGCGGGCAAGCCATTCGCGCCGGCTCAGGTATTTTTTGGAACGTTTGGGCATGCGCGGACTGTTAAGCGGCGTAATCTCAGTGTGATGGAGTTAGAAATAGCCCCTCTGGAGTGGCTTGACAAATTTTATTGATTGTATACAAAGGTATTATCCATGAAACCCAAAAAACAGCGGCTCGATTCCAGGCAGATGGTACTCGATTTTATCGGCGTTTACGCCGAGGAACATAATCGGCCGCCCACCGTGCGGGAAATCCAGAAACATTGCGGTTTCAAGAGCCCGCGGGCCATTTCTTATATCCTTGAGAGACTGGAAGAGGCGAAGTTGATCGTCCGTCAGGCCCACTCGCGCGGCGTCCAGCTCGTGCGGCCGCCCGCTTACACAGTCAAGGGCCCCGTCCTCCAGTTGCCGCTGTTTGAATCGATCCCGGCCGGCTTGCCCGACCGGTTCGAGGGCGGCGAAGCGCCCGAGACAATCCGCTTTATTCCATCGACGCTCGGAATCGCCAACCCGAAGCGGGCGTTCGCCGTCAAGGTCAGGGGCGAAAGCATGATCGACGCCGGAATTTTCTCGGGCGACGTCGTCGTGCTCGAACAAAAAGAAGCGAAGCATGACGATATCGTCGCCGCGCTCATCGATGGCGAGACGACCTTGAAGCGGCTCGTGAAGAAAAAAGGCGGCTACTATCTCAAGGCCGAGAATGTCGACTATCCCGACCTGGAACCCGTTGACGAATTATCCGTTCAAGGTGTCGTCGTCAGTGTGCTGCGCCGGTACGGCTAGACGTGCCCCGGCTTGCACTTGTGGATCATGACGGAATTACCGTCCGGATCGAGGACGACCGCCATGTGGCAAACCGGCGTTTCAAAGGGGTCGAGCTTGAATTTACTGCCCGCTTTTTTGAGCGTGGTGACGGCATCGTCAAAATTTTCAACTTCAAACGCGACGCAACCGCCGCCTTCGGAAGCTTTCCAGTCGGGCATTCCGCTGCCGAGTCCCAGCGTGGAGTTGCCCACGTTATATTCGACCCACGTGAAACCCTCCTTCTCGGTATGGACCGCCTTTACGAGCCCGAGAGTACCTTCATAAAATTTGCGGGCGCGATTCATGTCGGTGACGGGATAACAGGTGAAACCGATATCTTTGATTTTTATGGGACTCCTTGAATTCAGGTGACGATTGGACTACGTCGCCATCGCCGGTTCGCGGGACGGCGCGCGCGTGGGACGGACGATCTCCGTCGTGGCGACAGGCGAAGTCGGCGTCGCGTCGGTATCGCGCGCCGAATAGTTCGAGGCCTGCAGCTTGCCTTCGATGCACTCCTGCGCATAGACAATGAGGTGATGCGCCACGAGGGCGATCTGGAAGATGTTCTCGATGCCGACGCCCTGCGGACGTTTGATCTCTTTGCGGAACATTTTCCAGAAAACTTTCCGGTAATTGCTGCGAATGCCGCAGAACCAGATAATGCGCGCCAGCGTGTTGATGGCCCGCTTGATATTGAACCAGGTCAGCTGCCGCAACGGATACTTCGGCTTCATTCGGTTGGGATAAGTGAAGTCCGCGTTGAAATCGTACCGGGCGTAGAGATTCTCCGCCCCGAAAACATAACCAATGACGTCTTTCCAACGCCGGACGACTTCGTCGTAAGGAATCAGGAACTCAATATTCGAATCGCGATCATCCACGTTTTCGAGGACGCGGCCGACTTTCTTCAGGCGGTCGTAGAGCGCCGTCTTGGGCAGCGCGTAAAGAATGTTGACCGTCATGATGGGGATGTTGCTGACGTCGGCAAAATCCTTGAACGCCTGCGGCGTCAAGTCAGTGTCGGTGTCGAGGCCCATGATGATGCCGGAAGCTGCCTCAATGCCGACGGCGTTGAATTTTTGCAGCGCCTCGAGGATCGGCGAGCGCAGGTTCTGCGTCTTGCGCATGGCTTTCAGCGCCTCGGGCTCGGGCGTCTCGATGCCGAAGAAAACATTCGTGAAAAAAGCTTCGCGCATCATTTTCAATGTCTCGGGATAGCCCGACATGTTCAGCGTCGCTTCGCAGGAAAGGCGGACCGTGTAATCGCGCTTGCGCTGCCATTCGATGATCGAGGGCAGGAGCTCCGCCGTGGCGCGGGGATTGCCGATGAAATTGTCGTCCACGAAATAGACCGAGTTGCAGCCGCCGTCCGCGAGCTGGTCGAGTTCGTGAATGATCTGCGCGGAACTTTTCAGGCGCGGGTTGCGTCCGTAGAGGCCGGGAATGTCGCAAAATTCGCAAGTGAACGGGCAGCCGGAGGAATACTGGATGCTGCCGAGCAGGTAGTCGGTGATCTTGATAAGGTTATACGCAGGCGAGGGGAAGTCGGTCATCGGCATCCGTTCGACGGTCTGGAAGGTGAGCTGGGTCGGCGGCCGCTCAACGGTCTTGTCGAGATGCTTGAAGAGGCGCAGCGTCGAATCGCCCACCTCGCCGCAATGCAGGAAATCGGCCGTGGGATAATATTCAGGCGCGGACGAAACCGATGGGCCGCCAAGGGCGACCGCTTTTCCGGCGGCATGGGAACGCTCAATGATATCGTGAATCCGCCGCTTTTGGATGTGCATTCCCGAAGTGAAAACGACATCGGCCCAGGCCAGTTCCTTGGCCGTCATCGGCACAATATTTTCGTCCACGAATTTGACTTCCCAGTTCTTGGGCAGCAGGGAACAGATCAGGAGAATGCCCTGCGGGGGCATGAAAGCTTTGACGCCGAGAAGCGGGAAGGCGTGGTTAAAGGTACCAAAAGAATAGCTGTACTTCGGGAATACGCAGAGAATGCGGCGCTTGTTGCTCGGAGTGAACTCCCGCAACGGCACACTGGCTTCAATTGGCAACGGGTTAGCCGTCATTCCGTACTGAATAGCTCCTGTTTAAAAAAAGTCGAGTAATTTGCTTACTTGGTACTTGATAGGGAGATAGATACGGGCTCGCGCTCAAAGCCGTTGGCCTCCATCAGCGTCTCCGGCTTGAAAACGCCGAGGGTGGCGATCCAGCAGTCGGGAACGCTCTCAAGGCGGGTATTATAAAACGTGGCGATATCGTTGAAATAAGAACGGGCGAGCGCGATGCGCGTTTCGGTATCGGCCAGGCTTTTTTGCAGGTTGAGAAATGATTCGCTCGCCTTCAAGTCCGGGTAACGCTCCGCGACCAGCCGAATCTCGGGCGTCACGGCCTGGAAATCATCGCCAGCCTGGCCGGGCGGAGTCGCTTCGAGTTGATGGCGCAGGTCGGCAAGTACCGTTTGCGTCTCGGCTTCATATTGTTTGTAGCCCTGGACGATGTTGACGAGATTCGGAATGAGATCGAAGCGGCGTTTCAGTTGAACATCAATCTGCGCCCAGCCCTGCCGGACCCGCTGGCGCAGCGAGACAATGCTGTTGTAGACCACGACCATCCAGCCGATCAGCCAGATGAAAAGAAATGCGGAGCCGAGCGCGGCGTAGATGAACGGATCAATGTTCTCGCGAAAATGGAGCGCCGCGTCGTGGGCGAGGCAACCGGCCGCCGCCAGGAAAATGCTGGAGACGCCGAAACCCCAGAAATGGAAGCGATAGCTCCGCGCGACTTCCTTTTCGCTCCGGACCGAAATCAGGAACATCTCGGCCTGCGGATCGGCGGCGATCTCCGGTTCGACTTTGTCGGCCCGTTCACGAGCCTGCCCGACGACGAACACCTGCGCCTGGTAACGGATGACCTGCTCGGTGAATCGTCGTTCCATGTCCGAGTCAATGATCGCGGCCGCCGGCCCCTTCGCGTAATAAAGCGGATTGAGCGGCGTGCACAATTCGTCGAAGACGCTTTCGGGGTCGATCTCCGCGCCCTCCAGTTGAATGAGAATAAGGCCGGTATCGTCCTTGAGATAGAAAGGAATCGATTGGCCGCCCGAGGCGACGGTCGTCCAGCCCGTTTCAGTGCGCGTCACCGTGCGGGTGCGGCCTTCGCTGTCCGTTTCTTCGCTCGTCACTTGCCGCGACCATTTTTCCTCGACCTTGTAGGCGTAATGAACACAGGTCAGTTCCGCCAGGAAACTGGTGACTGGTGTGTCGGTCTCGGCGGTGCCGTTCAGCTCGACGAGGCCGATGAAAACGCCCTGCACCTTGGAAGTGGGCAGTGTGTCGATCAATCGTTGCCGTTTGCATGCGCGCCACGAAAACCAGACGGCGATCGCGGCAAGGATCGGGCCGAGAAAAGGAAACGCGGGCGCGGCGGCTTCGAGGTTGGACATGAGAGTGCTTGATGGAGAATTATCAGCGCGCAGGATGCGTAGCAAAAGAATTTATCCACAGATTTTGCGGGTTAACACAGATTTCAGAGTTGAGGTTTGGGGGATTGAGGTCAGGTCATGTGGTTTTAGGTTAGGATTTTGTCTTATTTTTTGGGGATTATCTGAAATTGGTTGGTGTGGCAGGAAAGAAAAAGGTCGAGTGGCGTCCAGGAAGTCCTCGGCAATTGTTTTATGGTGGGCCTTGGGCGGACAAAGCCTGTGCCCGGGCCTTCGTCCCCAAACGGTGCCCGTCCTCAGACTTCCGAACGCCACTCGCAACGTTAAGCTACATTTTTTAGATGCACCTTTCGTACTGTGCCGCGACCAGCTTCGTTCCATGGACCGGATCTCTTTGTCCCTCCCGGGTGGCCCTCACTCTGTCGCGGCTTGGTTAGTGTATTGCTAATCATTAGGAGAGTGTTTAACACCTGATGGAGAAAAGGTCAATAGCTAAGATTGCGAAAGGCGGTCTTAGGCCAAGTTCGCATGCAGGCGTTCAAAAAAAAGGCCGGGGATTTTGGACAAAAAAACCGGAAATTTTGGGGCAAATTCGGTACTATATAGTAATAGGGCATGACGATGAGAATTGGATCTGCTTTGCCGTTAGCGCTTAACATCTCGCTTGCTCTTGTCCTTTTTCATTCCGTGGCCCAGGCGCAGAATCCCAGCCAGTACGACACGAGCTGGTTGACGAACGGGAACAATCCGTATTATGCGAATTTGATCAACAGCGGGCTTATGCCCATACCGACGTCGCCGAACGCACCGGCCAGCAACCAGATGATCGTTAATACGCCGGGAACGATATCGGCCAGCACCGTGCTGGCGGACGGGAAAACAACGGTGGGAGACGTGATGAATGCCATTTTGCCGCAGGGCAGCACAAATAACCCACTGGGTCTTTTTGGGCCGAATTTCGCAACGATAATTGCAACTGATATTGCGATCGGAGGCATTCAGGTTAATTCCGAGGGGATCGCGGTTGCGCTGTTGCCAATCGGACCGGTCAACCCGGTGACCGGCGTGCAAAGTTTTACGTGGGCGCCGGTGGCGGCGACCGGGCCGGCATTGCCGGCAAACATTGCGGCCCTGCTGGACGCCAGCTCAACGACCGGCAACGGCGGTCTTTTGTCCGGGCAACCCAACGGTCCTCTGACGAACCTGCCCGATCTCACCAGCGGCCAGGCGGCTGCGAGCATCTACAACAATTACGGTATTATGGGATATAATTCGTCGGTTGCGCAGAATGCTCCCGGGAGCAACCTTTCTGCCGACCAGCTGGCGATGTTGCATAACATTGCGCCTCCGGGACAGGACGATTGCAACAATGACGGCAAAGGCGGGCACGTGACGATCAACAACGGCGCCGTGACTCTCACGGACAATGGCGACGGAACGAGCACAGAGGTCATTCCGTACATGGATGCCTGCACGGGTGTCGCCGGTAATACCACTTTTGTCGTTGAGAACAGCACCGGCCAGGCCGTTTCTTCCCAAGGTTCCGCGAGCGCAGCCAGCGCTCCAACTCCGAGTGTGGCAGGTCAATCACCTTTGGTATTCGGTTTGCCTATTGGAGTCGCCGCCAATTCTCCCGCAATGTCGCAGGCAGATGCATTATCGGCCGGGATGCCCGGACAGGATGTCGAGATTCCCGACCAGGTTGTCGGAAATGTCGGCAAATTTGTTAAGGGTGTATTTATTCCATCGGATAGCGATCCTTACGGGCTTAATCCGGCCAAACAGACCATCACTTTCACGACTTTGCCGGTGTCTGAAGCCAGCGCTCCTGGTTCTTTGCTGTCGTTAGACGGAGCTACCGGCGGGACGGGCGCGGCGAACCAACCAGTGAGGGTTGTTGATCCGCTTAAGTCGCCTGCGCCAGGGGTGAAGGCGTCGTCACCCATTATTATGGGTGTGCCATCCGAGGCGGCCCTGCCATAGGGATTGTCAAGCTGCGCAGGTTTTTGTCAGTAGTGTTATCAGGCGCAAACTTTGCTGACGGATGCGCGAAGCGACGATCGTTCGGGCATTTCGCAACATGTTTGACTTCCACCTTGTTTGCTGAATAATCGCAACCCCGACAATTATGAGATCGATCGCATTTACTCTCCTGTGCTTCTTCGTCATCACCCTCGCGCCTTCACGGGCGGCCGATCCTTTCAACGATCCGTTGATCAAGTCGGTGCAGGAGCGGCACGAGAAGGGAGTCAACGGTGACGAGAAAGAGGTCAAGGCGTTGATGACCGATCTCGAGAAATTAACGAAGGAACAGCCGGACAACACGCTGCTGCTGGCTTACCTCGGCAGCACTTACACCCTGCGGAGCCGGGATCTGTTTTTTGGCCCGAGCAAGTATCACTATTTGAAGGAAGGCGTCAAAACGATGGACGCGGCGGTGACGAAGTCGCCGGACAACGCGGCGGTCCGTTTTGTGCGCGCGGTGAACAATATTAATTTGCCGGCCTTCTGCAATCGCCGGGACATTGCGCGGACTGACTTTCAGACGCTCTTGAAGCAGCTGACCGGGCCGACGCCACCCGACCTCGACCTGGAGACGAAGCAGGCGATTTATTATTACGCGGGTCTGAGTTTTTATCAGCTGGATAACAAGGTCGAGGCGCGGAATGCGTGGCAGCGCGGGCTGGAGTTGGCGCCGACGACGCCTCTCGCGGAAAAGATCCAGGCGAAGCTATCAAAAGTAAAAAGCTAGTCCGTTCCATTGCGCCCGGCGGCCGGATTTTATTGCGGTCGGGGGAGATCAAGAAGCGTATCCGCGAGCTCGGCCGCGCGGTGACGGCGCATTACGGCCGCGAGCCTTTCGTGGTGATAGGGCTGATGAACGGCGCGATTTTTTTTCTGGTCGATTTATTGCGGCAGTTACCGGCCGACTGGGAAGTCTTTTGCCCGACAGTGACGAGTTATGCGGGGGCCCATTCCACGGGCAAGGTGTCCGGCCTCGACACGCTGAAGCGCGACTTGAAGGGGCGGCGGATTTTACTGGTGGACGATATTCTCGACACGGGGCTGACGCTGCGGATGGTGTCGCGGCGGCTGCGCGAATTGGGAGCGGCGCAGGTCGATATTTGCGTGCTGCTGCGCAAGCGAAAGCGGCGGCGCGAGGCGGTAAAGGCGCGTTGGGTCGGGTTCGACGTGCCGGATCTGTTTGTCATCGGCTGCGGTTTTGACTTTCATGGAAGGTATCGTGGTCTAAAAGATATTCATGTCTTCGAGCCGAAGTCGGATTGAAGCAAAGGAGAAAATCACTTATGGCAACCGAACCGCGCCTGCGCCTTTATCAGTACGAGAACAGTCCCTATTGCATTCCGATCCGAATGATGCTGGAGCACTCGAGCGTCCCGCATGAGATCAAGACCCTGCCAACGTGCGACCCGACAGAGGTGATCCGCCTGACTGGCGCGAATTATTATTATGTGCCGATCGTGGAGGACATCCTGGCGAACGAGGTGATCTGGGAGAAGCCGGGAGTGGGTGTCGCTCAGTACGTGGACACGCTGACGCAGTCGAATTTATTCCCAGAAAAGCTGTCGGGACTGAACCAGGTCGTCTGCCAGTACATCGAGACCTATTGCGAGGACGCTTCTTTCCGGGTTTGCGACGCGCATTACGACAAGTGGATCAAGAGCGACTTGGAGCGCGGTTTGTTGCGGCGGCACAAGGAGCGCAAGTTCGGCGAAGGTTGTCTCGAGGACTGGAAGCGGGACGTGGAGAAGTGGACGAACGAATTGTTCGAGCGGTTGAAACCGTTCGAGCAGATGCTGACGGAAAATATATTTTTGCTGGGCGATCGACCGGTCTATGCCGATTACGCCTTGTGCGGCGTCCTCGGGAATTTTCTTTATCCCGGGACGACGACGCTGCCGGGGGAATCGCCCCAATTGAAGGCGTGGTACAACCGGATGCTGAAGGGCGAAATTCCCAAGGGACTTGACGCGACTCAAAGCGCAGCGGCCGACCAGTTCGGCAAGCAAAGCGAGCAGTACGGGAAGGGTCATATTCTGGCCGACGTGGAAGACGTGGCGGCGGCCATCGCGGATCTCAAGCTGAAGCCGGGACGCAAGGCGCTCGACGTGGCAACGGGCGCGGGTCATACGGGAGTTTATCTCGCCAGCCTGGGGCTGGACGTGACGGTCTGCGACATCGCGCAACCCATGCTCGACCAGACGATGGCGCTGGCGGCGGAGAAAAACGTCAAGCTGACGCCGCAACTGCATACCGCAGAGCAGCTGCCGTATGGGGACAGTACTTTTGATTTGGTCGTCAGCCGCGTGGCCGCGCATCATTTCAGTTCGCCGGAAAGTTTTGTGCGCGAAGCGGCGCGGGTGCTGAAGATGTACGGGTATCTGGTGGTGATTGACCCCTCCGCGCTGGACGATCATCCCGAGGCCTCGGCGTGGATGAACGAGGTTGAGAAGCTCCGCGACCCGAGCCATGTCCGGTTGATCATGCCGCGCGAATGGCTCTACTGGTGCTCGCAGGTCGGCCTGCGGGTGGTGAAGAAGGACTTGCAGTCGTTGAAGATGCCCGACCTGAACTGGTATTTTGAGGTCGCTAATACGCCGGTGGAAAACCGGAAGAAGGTGCTGGAGCTGGTGGCACGGGCGCCGGTAACGGCGCGGGAACTGTTCAAGCTCGGTACCGAGAACGGCAAGATTATCTGGTACTGGCGCCGATTGACGCTGGTGGCGGGGAAGCTGTGATTGACGATGCGATTTCTTGTCCTGGCGGTCTTCTTATGGGGCGGCTGTCAATTTCTGGAGGCGGCGGATCCCGCGGCGACGGGAGCGCAAGCGCCATTAGATTACCGGCTGGATAACGGCAACGGGAATTTCGGGCTTTACCCCGGCGCGGGGCTGCGATCTTACATCAAAGAGGAGGAGGTCGTTCATTCTTTGGCGGATTTGGAGTCGCGGATCGAGAAGCTGCCGGGAGGGTCGCGACTTTACTGGCAGCCGTTCGAGCGCGATTCGAGCGGAGAGCCGGTGTTGTTCGCGGAGCATGAGTATGGAAAGCTGCAGCGCTTTTGCGCGGGGCACGGTGTGAAACTGGCGGTCTCGGACGCGCCGCCGGCGATGTGGTCGACGATCGACGCGACGGGGAGGGTGAAGCTGCTGCTCGGCGTGGACAAGGCGACGGTTTCGACCGGGGAGACGCTGCGCGTGTCGCTTTGTTTCAAGACGGCGTCGAACAAGAGCGTGACGGTTCATTATTTTACGCCTTACCTGATGGAGCCGGAGTTTAGGAATCAAAAGGACGGGATGCCGGCGCGGGTGGCGATCCCGCCGCTTGACGTAGAGCAGACGCAGCGAATCTTTGTCCTGAATCCGAATGAGAGGTACGGGCTGGCGGTTTTTATATTAAGGATCAACAAGCCGGGTTCCAAGGCGAGCAAATGGCAGGAGAACCCGAGTCCATTTAACTTCGGCGCGGGATTTTTGCGTGAGGGCGCTTATACGGTGAGCATACGGCCGCGGCTGGAGATGGTTGACGGCGTCCCTGAACCGAATATCGGCCTGCTGACGCAGACGTTCATGGTGAGGGCGCCTGTGGAAGGTCACAAAGCCCGATGATTATTCTGCACGACCCGAAATGTGCGGATTACCAGGCGATGGGGCATCCGGAGTCGCCGGCGCGGGTGCGGCGGAGCGCGGAATATTTGCAGGAGAAGCATCCGGACTGGGAATGGCGCAAGCCTGTAGCGGCGTCGGAAAAGGCGATTTTGCAGGCGCATGACGAAGCGCATTGGAAGCGTTTGCAGGAGCCAGCCGATTTTGACGGGGACACGCCGGCTTATTCGGGGATTGTCGAGCATGCGCAGCGATCGGCGGGGGCGGCGGTTGAGTCGATGCAACTGGCGCGGGAAGGAAAATGGTCATTCAGCCTGATGCGGCCGCCGGGACATCACGCCTGCCGGAACCAGGCGATGGGCTTTTGTTATTTAAACTCGATTGCGATCGCGGCGCTGCAGGCGCAGGCCGACGGGGCGGAGCGGGTGGCGATTTTCGATTTCGACGTGCATCACGGTAATGGGACGGAGGACATCGTGCTGGGTCGGGAGGGGATTCTGTATGCATCGGTGCATCAATTTCCGGCTTATCCGGGGACGGGAACGGCTTCGCGCAAGAACGCACGGAACTGGCCGGTGGCGCCGGGGTCTGATCGCCAGACGCACATGGCAGCGCTGAAGGAAGCATGGGCAACGGTTGTTCTTCATCAGCCGGAAACTATACTTGTCTCTGCCGGGTTCGACGCGTATGCGGGCGATCCACTGGCGGAAATGAAACTGGAAATGGAGGATTTTAAAACGATTGGAGAATGGATCCGGGAATCCGGACCGTGCGGGATTATCCTGGAGGGCGGTTACAGCAGGGAGCTGCCGGAGTTGATCGACGCGTTCCTGGGTGGAATCAATTCAAAATGAAATTACAAGGCGCGCGGAGTGGCGGAGTTGCCGTTCGTCCATTCGATGCGGGCGAAGTGAGGAGCGGTCTTGGCGAAGGCGAGGGCGGCTTCCTTGGTCTCGAAGAAAATATCGATGACGAGGGCTCCCTGTTCCTCGGGAGTTTTGCCGGAAAGGCGGGCGGCGGTGCGGTTGCGGACGTCGGTGCCGGTATCGACGGCGGTAAAAGTGCCAATGCCGGGAACGGTGACTTTGCTGCCGTACTGGATGAGCTTGGGGTCAACGGCGCAAACGCCGGGCTTAAGGGTGGCGCCGGTGGAGCTCATTTTGCGGCTGCTCCAGTAGTCGGTGCCGCGACCGCCGCTCCAATAGACGGTGAGGCGGGCGAGGGCGTTATGGGCGGGGGTGAGATCGGGAGTGGCTGGGGTGGCGTCGATGGTCTGGCCAAAGGGGTCCGTAAGCCCAAAGAAAAGAATGAGGGCGAGGAAGAGAGATGTGTAACGGATGTGATTCATAAAGGCGCTTATACTATCTTAAGATACCGAATTGATCAATAAAAATTAACTTACAATATACACTAATATTTGCTATTACTTCCATAATCTCTTATCTCGCTGCCACTTACGAAGCATAAATCGCGCCGCGCTTTTTTGCGGCATTGCCTTTCCTGAAGGGTTTGACAGTCTCTCACTATGATTTCTGACGGATCCGGCAAAAGGCAGGTTCAAGTTAAGTCAATCTGGACTGTTATCTTATTTATAATAAGCGGGTTATGTCTTATTTTTTCCTATCCACCCATGGATTTTGGCTGGCTAATCTGGGTGGCCCTGATCCCGGCCCTTTTTGCCTGTTTCCAGTGTAAACAGAGCCAAAAGGGGCGCTTTGGGCTTGGGTACGTCCTCGGCGTGCTTTATTTCGGGGGGACGTTCTGGTGGATCGGGTATGTCACGGTGCCGGGTACGGTCGCTCTGGTGCTTTATCTGGCACTTTACCCGGCGGCCTGGTTTTGGGCGGTCGGGCGGTGGCGGAATCGGGTTTCGGGGGCATTTGGGGGTCATTTGATCCTGGCGGCGGGCGCGGCGTCCTTATGGGTGGTCTTGGAATGGACGCGGGGCTGGGCGTTGACGGGGTTCACCTGGAATTATCTGGGGGTGGCGTTGCATCGGAACGTGGCGATGATGCAGTTGGCGTCGCTTGGCGGGGTCCATTTGTTGTCATGGCTGATTGTGGCGGTGAATCTGCTGGGGGCGCTGGGAGTGGAACGGTTTTGCCTGCAGGCGACGGGTCGATTGCCGCGGCGGGCGCATTTCGAGATTTTGACGGCGGTCGGTTTGTCGGCATTGGCGTTTGCGTGGGGTTTGCACCGGGCGCTGGAGCCGGACGCGGGGTCGGAGCGGTCGCTGCGGTACGGGTGCATCCAGCCGAATGTGCCGCAAAACGCGTACTTGCCTGAGATGTCGACGGTGGAGATTCTCGAGCGGCACGCGGAGCTGACGACGACGGCGACAAAGGAGAATCCGCAACTGGTGATCTGGCCGGAGGCGGACACGGGCGAGATGGTGGGGCACGACGGGTTGCTGCGGTCGCTGGTCGAAGGAATCGGGAGGAAGGATCATTTTTATTTACTGCTCGGGTCGGAGGATGAAGAGGAAAAGAGGCTTTATAATAGCGCGTTTTTATTCAGTCCGGGGGCGGTTGCTTTCCAGAAATATGACAAGAATCGGCTCGTGTTTTTCGGGGAATATACGCCGCTGGGCGACACGTTCCCTGTGCTGCGACAGCTGGTCCCTTACTCGACCGATTTCACCGCTGGAGCGGCCCCGGTGAAGATGGAAATGCGCGAGACTGGCATCTCCTTTTGTCCGCTGATTTGCTTCGAGGATACGCTGGCGGATCTGGGACGTCACGCGGGTCGATTGCGGCCCGATTTGCTGATCAACATCACCAACGACAGCTGGTTCAAGAATTCACCGGGCGCGGAGCAGCATCTGGCGAATGCCATCTTTCGGACAGTGGAAAACGACATGCCGATGATCCGTTGCGGCAACACGGGAGTGACCTGCGCGATCAGTTCCCGGGGCGTGGTGCTGGATCGTCTTCCCATTTGCACGGAATCGACCCTGTCGCGTCAGTTGACGTGGCGAACGGGGGCCGAAACGCCCTATGAGCGGTGGGGGGAATGGGTCGTAATTGTTGCAGTGGGGATTTGCTTTGCCGTCGAGTTTGCGCTAAGAAGATCGGTTCCCTGAAAGCGGAACATTACGTGAACTTGAAACCTTATTACTCGGTGGTCGTGCCTTTTTATAATGAAGGCGAGAACCTGCCGCGCTTGATCGAAGAGATCGACGGGATGCTGCATCGTCTCGACAAGCCGGCGGAGATCATCTTGGTGAACGATGGGAGCACCGACAAATTTGAGAAGCCGCGTTTGAGTCCCCATTACGTCATTCGCTGGCTGGCGCTGGATCGCAACAGCGGGCAGAGCGCGGCGCTTTATTACGGAATGCAGGCGGCGCGCGGGGAGCGGGTGATTTTGCTCGATGCGGATTTGCAGAATGACCCGGCCGATGTCCCGGCCATGCTGGCGATGATGGATCGCGAAAAGCTCGACTTGGTGACGGGCGTGCGCGCGAAGCGGAACGATAACTGGGTGCGGCGCGTGGCGTCGCGGATCGGCAACGGCGTGCGTTCGACGGTGCTGCGGGATCGGACGAGCGACACGGGCTGCACGTTGAAAGTAATGACGCGCGCGGCGGCGCAGCGTCTTCCCGGCTGGCACGGGATGCATCGCTTTATTCCCGCGCTGACGCTGGGTGCTGGCTATGAGATCGGCGAGATGCCGGTTTCGCACCGGGCGCGGTACGCGGGCGTCAGCAAGGTGAACGGCGCGAAGCGGGCGGTGCGGGTGATCTATGATTTAGGCGGCATGTTCTGGCTGAAGGGGCGTCAATTCCAGGGACGGTTATTGCCGGAGGACGAGGAGTAGAAGGCGTTCTGTTTCGCGTTTCTAAAGATCTCCCGGCAACTGCTATGGAATATTCGAAGAGTTCTCTTGTACGAATCACGACAAGGGATTCGATCGAGCTCCAGGGCGTGTTGACCGAACCTCGTCGGAGATCGCGCAAGGCTATCATTCATGTCCATGGCTGGGTCGGCAATTTTCACGAAAACAAATTCATCGATTCCATTTCAGAAAAAGTTGTCGCCGCGGGGTGCGCGTTTTTTGCATTCAACAATCGCGGCGCGGGCATCGTCACCGATTTTATCAAGCGAAGAGCGAGAGCTGTTAATTACATTCGGATTGGCGGCAGCATCGAAAAATTCGAGGACTGTGTTTTGGATATTGAGGCGGCGATCGATTATCTCAATCGCCGGGGCTTCAAAGAAATAATTCTTCAGGGTCACAGTCTCGGCTGCCAAAAAATAATTTATTATTGGCATCGGATTAAGGATAAAAGAGTGAAGAAATTGATACTTCTGGCGCCGGTTGACGATGTCGATTATGTCAAGCGTAAGCTCGGCCGGCGGTATCAATCATCGCTGCTTATGGCCCGCCAACGGCACCGAGTGGAATCAAAGGCGGCCCTTCCTGGTCACATGGAATTTTATCCACTCATGACAGCGGCTAAATTTCTGGATGTGGGAGATCCGGATTCCACGGCGGGCGGCCTTCTGGACCGGAAGGGCGAAATGCGGGAGGTGGCATCGGTAAGATTGCCTCTGTTGGCGGTATTTGGTTCTCGTGACGAATATGAAGCGCGTCCGGAATTGTGCCTGAAGAATTTGGCCGGCAAAAATGAACAATGCCGGACTCGGCTGATCCGGAACGCCGGACATGGTTTTGCCGGCTATGAACGCGAACTGGCGACGATTGTCGCCTCATGGCTTAATTAAGAGAAGGTCATGAAGGAAACTTTAAAATCGACCTCATTGCCCTGGCAGAGAATTGCCCACATGTGGGACAGCTATTTCACGGTTCCCAGCCGCATCTCCGCGGATGAATTGAGGCAGTACGAAAAATGGCTGAAGCAAATCAATAAATCGGGGAAGCCCCTTCACGCACTGGTGATGGGAGCGACTCCGGAATTGAGGGATGCTTTGGCTAAATTGGGCTATCAGGTGCATTCTATGGACATCAACCTCGATATGTTCCTGGCGATGGACGGACTGCTAAAAATAAAAAATCCCAACGAAGTCCTGATCAAAGCGAATTGGATTGATAATCCGCTCAAGGACGGGCGCTTCGATGTCATCGTGGGAGACGCCATTTTGCCGAATATTCCCTGGAATTCGCGGCTCGATCTATTGAAAGAGATCCAGCGATTGTTAAAGCCGCGTGGCATCTTTTTGACGAGGGCCTTCAATGCGCCGGTAAAAAAACGGTTTGGGACGGTGGAAGCGATAATGGAACATTTCCGGGGCAATAAAAATACGGTCCAAAGCGCATTGGAAATGGTTTTAGAATTGCAGTATTTGTCGTATGATTCCAAAGACCGCCAGGGTTCCTTTAAAAAAGCAAAAGCATTGTTTGAAAAGAGCCCTCAAACGCGCGGAAGAAAATTTAGGGACAAGGACTTGCAGAAAATAAACGATATCGTCGGGAATTTCTGGTTTAAGAATTTTTTAAATAAAATTTTCATTTATGCCCATCGCGCCCAGGAAGAGGACAGCTACAAGAAATATTTTGTTGTGAGCAAAACCTTTGAAGCCCGGGATCACGACTATTCTGAAGTGACGCCCATGTATTTTATGAGGCGCAAATAGGACCATGCAAACTCCAACTCATCGCGTTCTCGGGATCATCGCAGGCAACGGGAGATATCCGTTCCTGATGGCGGAATCAGCGCGAGCGCAGGGTGTGGAGCGAGTGGTGGTGGTGGGGTTCAAGGACGAAACGGATCCGGCGCTGGAAAAGCAGGCGGATGAATTTGCGTGGCTGCGTGTGGGGCAACTGAAGAAGTTGTGCGACTATTTCCAGAGGCATGGCGTAGAGAACGCGGTGATGGCGGGACAGATCGCGCCGGGAAATTTATTTTCGCTGCGACCCGATTTGAAGATGCTTTTGCTCTTGGCAAAGCTGGAGGAACGGAACGCGGAGACGATTTTTGGGGCGATAGCTGATGAGTTGCAGAAGGCGGGCGTGAAGCTGTTGCCGGCGACGACTCATCTGGAGGATCATTTACCGCAGGCGGGCCTGCTAGCAGGGCCGGCGTTATCGAAGCAGATGGAGGAGGACGTGGCCTATGGATTCCGGATTGCGAAGGAATGCAGCCGGCTGGATATCGGGCAGAGCGTGGTGGTGAAGAAGGGGACGATTCTGGCGGTGGAAGCTTTTGAAGGAACCGATGCGACGATGAAGCGTGGGGGCGCCCTGGGAAAAGGCGGCACCGTGCTTGTCAAAGTGAGCAAGCCGCGGCAGGATTTTCGATTCGATGTGCCGGTGATCGGCGCAAAAACATTGGAGACGGCGGCGGAAGCGGGCGTGGCGGTGGTGGCGTGCGAGGCAAAAAAAACCTTGCTCCTCGACGTGGAGAAACTGAAGCAGATCGCCCGCCAGAAGAAAATTAGTGTTGTCGCAATCGCAGAGGAGATTAAGAATCATTTATGACGAAACTGAAGGCCGGTGTCATCGGCGTTGGACATATCGGGCGCGAGCACGCGCGGGTTTATTCCCTGTTCCCTCAAGTGGAATTTGTCGGGGTGAACGATATCGATTTGGATGTCAGCAAACGGGTGGCTTACCAATATAACAACAAGCCGTTCGAGTCGGTCGAGGAAATGGCTGACCAATGCGACATCGTGTCGGTCTCGACGCCGACGAACACTCACTTTGAAATCGCCTCGTTTTTCCTGAACCGGGGCAAGCATGTGCTGGTGGAAAAGCCGATTACGGACGACACGGAGCAGGCGCGGGCGCTGGTGAAGCTGGCGCGGGAGAAAAAGGTGATCTTGCAGGTGGGACATATTGAGCGCTTCAACCCGGCGTTGCGCGCGCTGGAACAGAAATTGACGCGCCCTCAATTCATCGAAGCGCACCGGCTTTCGCCATATCCGGGACGAAGCACGGACATCGGCGTGGTGCTCGACTTGATGATCCATGACCTCGAGATTATTTTGCACCTGGTGCGGTCGCCGATCGCGGCGATCGATTCGGTGGGCGTGGCGGTTCTGAGCAAGGGCGAGGACATTGCGAACGCGCGGATCCGGTTTGAGAACGGGTGTGTGGCCAATATCACGACGAGCCGGATCAGTCCGGAGAAGTTACGGAAGATTCGCGTTTTCCAGGACGACACTTATCTCTCGCTCGATTATCAGGCGCAGAACGGGGAGATTTACAAGAAGGTGAAATCGCAGATCCAACGGGAGAACATCACCGTGGAAAAAGACGAGCCGTTGAGATTGGAAATTGCTTCGTTCGTGGAATGTGTCATGGCGAAGAGCGAGCCGCTGGTGGGCGGCGTGCAGGGCGCGGCGGCTCTCGATGTAGCCATGACGATTACCGATCAAATCTGGTCGAAAGTGCCGAAGGCATGAGCGAAACCAGTCTTGCGCGACCGCCACAGATCATGCTGATGGCGGGAGAAGCCAGCGGCGACCTGCACGGCGCCGAGCTGATTACCGCGCTTTTACGCAAGAGCGAGAATCTGCGCGTGACCGGTTGCGGCGGCCCGGCGATGCTGGCGGCGGGACAGGAGCAGATTTTTGATTTGAGCGGCCACGCCGTTTTCGGCCTGGCGGAGGTGATGCGCCATTATTTCAAGTTTCGCAGTTTTTTCCAGCGACTGGTAGCGATGGCCGTGGAGGAAAGACCGGACGCGATCGTTTTGATCGATAATTCGGGATTCAATTTGCGACTGGCGGCGGAGCTGCGGCCGAAATTGCCGGGGACGAAGCTGATTTATTATGTGAGCCCTCAGGTATGGGCGTCGCGTTCGCGGCGGGTGAAGCAGATGGCGAAAGATCTCGATCTGTTGCTTTCGATTTTTCCATTTGAAAAGGAATGGTACGAGCGCAAGGCGCCGAACTTTAACGTGCGCTGGGTAGGTCATCCGATGCTCGACCGTTTGAACGTCGATGCGAAGGGGCTGACGGCGATACCGGACCGGATCGCGCTGATGCCCGGCAGCCGCGCGGTCGAGATGACGCGTCATTTGCCGGTGATGTGGGAAGCGGCGGCGAAGATGGCGGCGGTGCGCAAGGGGCTGCATTTTGTGCTGATCGCGCCGAACGAAGAACGGCAGAAGCAGGCGCTGGATTGGATCGCGCAGCAACCGGCGCCGAATTTCGCGTTTGAATCATTTTGTCATTATCCGCTCTCGCATTTAAGCCGCTGCCAGCTGGCGCTGGTGAAATCGGGGACAGCGACGCTGGATTGCGCGTTCGCGGCCGTCCCCGCGGTGGTGGTCTACAAGTTGAATCCCCTGACGTTTGAAGTAGCGAAGCGGGTGGTGAAGGTGAAGCACGTGAGCATGATTAATTTGTTGGCGAAGAATCCTCCGATTGTGCCGGAGTTGATCCAGAATAATTGCACGCCGGAAGAGATTGCGCGCGTGGCGCTGGAACTGTTGAGCAAGCCGAAGGCGTTGGAGGAGATTCGGTCGAAGATGGCCGAGGTGGTGGCGTCGCTGGGCGGACCGGGCGCGAGCGACCGAGCGGCGGCTGAGATTTTGCAGGTTGTCAGCCGCTAGAAATTATTGAATAGCCCAGACAAACCGGGTTAAGACGAATCCCAGCGTAAAGCTGAAGGCTGGCCAAAAATAAAACGGCCAGCTTTTATCCTTCGATTGTATTTTTTGTCTCGAAGGACTTCTCCACCGAACAAACTGGAGTGTCAACCAACCTGAGAAAATGGGACCGATAACCAGATTGGCCGAACGCGACCAACTATGGCGCAAAACACTCTGAGGTAAAATGAGGATGCTGATGCCTCCGGTAAGTCCTCCCAAGAATAAGCCTAAAACGGAAATAGGGCCATATGTGTAGTTGATCTGGCCCGGTTTGGGATTACGACTAGAAATGAAGAAATTCCATAATGCCGACGCGATAAAATCGAATATAAATTCGCCAAAAATTTCGAATAAGCACTGCAGCAGGATAAGGAGTAAATCTTCCATCCTTGCAAATGAGTCGTGACCTAATGCTTCCGATTCAGGAGGAAGTGGGCGATGGCCTGGAGCGGTTCGGCTTTCTTGCCGAAACTTTTAAGCGCGGCATGAGATAGATTAGTAAGGCGCTTGGCTTCGGACTCGGCTTTTTTCATGCCGAGGACAGCGGGGTAAGTGGCTTTCTGTGCTTTAAGATCCTTGCCGGCGCTTTTGCCGAGCTGCTCGGTGGTCTGGGTGATGTCGAGAATGTCGTCGATGACCTGGAAGGCGAGACCGAGGCTTTGGCCGAATTTGGTGAGTTGCTTAAGTTGCGCCGGAGTCGCGTTGGCGGACATGGCGCCGAGGCGGATGGAACTCGTGATAAGGGCGGCGGTTTTGTTCTGGTGGATATAGCGGAGTTCAGCCGGGCTGATTTTTTTGCCTTCGTTCTCGAGATCGGCGATTTGGCCGGCGACAAGCGCGCGGCTGCCGGAGGCATAGGCAAGCTCGGTCATGAGGGCGGCGGAGGAATAGCGCGAGTTGGGTTTGGTCTTGGCGGCGATCTCGAAAGCGACGGCGAGGAGGGCATCGCCCGCGAGAACGGCGACGGCTTCGCCGAAAACTTTATGGGAGGTGGGCTTGCCGCGGCGGAAATCGTCGTCATCCATGCAGGGGAGATCGTCGTGGATGAGGGAATACGTGTGGATGATCTCGACGGAGCAGGCGAGGGGAATGGCGTTTTCGTATTTGCCAGAGACGACCTCGGCAGCGGCGAGAGTGATGATGGGGCGCAACCGTTTGCCGCCGGCAAAGAGGCTGTAGCGCATGGCGCGGTGGAGCGTGGCGGGCTTGGTGGAAGCGGGCGGGAGGAATTGGTCGAGAGCGCGTTCGATTTTAGATTGGCGTTGTGACCAGTAGCGGGAGAAGTCCATTCGGTAACTTATAGTCGCTTCGAGGGAGATTGGCAACTGCTTGCCGCACCGAGGGAAGCTTGTGTAGGGTTTGGACAGAGAACCACGATGGGAGCCACTTCCAATTATATCGGGGACATGTTCCTGATTGCCGTTTTTACGCTGGTGGCCTTTTTTGCCGATTTTGTTTTCGTGTTGAATGTTTACCAGCAGGCGCCCACGGGGCATTACGTGGAGACTCAAGGGCGGGTTCTTAAAAGCGTGGTTTCAACCCATCGTCATAGGTCGCGTCACGGAGGGGCATACCTGACGTATTGGCCTGAGATCTGGTATGCGTTTGTCCTGGACGACATGCGTTACACTGTCGCGCAATTCCGGCACGGTTTTATCGAAACACCCTCGAAGAGACGGGCGGAACAGGTCGTCCAGGTTTATCGGCCAGGGATGCTCGTGCCGGTTTTTTATAATCCGACCCAGCCAACGGAGGCTGTCCTGTCGCCGGGATTGTCGGGACAGGATTATTACTGGGGGCTTTGCCTGGTACCGTTAAATTGTTTCCTCGGGGTGTTCTGGTGGTATGGATGGTTTCTTTTTCGAGAGCATCGGGACCATCCGATCGCCGGGGGCATCACGTTGCGGCAGGAGGGAACGAAAATTTTCGCGCAGTGGGAGGCGGCGTGGTTGTTGAATGTCGTATTTGTTGCGGCGGTTGTGCAGGGAATAATCTTTGTGCCGAACGTGGGCGAGTTGGAATGGAACATCGAGCCTTCGGCATCGATGATGGCGCTGGGGGTGTCGATTTTAGCGGCAATCCCGGCAACATGGCTTTACCGGAAGTGGAGAGACGCCACCGGACATTATGGCCTGATGCTGGACATGGGAAATCAACACATCAGCCTGCCCAGTCGAGGTACCAGCGATGGCGCGGTGGTGCCGTTCTCGAAGATTACGTCAATCGAGGTAGAGACGGTGGTTAAGACAGACAGCAAGGGAAGGAAGTCGTATCATTTTTGCCCGACTGTTGCGTGGACGAATGCGAATGGGGAGGGTGACTCCATGAAACTGGTGTCGTGGCGGGATGACGAACAGGCGAATGATTTTGTGGCGTGGTTGGGGTCCAAGACGGGGCATCCGGCTTGAGGTCGGTTGCGGGTTATTTGGTCGGGACTTGAAATTGGCTGGTGGCGGTTGCGGCTTTGGTTTGAGCAATAAGCTTGGCGCAGTCGACGCCGCCGGTGCCGCAGAGAGTTTGCCTGATTTTGTTCTCCGCGTTGGGCGCGTTGAGGTTAACAATGCCGATTTGGGAGGCGTGATGGTAAACACCACCGGAAGGGGTGCGAATGACGCCCTGGCCCTGGTCGACGAGGTTCAAGGCGGGGCCGGATCCGACGGAAACGGAGGCGATTTGTTCTCCCTGTTGGGTTTGGAGGACGCCGACTTCGTGCATAGCCTTGAGGGCTTCATTATCGCGCCAATTCGATATGCCGACAGCGCCGCTGATGGCGAGAAGCACGCCCAGTTGAAATTTAGTGGAGCGGGCGAATTTCATAGGTTTAGTCCAGTGAGGGGTTGGATTTATGAGGGTGGCATTTCTTTTGCGCGAATTTGGCTTCTCAAATTTCAGTACCGCATTGTTTGGGGTCGTCCGGCAGAATTATGCAAAAAACCGTGAAAAACCGTAAAAAAGGGCTTGTCATTACTTACAGATATGCGACTCTGATCGTCCGCTTGTAACAGAGCGGTTTGTCCCCCGCAGGACAATTACACACAGAAAATGCGTGTGACGGTGCCGGATGCGCTGTCCTCCATGCGAGCTTAGTAAGAAGCACGCCACGAAAACTGGCGTGTTTTTATTTGCGGGGGAGAAGCCGCAGGTGAAGAGCGGAACGAGAAACAGGAAAAAGAACACTTTAAAAAACGAACATGCCGACGATCAATCAATTGGTAAGAAAAGGCCGCCGCAAGGTAGTGCTCAAGACGAAGGCCCCCGCGCTCAAGGGCGCGCCGCAGCGCCGCGGCGTTTGCGTGCAGGTCATGACGCGCACGCCGAAGAAGCCGAATTCGGCCTTGCGTAAAGTCGCGAAGGTCCGGTTGACGAACGGGCAGGAAGTCATCGCCTACATTCCGGGCGAAGGCCACAATTTGCAGGAACACTCGATCGTGCTGGTACGGGGCGGCCGCGTGAAGGATTTGCCGGGCGTGCGTTATCATATCGTGCGCGGAACGCTTGACGCTCTGGGAGCGATCGGGCCGAGCAACACGAATAAACTGAATCGTAACGTTTCGCGCAGTAAATACGGCGTGAAGAAACCGAAGACCGCCAAGGCCGGAGCAGCGCCTGCAGCGGAAGCGAAGAAATAGGATAAATTTATGGCCAGACGTCGCCGCGCCGCAAAGCGCACCATTATTCCCGATGCGAAATATGAGTCACCTGTCGTGGGACGGTTGATCAGCGCCGTGATGCAGAGCGGCAAGCGTTCGCTCGCGGAGCGGATTGTTTATCGCGCGATTGATTCGGTGAACGAGTCGAACAAGGACGGTAATCCCCTGGATATTTTGATCAAGGCAATCGACAACGCGAAACCGCGTCTCGAGGTGAAGAGCCGCCGCGTCGGCGGTGCGACCTATCAAGTGCCGATGGAAGTTCCATCGGACCGTCAGCTCGCGCTGGCGATTCGCTGGCTGGTCGGTTATGCCGACAAGCGCAAGGGTGTGCCGATGGACAAGGCGCTGGCCTCGGAGATCAAGGACGCTTCGAGCAACCAGGGTAACGCCGTCAAGAAACGCGACGATGTGCACAAGATGGCTCAGGCCAATCGTGCATTTGCCCATTTTAGATTTTAAATAATTTATTACATGACCGCAGCAGCACCCACAGCACCTAACATGACGACGAACCCGAACAATCCGAAGCGGCCTTATCCGCTTGAGCGGACCCGGAATATCGGCATTGCCGCGCATATTGACGCGGGCAAGACGACGCTGACGGAGCGTATTCTTTTTTACACCGGCGCGGTGCACAAGATGGGCGAGGTGCATGACGGCAACACGGTAACGGACTGGATGGAGCAGGAGCGCGAGCGCGGTATTACGATTACTTCAGCGGCGACAACCTGTTTCTGGCCGGTGCGCAAGGAAGAATCGATCGTCAAAACTTTTGAAGGTAACAAATTCCGCGTAAATATTATTGATACGCCGGGCCACGTCGATTTCACCGCCGAGGTGGAGCGTTCGCTGCGCGTATTGGACGGGGCCGTGGCTGTATTTTGCGCGGTCGCTGGCGTCCAGCCGCAATCGGAAACCGTCTGGCGCCAAGCCAACAAGTACGGTGTTCCGCGCATCGCTTTTGTTAATAAGATGGATCGCGTCGGAGCGAATTTTGAAAACGCGGTTAAGGAAATGCGTGAAAAGCTGGGCGCAAATGCGTGGCCGGTGCTTTTGCCTCTGGGCAAGGAAGATCAGCTGAAGGGCCAGATTGATATTATCAATCAGCGCGCGGTCATTTACGCCGACAATGATGAATTCGGTTCGACTTATAAGATCGAAGAGATTCCGGCTGAATATAAGCAGAAGGCGCAGGAAGCGCTTGAAGAATTGATTGAAGCGGTGGCCGACAAGGATGAAGAGGTCGGTAATCTGTTCCTTGAGGAGAAGAAGCCAACGGCGGCTCAGCTGAAGCAGGCGATCCGTCGTTTGACGGTGACGAATCAATTTGTGCCGGTTGTTGGCGGTTCAGCCTTCAAGAACAAGGGCGTTCAATTTTTGATTGATGCGGTTATTGATTATCTGCCGGGCCCGATCGACATTCCGCCGACGAAGGGGATGGATCCTGATACGCACGAACCGATGCCGGTTCCGGCCGACGATAACGGAAATTTTTGTTCGCTGGCGTTCAAGCTCTGGTCCGATCCCTTTGTGGGCAAGTTGGTTTTCTTCCGCGTTTACTCAGGCATGCTTGAGCGCGGCGCGACGGTTTATAATCCGCGGACGAACAAGCGCGAGCGCATCAGCCGCCTGGTCCAGATTCAGGCCGACAAGCGCGAAGAGCTCGACGCGGTTTATGCGGGGGATATCGCGGCGATCGTCGGTATTCGCGACGTAAAGACGGGCGATACGCTTTGCCTCGAAGACCATGAAATTTTGCTGGAACCGCCGTCATTCCCTGAACCGGTCATTTCGATGGCAATTGAGCCGAAGACAAAGGCCGACCGCGAGAAGATGGGCGAAGGACTGGGCCGTTTGATGGAAGAGGATCCGACTTTCTTCGTGAAAACGAACGAGGAGACGGGGCAGACGATCATCGCGGGCATGGGTGAATTGCACCTCGACATTATTTGCGACCGCCTGAAGCGTGAGTTCAATGTGCAGACGAACGCGGGTGCGCCGCAGATTGCGTATCGCGAGACGATTCTTAAGACGGCCGATGGCGAAGGCAAGTTGATCAAGCAGTCGGGCGGACGCGGTCAATATGGCCACGTTATCCTGGAAATGATCCCGAACGAGCGGGGCAAGGGGATCGTGATCGAGAACAAGGTCGTCGGCGGCAACATTCCGAAGGAATACATTCCTGCCTGTAAGAAGGGCGTGGAAGAGGCGCTGCTGAACGGCGTGGTCAACGGTTCGCCGGTGATCGACGTAACGATCAATATTTTGGATGGAACGTACCACGACGTCGACTCGAACGAGTTGGCGTTCAAGATGGCGGCAATTTTCGCGGTGAAGGACGCCATGAAGAAGGCGAGCCCGATCCTGCTGGAGCCGATCATGAAGGTGGAAGTTTCGACGCCGATGGATTTCCAGGGCGATATCGTGGGTGACTTGACGCGTCGTCGCGGTCAAATTTCAAACATTGAGACGAAGAGCAATTCGGCGCTGGTCCATGCGACAGTCCCGCTGGCGGAGATGTTCGGTTACGTCAATAACATCCGGTCGATGTCCAAGGGCCGCGCTGCTTATTCGATGGAACCGTCGCACTTCGAGCAGGTGCCGGCACAGATTGTGGCTCAGATCACGGAGCAAAAGAAAGGTTAGTAATTTTATGGCCAAAACTCGCATTCGGATTCGACTTAAGGGATTTGATTATCGGTTGATCGACAAGGCCGCCGCGGAGATCGCGGAGACGGCGTCGCGCACAGGTTCGGCAGTGGCTGGCCCGATTCCGCTTCCGACGCGGATTGAGCGTTATACGGTCAATCGCTCACCGCACGTCGATAAAAAGAGCATGGATCAGTTCGAGATTCGCACGCACAAGCGCCTGCTGGACATCATTGAACCGACTTCGAAGACGGTGGATGAATTGAAGAAGTTGAATTTGCCGGCCGGCGTGGACATCACAATCAAGATCCCGGTCAACCAATCGTAAAACCCTTTTGATGATTTGAATTATGAGTATTGGCATTCTAGGTAAAAAAGTCGGCATGACGCGGGTCTATGACGCGACAGGCGTGGTCACTCCGGTTACGGTCATCCTGGCGGAACCTAATTCGGTTTCGCAGGTGAAGACGAAGGAGAAAGATGGCTATGACGCGGCACAGCTCGGCGTGGACGAAGTGAAGGAATCGCGCGTGGCGAAGCCTAATATCGGTCATTTTAAGAAAGCCGGCGTGACGCCGAAACGGTTTGTGCGCGAATTTCGCATCGAGGGCAAGGACATTGAGGAGACGAAGGCAGGCGGGGCGTTAAACGTAACGCGCTTCCAAGTCGGCCAGCTCGTCGACGTGATTGGCCTGTCGAAAGGCAAGAGTTTTCAGGGCGTCATGAAAAAGCATAATTTCCAAGGGCAGGGCGCCGCGCACGGCAGCAAGACGCATCGCCGCAACGGCGCGATCGGCGAACGCTCGACGCCGGGACGTATTTATAAGAACCACGGTATGCCGGGACACATGGGCCACGAGCGCGTGACGGTGCAGAATCTGCGGGTCGTGCAGGTGCGCGAAGCCGATAACGTTCTGTTGGTCAGCGGAGCGGTGCCGGGACCTGCGGGCGGGTTTCTCGTTGTGCGGTCCGCCGTGAAGGGCCAGCAAAAACCAGTTTCGGACAAAAAATAGGAGACGTATATGACCGGAAAACCTCTTACTGTTAAAGATGCCTCCACGAAGCTGAAGGTGGAATTGATTACCAATGGCATCGGGACGCAGGCCTTGCATGAGACGGTGGTGGCTTATCGCGCCAACCGCCGCGCAGGGACTCATTCGACTTTGACGAAAGCCACCGTGAACCGTTCCGGCAAGAAGCCGTGGCGGCAAAAGGGCACAGGTCGCGCCCGCGCCGGTTATGCTTCCTCGCCGATCTGGCGTGGCGGCGGCGTTGTTTTTGGTCCGCATCCCCGTGATTATTCCAAGAAGATCCCGAAAAAGGTGAAGCAGCTTGCGTTGCGCAAGGCACTGAGCGCGCGTGTTGGCGACGGATCGGTGATGATGATCGACCAGCCGACTTTGCAGAAGCCGAAGACATCCGAGTTGCTGAAGCAGTTGTCGGGATTGACGACAAAGAATGCGAGCCTCTTGCTCATCCTGGACGCGGCGGACAAGAATATCTATCTGGCGGCGCGAAACCACCCGAAGCTGGAAACGACAACGGGCGACCTGGTGAATGCGGAGCAAATCCTGCGTTACGACAAGGTGCTGGTGACCGAAGGGGCGCTTGGGCGTCTCGCGGCGCGGCTGGCGACCGAGGAGAACTAACCCATGCGCGATCCATTATATATCATCAAAAATTCCCGCCTGACCGAGAAGAGCACGGTTCTTTCGGAAAAGGGCAAGTACGTCTTCAAAGTGGCGTTGGACGCAACGAAGCCGGAGATCAAGCACGCGGTGAAGCATCTTTTCAAGACGAAGATCAAAAAAGTGAATACGATGCACGTGATCGGCAAGAAGAAGCGCGAGAACCACGCCAATTACGGGAAACGGTCCGATTGGAAGAAGGCGATCGTGACGCTGATGCCGGGAGAAAAGATCGAAGTGGCTTAAACCCGAACTTTATAAATTTATGCCTCTCAAAAAATTTCGTCCTCTAACGCCGTCGCTGCGATTCACCGAGTTGTCGGATTTCGCGGAGATCACGGCCGGGAAACCGTATCGTCCTCTCACCGAAAGCGTGAAGAAGACTGGCGGCCGCAATTCGTATGGTCGCGTCACGTCGCGTCACATCGGCGGCGGACACAAGCAGCGTTATCGCTTCATCGATTTCAAGCGCAACAAGCATGGCATCAAGGCCGTGGTTGAGACGATCGAGTATGATCCGATGCGCACAGCGAACATCGCTCTTTTGAAATATGCGGACAATGAACGGCGTTATATCATCGCTCCGGTTGGCCTGAAGGTCGGCGCGACGGTGATGAGCGGCCCGAATGCGGAGCCCGAGATTGGCAATGCGCTTCCGCTGGAAAAGATTCCGCTGAGCGCGGCGATTCACAATATCGAGATGATGCCGGGTCGCGGCGCGCAAATCGGCCGTACGGCCGGTTCGAGCGCGACGATCATGTCGGTTGATGATGAGTACGCGCAAGTGCGCATGCCGTCGGGCGAAATCCGCCGTATTTTCGCGAAGTGTTACGCCACGATCGGTCAGGTCGGCAATATCGAGCATGAAAATATTTCGCTCGGCAAAGCCGGTCGCGCTCGTTGGAAGGGACGCCGTCCGCACGTTCGCGGTATGGCGATGAACCCGATCGATCACCCCAACGGCGGTGGTCAGGGCAAGAGCAAGGGCGGCGGCGGACGTCAACATCCAGTTTCGCCTTGGGGCCAGCTGGCGAAGGGTTTGAAGACCCGGACGAAGTACAAACCGTCGAACAAATTCATCGTCGCAAGACGGAAAAAGAAATAACGAGTGATTTATGGGTAGAAGCTTAAAAAAAGGGCCGTATGTCGCCGATCATCTGATGAAGAAGATCGACGTGATGAGCCGTCAAACCGTGAAGAAGCCGATCAAGACCTGGTCACGCCGGTCGTTGATTACGCCCGATTTTGTTCAACACACCTTCCTGGTGCATAATGGCAAGATTTTCATCTCGGTCTTCGTGACGGAAAACATGGTGGGTCACCGGCTGGGAGAATTCGCACCGACGCGAACCTTCAAGAAGCACGGCGCGCACACTGAAAAGGCCGCGGCGAAGTAAACTGGTAATAATTATGGACGTCAAAGCGATTACAAAATATGTGCGAATCTCGGCTTTCAAGCTGAGGGAAGTCACGCGGGAAATCCAGGGTATGCCGGTTTTACTGGCGATGGACGTGGTGAAATTCTCTCCGAAGAAGGCGGCGCAGCTGGTCCGCAAGACGCTGACGACGGCCATTGCGAATGCCGAGAACAATAACCGGATGAAGGTGCAGAATTTGATCATCAAGGAATGTGTGGCGGGCGAGGGCCCGACGCTGAAGCGGTTTACGCCCAAAGCGCGCGGCAGCGCGGGGCCGATCCGCAAACGGACGAGCCATATTCGGATTATTTTGACTGAAAGAGAACTCGAGCCAAAGAACGGCGCAAAGAAAAGCGTCAAGGCCGAGAAGAAAACCAAACAGGCTGAAGACAAGAAATAACGTTTATGGGACAGAAAGTTAATCCAATTGGTTTTCGCGTCGGTGTAAACCGGAACTGGCGTTCCATGTGGTACGCCAATAAAAAAGATTTCCCGATTTATCTCTATGAAGACGCGCGCATCCGCAAGTTCATCAAGGACAAGCTGGAAGGCGCGGCTATCTCGAAGGTGATTATCGAGCGGCATTCGAATCGCGTGCGGGTGAACATTCACACGGGCCGGCCGGGCGTGGTCATTGGCCGCAAGGCGACCGAGCTGGACAAGTTGAAGGACGAAATCCGCAAGCTGACGATGAAGGACCGCGAAATCCTGATCGATGTGAAAGAGATCAAGAACCAGGAACTCGATGCGCAGCTGGTGGCGGAGAGAATCGCCCAACAGATTGAGCGCCGCGTTTCGTTCCGCCGCGCCATGAAGAAGGAATTGCAGTCAACGATGACGATGGGCGCAGATGGCGTTCGGATCCGTTGCTCGGGCCGCCTCGGCGGTGCGGAAATCGCGCGGACGGAAGAATATCGCGAGGGCAGGGTGCCGTTGCATACGCTTCGCGCCGACATCGATTATGGTTTTGCTGAAGCGCTGACGATGGCGGGCAAGATCGGCATCAAAGTCTGGATTTGTAAGAAGGAGGAGGCTCCGGCGGCGACATAAGCCGTTTGAGACCGAAGAAATTGTATGGCACTTTTACCGAAGAGAGTTAAGTACCGGAAATCGCAACGCGGAAGCCGCAAGGGTTTCGCTTCGCGGAATATCCGGATTGCATTTGGGTCTTTCGCGCTGCAGACGCTGGAGCGTGCCTGGATAACCAATGTGCAGATCGAGGCGGCCCGTGTTGCGTTAACGCGCAACATGAAGCGCAAAGGCAAGCTGTGGATCCGGATTTTCCCGGACAAGTCAGTGACGGCGCGCCCACCGGAAACCCGGATGGGTAAGGGCAAAGGCCAGCCGGAATACTGGGTGGCGGTGGTCAAGCCGGGCAATATTTTGTTCGAACTGGACGGTCTACCGGAGACGGTGGCCCGCGAATCGCTGCGGTTGGCGGCCAACAAGCTGCCCATCCGGACACGGTTCATCACGCGTGTGGGAGGAAACTAATTTATGAAAATCTCGGAAATTCGCGGTTTAAGCGACACAGAGCTGGTCGCAAAGAAGAACGATTCGAAGCAGGAAAAATTCAATCTCCGGCGCCAGCAGGCGACGGGTCAGATTGAAAAGCCGAGCCGTTTGCGGGATTTGCGCAAGATCATGGCCAAGATTGAAACGGTCGTGAGTGAGCGTCGCCTGGGATTAAAGGTGGAAAGCCGTCCCACAGCGAACAAGGAAAAGAAGACAACCAAGAAGCAATAGTTTATGAGCGCAGAAACGACCCAGACCAAAGCCGTCAAGACCCCGAAAAAAGCCAAGCCGGCCGCGACCACTCAGGTAGCGGTGCAGGCGGAGCCTTCCGATGCGAAGCGTCCGGTGGTGAAGGAGCGGGTAGGCGAGGTAATTTCCGACAAAATGGACAAGACGATCGTGGTGAAAGTGGTGCGACGCGTGCCGCATTTGAAGTTCAAGAAGATCGTCAAGGTAAGCAACAAATTTTACGTGCACGACGAAAAGAACGAGGCGAAGACGGGAGACAAGGTGTCGATCCGCGAGACGCGCCCGCTCAGCAAATTAAAACGCTGGGAGCTGATCTCGGTGCTTAAACAATAAATAAGAAACGGCGAAGTTATGATTCAGATTAGATCCTGGGTGGATGTGGCCGATAACACCGGCGCGCAACGCGCGACGATGATCGGCGTTCTTGGCAAGAAGACCCTTCATGCCCGCGTGGGAGACATCATCAAGGCCAACGTCAAGAAGGCGGCCCCGGATGGCACGGTGAAGAAAAGCGCCGTGGTCAATTGCGTGGTCGTGCGGACACGTCAGCCGATTCGTCGTGAAGACGGCTCGTATGTGCGTTTTGACAATAATGCGGTGGTGATCATCAATGAGGCGAAGGAGCCCGTGGGCACGCGTATTTTCGGACCAGTGGCGCGCGAATTGCGGGACTTGGGATTCATGAAGATTATTTCACTGGCGCCGGAGGTGGTCTGAGCGAAAGCCCTGACTGAATGAATGTATGATGACTAAGAAATCAAAAAAAATTGAGATGCAGCCGAAGTTTCACGTGAAGAAGAACGACTTGGTAGTCGTTCTCGCGGGAACTTCGCGCGGCCAGCGCGGCAAGATTTTGCAGGTTATACGCCGGCAGAATCGCGTTCTGGTTGAAGGATTGAATTTACGGAAAAAGGCCCAGCGCAAGACGCAGGAAAGCGCTGGCGGCATCGTGGAGCGAGAAGCGGCATTGCCGATCAGTAATGTGATGCTGGCAGATCGTTACGACGCAAAGCGCGGCAATAAGGGCGAACAAAAAGAAAAGAGCGGCGCGAAGAAGGCGACGAAATAAGGATAAGTGGTTATGAGCGCAACAATGCAAAAAGAATATAAGGAGACGATCTTGCCGGCTTTGTTAAAGAGCCGGAATTATAAGAACGTCAATCAGGCGCCGAAGGTCAAAAAGGTCGTCATCAATTGCTGTATTGGTTCCTGCGAGGACACGAAGATGGCGTTGCAGGATGCCGTCAGCGATGTGCAGACGATCACCGGCCAGCGGCCTGTGAAGACTGCGGCCAAGCAAAGCATTTCGAATTTCAAATTGCGCGAGGGCGAGCTGATTGGCTGCAAGGTGACACTGCGCGGCCAGATCATGTTTGAGTTCCTGGAACGGTTTATTCGCACAGCGCTGCCCCGTATTCGCGACTTTCGCGGCGTGTCGCCTCGCAGTTTCGACGGTCGCGGCGCTTATACGCTGGGCGTAAGGGACCAATCAATTTTTCCTGAAATCGAACTCGATAAAGTGAAGCGGACTCTGGGCATGGATATTACCATTGTTACCAGCGCCCGGAAACCGGATGAAGCAAAGGAACTGTTGACCCTGATGGGAATGCCGTTCTCGGATCGTAAACTCAATTAAGTTATGGCCAAAAAAACCTGGATTATTAAGCAGCAACGCAAGCCGAAGTTCTCGACGCGCGCCTATAACCGGTGCAAGCACTCGGGACGGCGGCGCGCCTATATGCGCAAGTTCGGCACAAGCCGGATTCAGTTCCGTGAGATGGCGCTGCGCGGTGAAATTCCGGGTGTAACCAAGGCCAGTTGGTAAAGATTATGCAAACAGACCCCATAGCCGATTTTTTAACGATTCTGCGTAACGCGAGCCGCTCCTCCAAGGCGGAGGTGAAGGTTCCGTATTCACGCATGAAAAGCGCCATTGCGCACATCCTGAAGAAGCAGGGATATCTCGCCGAAGTGGAAATGATCACGGGTGAGAAGAAGACTGCTCGGCCTCATCTGCACATCAAGATGCGCGGCACGGGCAAAACGCGCGCGATTACGAGCATTCGCCGGGTGAGCACTCCGGGATTGCGCCGTTATGTGGGCGCGGACGAAATTCCGAATGTCTTGAACGGCATGGGTATTTCGATTTTATCAACATCACAGGGGATCATGGCCGGCCACGAAGCCAAGCAGCGGCGTTTGGGCGGCGAACTTCTCCTGGAAACCTACTAATCAGTTATGTCACGCATCGGACAAAAACCAATTATTATACCGGACAAGGTAAAGGTCACGGTCGAGGGCACGACGGTCAAAATTGAAGGACCGAAGGGTAAGGCTGCGCACGAAATGCCGGAGACCATCTCAGCGCGCTTGGAATCCAAGAATTTGCTGGTGGTCAATAACGGCGAAACGCGTCAGAGCCGGGCTTTGCACGGGCTGACGCGGGCGCTGCTGGCTAATCATGTGTTGGGCACCCACGCTGGTTTCCAGAAGAAGCTCGAGATTCAAGGCGTCGGTTTCAAGGCCGAGGTGAAGGGCAAGAACTTGTCGTTGAATCTCGGCTTTTCGCATCCGGTTCTTTTCCCAATCCCGGCTGACATCAAAATTACGGTGACGGACGCGGTGAATATTCTCGTGGAAGGATCGGACAAGCAAAAGGTGGGCGCCGCTGCCGCCGAGATCCGCGCTTTTTATCCACCGGAACCGTACAAGGGCAAGGGCGTCCGGTATTCGGACGAACATGTCCGCCGCAAGGAAGGCAAGACAGCCCAGAGCAAGTAAGGAAAAAATTATGGCGACTTTAACTAAAAAAGGTAAACGGCAACGCACTCACGTGCGGATTCGTACTCGGATCAAGGGCACGCCCGAGCGGCCCCGACTGACGGTGAATTTCACCGGACAACATATTTACGTCCAGATTGTGGACGACGAAAAGGGCAACACCCTGGCGAGCGTATCAACGACGGAAAAGGAACTGGTAAAATCGAAAATGAAACCAAATGTGAAAAGCGCCGGCGAGGTTGGCAAGATGATTGCCGAGCGAGCCAAAGCCAAGAAAATAGGCAAAGTGGTGTTTGACCGTGGTGGATTTGCCTATCATGGCAAGGTCAAGGCACTTGCTGAGGCTGCCCGTACAGGCGGATTGGAATTTTAATTATGGCGACCCCGAAAACAAGCGATTCAACTGAAGGTAACGAGACGCCCGTAGCGGCCGCGCCCGCAGCAGCGGTGGCGGCGCCGGAAGCGGCAGCTCCCATTGTAGTTGATGTGGATGAGGTGGAAATTGTAACTGTTGTCCCCGGACCCGCCGTCAAGGTCGAGAAGCGCAATGAGCGCGGAGGCCCGCGTCGAGGACCGCATGGCGGACGCCGTACGCAGAGACAGGATCGCGGAGACGATCCGAACAAGGAATTTGTCGAGAAAGTCGTTTTTATTAATCGATGCGCCAAGGTAGTCAAGGGCGGACGCCGTTTCAGCTTCAGCGCGTTGATTGTCGCGGGCGATCGCAAGGGCAAGGTTGGCGTCGGATTTGGCAAAGCCAACGAAGTGGCCGACGCGATTCGCAAGGCCACCGATGCGGCACGCAAGCGAATGGAGAAGATCTCCCTGCGCGATGCGACGATTCCGCACGAAGTGTTCGGCGAATTTGGCGGCGGTCGCGTTTTGCTGCGTCCTGCTTCACCTGGAACAGGTTTGATCGCGGGCGGCGGCGTACGCGCTGTCATGGAAGCGGTTGGCGTCAAGGACGTGCTGGCTAAATCACTCGGTTCGAGCAATCCGGCCAACATGGTGAAGGCGACGGTAAGCGCGTTGCGCCAGTTGCGGGCCCGGGAATTGATTTTCAAACTGCGCGGCAAACCGGTTAAAATTCAAGAAAAACCGGTGGCTGTCTCAGCGAACGGTAATGCTTAATTGTTGAGGAAAAATATGCGACTACATACTTTAAAACCACGACCTGGCGCAAGGCACCGGGTCAAGCGGCTCGGTTGCGGAGAAAGTTCCGGGCACGGTAAGACCAGCGGCAAAGGCCATAAAGGCCAGAAAGCGCGTTCGGGCGGAAGTATCCGTCTTGGATTTGAAGGCGGTCAGATGCCGTTGATTCGCCGTATTCCAAAACGCGGCTTTAATAATACTGCATTCAAGATCAGTTATGCTCCGGTAAACGTGGAAACGCTCGAGAAGCTGGATATTTCCGGTGTGATCGATGAAGCGGCTCTGCGCAAAGCGGGACTGGTGAATGGCACTTGGGACGGAATCAAGATTTTGGGCGACGGCGATTTGAAGAAGAAGATTTCGGTGAAGGTAAACGCAATCAGCGCGGGAGCTCGAGCCAAAATCGAAAAGGCCGGCGGTGAGGTTTCATTGATCGTTAAGATCGTTCAAACCAAAAAGCCGAAAGCCGATAAACCCAAAACAGCCAAAACCAAGTCTTAACAATGGATGTGAGCCCGATCTCAGGGCGTCGGGGAGGGGTTCATCTTTAAACTTCCATGCTTTTAGCTTTTTCCAATTGTTTTAAGATTCCGGAATTGCGTCAGCGGATTCTGTTCACGCTGGCGATGATTGTCATTATTCGTATCGGCGCGGCGATTCCGTGTCCGGGCGTGAACGCAGCGGTGCTAGGAGAATTTTTTAAGACGGTCATCGATCGCCAGCAACAAGGTAGTGTCATCGGATTGTTTAATTTGTTTGGCGGTGGCGCGCTGGAAAATTGCGCGATTTTCTCGCTGGGGATCATGCCTTATATCAGCGCGTCGATCATGATGCAGCTGGTGACAGCGGTAGTGCCGAGCATGGGCAAGATGGCACGGGAAGAGGGCGGCCGGCAGAAAATCACTCAGTATACGAGGGTGATGACAATCGCTCTCTGTTTGTTCCAAGGGTATTTATTTGCGCGCGGTTTTGAAACTCCCGCGAAGATTCCGCTTTTACAGGGCATTGGCGATATTGAAGCGCGTATCGGGCGATTAGTACCGGATCCGGGATTAATTTTTGAAATGGTAACAGTAATCAGTTTGACGACCGGCACGATGCTGTTGATGTGGTTGGGCGAACAGATTACGGACAAGGGAATTGGCAACGGTATCTCGATGGTGATTACCGTCGGTATTGTGGCTCGTATTCCCGCGGCGCTGGTCCAGGGTTTCCAGAAACTGGTTCCTCCGGCAGGAAGCGGCGTGGAACCGGCAAATCCGTTGATGCTAGTGGCGATGCTGGCATTTCTATTCGCGGTCATAGCCGGGACAATTGCGGTAACGCAGGCGATGCGCAAAATACCAATTCAGTATGCCAAGCAGGTGCGCGGTAATAAGGTATATGGCGGCCAGAGCTCGTTTTTACCTCTGAAAGTTAATTACGCCGGCGTTATGCCGATTATTTTCGCTCAATCGTTGTTGTTGTTTCCCCCGATGGTGCTCGGCTTTCTTTTTCATGATGCTCCATGGGCTCACTCGTTTACCAACTCGATGAATGAAGGGTCGCTCTATTATTTTCTGTATGGCGGCATGATTCTCTTTTTCTCGTACTTCTGGGTGGCGACGCAATTTAACCCGGTGCAGATCGCGGATGACTTGAAGAAGCATGGCGGGTTTATTCCGGGAGTGCGGCCGGGTCAGCCCACGTCTGAATTTCTGGATTTCAGCATGACTCGTTTGACGTTGGCCGGCGCGGTGTTTTTAACGATTCTCGCAGTGCTACCGATGATGCTGAGGCGCTCGTTTGGCATCCCTTATATGACAGCGCAATTTTTCGGCGGGACGAGTTTGCTGATCATGGTGGGTGTAATGCTCGATACGATGCGTCAGACGGAGACCTATTTACTACAGCGACATTATGATGGATTTCTCAAGAAGGGCCGCTTGCGTGGTCGTTCATCTACGGGTGTTGGTGCGCAGGGTCAGACGATGGACGAGAGCGGGCTGGTTTGGCTCTATGTCGGTATTGCGATCATCGTGATTGCCGGTGCGACGCTCTCATTGCTCAAATCGTATTAAAGGGCAGACAGGGTCTCCGTGCATTCCATTCCAATTAAGACCGGCAGCGACATTGATTGCATGCGCGAGAGCTGTCGCGCGGTCCGTGAAGTTCTTGAGCAATTGCGAACGGCGGTTCAGCCGGGAATTTCGACGAAGGAAATTGATCGTCTCGCGGCTGACTTGATTCGCAAGCGCGGGGGCACAAGTCCATTTTTGAATTATCGCGGTTTTCCGGCGCATATTTGTATTTCGATCAATGAGGAAGTTGTCCATGGAATCGGCGGTACGCGCAAAATACAATATGGAGATCTTGTTAAACTCGACGTGGGGATTGTGCTCAACGGTTGGGTAGGGGACACGGCGACGACGATACCGGTAGGGACGGTGGATCCGGCATCGCTGGATATGTTGAAGACAACGGAGCAAGCGCTGGCCTTGGGAATCGCCCAGGCGCGTGCCGATAATCGTGTCCATGATATTTCGGCGGCGATCGAAAAATTTGTGCTAAGCAAGGGCTATTCGGTGGTGCGGGAATTTGTGGGTCACGGCGTGGGACGCAAGTTGCACGAGGAACCGCACGTGCCCAATTATACCAGTCCCTCGAAAGGACCGAAATTGAAGGCTGGAATGACCCTGGCAATTGAGCCAATGGTCAACCTGGGCAAGCCGGAAGTGCGGGTTTTGGCGGATGGGTGGACGGTGGTCACGACCGACGGTAAGCCATCGTCCCATTTTGAGCATACTGTCCTCGTAACTGAAGGAGAACCGGAGATTCTAACATGCCTCGACGCAATTACATCGAAGTCCCGGGTGTCGTAATTGAGACATTGGAGAATATGATGTGCCGCGTGGAGCTCGCGAATGGGCATCGTATCCAGGCCAGGGTGGCCAGCCAGCTGCGATTAAACTTCATTCAGATCTTGCAAGGTACCAAAGTTTTGGTAGAGTTTTCCCCTTACGACTTGAAGCATGGAAGAATCGTCGATTTGATCAACAAAGAGAGTAAATTTAATTAAATGAAAGTAAGAGCATCAGTGAGGCGCAAGACATCGGACTGCCAGGTAGTTCGACGCAAAGGACGCATTTACATCATCAACAAAAAGAACCCGCGCAAGAAACAGCGCCAGGGTTAATTCATAGTTATATGCCACGACTTTTAGGTATTGATATTCCCGGAGAAAAACGGATTGAAGCCGCGTTGCCCTACATCTACGGGATTGGGCCGGCGCGCACGAAACTCGTCCTGGAGCAGGCCGACATCGACCCGAACATTCGCGCGAAGAATTTGACCGACCAGCAAATCGCCCGGATCATTCAAGTGATCCAGGAAAGAAAATATACGATCGAAGGCGATCTGCGCCGCGAGCTGCAGCAGAATTTGAAACGTTTGCAGGCGATCAATTGTTATCGCGGGATCCGCCATCGCCGCGGCTTGCCGGTGCGCGGTCAGCGTACCAGCACGAATGCGCGTACGCGCAAAGGTCCGCGTAAGACAGTCGGCGTGCAGCGCAACAAAGACGCGAAGGCCGGAAAAGTTTAACCGAAAAAGTGAGAAGATATGCCCGACGAAAATAAACCGAGCAAGCCCGCTGAAGCGGCCGCCAAAGCTCCCGAGGCCCCTAAAAAGGAGGCCCAGACGAAATCCGCAGAAGCCCCGGCTAAAACCGGCAAGTCTTCCAGCAAGGCTGGCGACAAGAAGAAGGCTCCGGAGGAAAAGCCGGCCGAAGTCATCTCCACATCGCTTTCGCTGGACCCGAACGACATGGAGAAGCCCAAGATCGTCAAGGCGAAGGGCAGCAAGAATATCATTACGGGTATTGCCAATATCCTGGCCACTTTCAACAATACGATTGTCACGATCACGGATCTCAACGGCAACGTCATCGGCTGGTCCAGCGCCGGCAAGTGCGGATTCCGCGGCTCGAAGAAATCGACCGCCTACGTCGCGCAGGTTGTGGCGCAGGACGCCAGCCGCCAGGCGATGGGGCATGGGCTCAAGGAAGTCTCCGTGCGGGTCAAGGGACCGGGCACAGGTCGTGAATCCGCCATCCGCGCTTTGCAGGCAATCGGTCTTGAAGTTTCCTCCATTACGGATGTGACGCCGGTTCCTCATAATGGGTGCCGGCCGCGCAAAGCGCGCCGCGTTTAATCCACAACTTATAGAATCATCATGGCTCGTTATACTGGACCTCGTCAGAAAAAAAGCCGCCGTTACGGCGTACCTCTCTTCGGCCCTTCCAAGGCGCTGGAACGTAAAAATTATCCTCCGGGAATGCACGGTGAAACACGCCGCAAGCAAACCGAATACGCGCTGGCATTGGGAGAAAAGCAAAAATTGCGCCTGATGTACGGCTTGCTCGAACGGCAATTCCGCCGCTACTTTGAAATCGCCCTGCGCCGCCGCGGCGTTACAGGCGTAACTCTGCTTCAATTGTTGGAAACTCGTCTTGATAACGTGGTTTTCAAAATGGGTTTTGCGAATTCGCGCCGGGCGGCACGGCAGATGGTCAATCACGGCCATATTCGTGTGAACGCGCGCAAGGTGTCGATTCCGAGCTTCAATGTGAAGCCGGGTGAGATCATCACGATCCGCGATTCGTCGGTGACGCGCCAGATGGCGACGCGCGGACTCGAAGCCACCCAGATTGCGGTAGTGCCGGACTGGCTGCTGGTCGACAAAGAAAATTTCAAGGGTGAAGTGAAGCGCATTCCGAGCCGGGAAGAGATTGCGCCGATCGTCAACGAGCAGCTGGTGGTTGAGCTTTACTCGCGTTAATTTGAACCGCCGCCGCGAGGCGGCGTCATAAAAACAAACTCCGGGCGGACTGGAACGCCTGACCGGAGCATTTAGAAATAAAGCGTTCTTAAAATGACTGTTGGTCCGTGCCAGCCTGGCAGGTTGGTTGCGGGTAACCCAGTCGAAGGAGAAAGTCATGCCAATCCGTCTCGGTCGTTTCGAAATGCCGAATCGTCTGCAAAAAGAAGATTCGTCCTCAACCCCCACTTACGCGCGCTTTGTCGCAGAACCGTTTGAAGCCGGTTACGGCCATACGCTGGGAAATTCACTTCGTCGCGTGCTCTTGTCATCGCTGGAAGGCGCTGCGATCAGCAGCGTGAAGATTGAAGGCGCGATGCACGAATTCGCCACGCTTCCCGGAATCGTCGAGGACGTGACCGATATCGTGCTGAACCTGAAAAAGATTTTGTTCAAATTCCCGAGCCGGGAGCCGCGCACGTTCCTGTTGAATGTGTCGAAAGAAGGCCCGGTCACGGCCGCCGACATCAAGCTGGATGCGGGCGTCGAGATTCTGAATCCCGACCAGTTGATCTGCACGATCGACAAGAAGCAGCGCTTCGAGGCGGAATTCGAAGTGAAGGTCGGCCGCGGTTACTGCAGCGCGGAACATAACAAGGCGTCGGAACAGGCGATCGGCGTCATCCCGATTGACTCGTTGTTCTCGCCGGTGCGCAAGGTCAAGTACGCGGTGGAAAACACGCGCGTCGGCCAGCGGACGGATTATGACAAGCTGTTGCTCGAAGTCTGGACGGACGGCCGGTTGACGCCGGAAGAGGCGCTTCTGCAATCGTCGGCGATCATGCGGCATCACCTCGACATTTTTGTCAATTTCGACAAGGAACCGATCGAATTCGAGGAGAGCGCGCCGGAAGTGAGCCAGGAGAACAGCAAGCTCAAGAAACTGCTCAACATGAGCGTGAACGAGATCGAGTTGTCGGTCCGCGCGGCCAACTGTTTGAACAACGCGAACATCACTTCGGTCGGCCAGCTGGCCATGAAGACCGAGGCGGAGATGCTGAAGTATCGCAACTTCGGCAAGAAATCGCTCAATGAAATCAAGGACAAGCTTTCGCAGCTGGGTCTTTCCCTCGGAATGAAGTTCGACCAGGGATTGATTGATACCCTGGCCGAAGTACCCCGGGAGTAAACCAACATGAGACATCTTAAAAGCAGGCGCAAGCTGGGCCGTAAGTCGTCGCACCGCGATGCGTTGCTGGCGAACATGGTCGTGAGCTTGATCACGCATAACCGGATCAAGACAACTTTGGCGAAGGCCAAGGTGGTCCGTCCGTTCGCGGAAAAAATTGTGACCCTCGGCAAGAAGGGCACGCTGCATCACCGCCGGCTGGCGATTGCCAAGCTCGGGCAGGTGGAAGCGGTGCGCAAACTGTTCTCGGACATTGCGCCGAAGTTCAAGGATCGCCAGGGCGGTTATACGCGGATCACCAAGCTGGGGCCGCGCAACAGCGATTCCGCTCTCGAAGCGTTCATCGAATGGGTCGATATCTTCGTGAATGAACCGACTGAGCCGAAAGCCAAGGAAGGCAAGAAAGCCGAAGCGACCGTTGGCGCAACGGGTGAAGCCAAGGAATCCAAGGAGCCGAAAGCGGAAAAGAAACCCGCGAAGAAGGCGACGAAGGAAAAGTCGGAGTAATTCGATATAATTAAAAAAGCGCTGTCCGAGAAATCGGACAGCGCTTTTTTGTTGGTTGTTTTAAATGTGGGCGCTGTCGGCGTGGTCTTTTTCCTTGTAGCCCGATTCCTGCCGCTGGAAGTTGACCTCGTTTTTTTTCACGTAGGCGGCGAAGACGTCGTCGGCGCTCATGCCGAGAACCTGGGCGAGTGAGATGAGGAAATGGAACAGGTCGATGACTTCGACTCGGGCGTTTTGTTCGTCGAATTTCTGGTATTTGGCCCACCATTTCCAGGGGACGCTGTCGGTGAGCTCGGCCATTTCCTGGGTCATGGCGCGGGTATAATTGAGGACCCACTTGGTTTTGCCGGCCTCATCGAGTTTATCGAGATCGACGCCGATACGCTGGTTGAGGGAGCGTTGCATACGGAATAACTCGTTTAATTTGTCAGGATTGCTCATTGTGCTATAGTAGTAGATCTAAGCTATGGAACAAGTAACGATTATCGGTACCGGCTGCGCCGGATTGACGGCGGCTCTCTATACGGCACGGGCGAACCTGAGTCCCCTGGTCCTGACCGGGCATTTGCCGGGCGGGCTGTTGACGACGACTAGCATCGTGGAGAATTACCCGGGTTTCCCGGAGGGGATCGACGGCTACGAGCTGATGTCGCGGATGCAGAAGCAGGCGGAAAAGTTCGGAGCGAAGGTCAAGTTTGGGACGCTCGAAAAGGTTGATTTGAAACAGGGGCCGTTCAAATTGACGGTCGATGGCGAGGTGATCGAAACGCGCACGGTGATTATTGCGACGGGATCGAGTCACAAGCATCTTGGGCTGGAGAACGAATCTTTGCTGGAGAAGAAGGGCGTCACTTTTTGCGCGACTTGCGACGGGGCGTTGCCGATGTTCAAGCATCAGCCGCTGGTCGTGGTTGGCGGCGGCGACTCGGCGCTGGAGGAAGCGACTTTCCTGACGCGGTACGGGTCGGTGGTTTACCTGGTGCATCGGCGGGAGGAATTCCGGGGATCGAAGATCATGGTCGAGCGGGCCCTGAAGAACGACAAGGTTAAGCCGATCCTGAACTCGGAGGTTGTGGATATTCTCGATATCAAGCAGGGCAAGGTGACGGGGGTCAAGTTGAAGGACGTGAAGACCGGCAAAATCAGCGAGGTGGCGTGCGCCGGGGTTTTTGTGGCGATCGGACATTTGCCGAACACGGAAGTTTTTAAGGGCCAGGTGGAGACGACGCCAGCCGGTTATGTGAAGTTGCGCGGCGCGGCCGGAACGAACATCGAGGGCGTTTTCGTGGCGGGCGACGTGGCCGATTCTATTTATCGGCAGGCGGTGACGGCGGCGGGGACGGGCTGCGCAGCGGCGATTGAGGCGGAGCGTTATCTCTCCGGCCTCGAAAAGAAGTAATTTCACTTCCGTTTTTATAATCGACTGCAAGTTAGATGTGGTTCCACGATCAAGGTATTTAACACCTGCGATGAGGCAAGTCAATCGTTGCGAAAACAAATATGACAGGGTGCGGACGAACCGCTACTTGGCGGGAGCCAGCTCTTTGAGCTTCTCGGCGGCCTGACGGCCATAGGTCGTGTCGTGATACTCGGTGGAGCAATCGACCAGGGCCTGACGGGCGGCTTTTAAATCGGCTTTTTTCTCGTAGAGACGGGCGGCGTCGAGGAGGGCGAGGGCGTTATAGCTGTCGGCGGGGCGGCGATTGGCGGCTTCGAGGTAATCCTTCAGGGCAGGTTCGACAAGGCCCTTGAGCTCCTCGCTGGAGCCGAGTCCGATACGGGCGGCATTGCTCAAGGGGTGATGGGGATAATTGGCGAGGAAGAGCTGGTAGGTTTTGATGGCGCCGTCGTAATTTTTGTCCTGACCCTGCTCGGAGCTGACGAAGAGGAGGGCGAGGGCGGCCTGGTCGGTGCCGAGATACTGGGTGGCGACCTGCAACTTGGCGTCGACGGTCGTGGCGGCGGCGAGCTTCCCGGCGGTATCGCTTTCCTTCATGGAATGGGCCAATAACATGGCGCCATAAATGAGGACGGCAATGAGGAAGGCGAGGCAGAGATAGAAGATCGGCTGGCGATATTCCTCGAACCAGAGCATGGCGTCGTCCGCAGTGGCGGCGTGTCGTTGTTCCATAACTTCCATAGGTAAGAGGTAATGCTAGTTAAATCGGGATAAGAGTAAAGCGGCTAGATATCGTCTTCCCCGAGGTAAGCCTGGCGGATTTCATCGCTGGCGAGGAGATTGGGGGCGGTATCCTCGAGCTGGATGGAGCCGGTGACGAGGACATAGCCGCGCTGGGCGATGCGGAGGGCTTCGCGGGCGTTCTGTTCGACGAGAAGGATGGAGATGCCGGCGCGATTGATTTGCTGGAGGATTTCGAAGATGCGATGAACGATCTGCGGGGCGAGGCCGAGGGAAGGCTCGTCAAGGAGGAGGGTCTTGGGTTCGCTCATGAGCGAGCGGCCGATGGCGAGCATTTGTTGTTCGCCACCGCTGAGCGTGCCGCCGAGTTGCGATTGACGTTCGGCGAGGACGGGAAAGTGATTGAAAATGCGGTCGAGTTTTTCGGGATTGCGCCTGGGGTTCTGGAGATAACCGCCGATGAGCAGATTTTCGCGGACGGAAAGGCGGGGGAAGATGCGGCGGCCCTCGGGGCAGAGGCAGATGCCGTGGGCGAGCACGCGATCGGCGGAGTCCTCGTTGAGGGGCTGGTTTTGCCAGTAGATTTGGCCGCGGCGCGGCTTGACGACGCCGGCGATGGTGAGGAGCGTGGTCGATTTGCCGGCGCCATTGGCGCCGAGGAGGGCGACGATCTCGCCGGGATTGACGGCGAGGGAAATGCCCTTGAGGACTTCGCTGGGACCGTAACCGGCATGGATGTTATCGAGACGGAGCATGACTAATTGTTCGATTCCTTGCCGAGATAGGCGTTGATGACCTTGGGATCGTTGCGGACCTCGTTGGGAGTGCCGAAGGCGATGGTTTCGCCGTGATCGAGGACCATGACGCGGTCAGAGATGCGCATGACGACTTTCATGTGGTGCTCGATGAGGAGAATGGCGAGGCCACGACCGCGGAGACGGCCGATGAGATCGACCATGTCGTCGGCTTCGCGGGGATTCATGCCAGCGGCGGGTTCATCAAGGAGAAGGAGACGGGGCCGGGTGGCGAGCGCGCGGGCGATCTCGAGACGACGCTGGAGGCCGTAGGGGAGATTGCGGGCCCAGATGTTGGCGTGTTTTGAGAGGCCGACAAATTCGAGGAGTTCGTGGGCTTCCTGTTTGCCGGCGTTTTCGGTTTCCTGATAGCCGCTGGTGCGGAGGAGCATGGGGAAGGGGTTCATGGAGCGGTGCCGAAACTGGCCGACGAGGACGTTGTCGACGGCGGTCATCTCGGCGAAGAGGCGGATGTTCTGGAAGGTGCGGGCGATTCCGCGACGGCAAACACGAAAGGAAGATTGGCCGGTGATGTTCTGACGCTGAAAAACAATTTTTCCCTGCTCGGGCTTGTAGATGCCGCTGAGACAATTGAAGAGCGTGGTTTTGCCCGCGCCGTTGGGGCCGATGATGCTGACAATTTCGTTGGGGCGGACGGAAAGATTGACCGACTGGACGGCCTTGAGGCCGCCGAAGCTTTTGCCGAGATCTTCGGTTTCGAGGAGGGAGCTCATGAAGGTTGCGACTCGGGGTTGATCTCGAGCTGGCGGCGGCGGCTGCCGAGGAGTCCTTGCGGGCGAATGAGCATCATCACGACCATGATGCTGCCGAAGATGAGGAGGCGGTAATCGGAAAAGTTGGGGCTGATGGCGAGGAGGAAATCGGAGTCGCGGAGGAACTCGGGGACGAGGAAGAGGACGGCGCTGCCGAGGAGCGCGCCCTCGATGCTGCCAAGGCCGCCGAGAATGACCATGGCGAGGACCATGACGGATTGTTCGAAGGCACCAGCGGCGGGATCGATGAAGCCGACGTGCATTACATAGAGGAGGCCGGCAATGGCGGCGAAGGCGGCGCTGAGCGCGAAGGCGAAGAGTTTCATGCGCACGACGGGGATGCCCATGGCGGCGGCGGCGGTTTCATCCTCGCGGATGGCGACCCAGGTGCGACCGATGGGCGAGCGATAGATGCGGCGGACGATGAAAACGACGCCGAAGACGAAGAGCGTGACGAGGACATACTTGGATTGTTGGAGCGTGAGATAGGGAAGCGGGGTCAACTGCGAGGCGGGCGAGAGGCCGATGCCTTTATCGCCGCCGGTGATGTTGAGATTGCGCATGAGTTCGCGGAAGCTCTCGGCAAAGCCGAGCGTGACGATGGCAAGGTAATCGCCGCGCAATCGAAGGCAGGGGAGACCGATGAACCAGCCGAGGAGACCGCCGGCGACGAAGATAAAGGGGGCGGCTTCCCACCAGAGGAGGCCGGGAATCTTGATCTGGGCGACGGCGAACGCGTAGGCGCCGAAGGCGTAGAACGCGGCGTAGCCGATGACGAGAAGGCCGGTCATACCGACGGTGATGTTGAGGCCGACGGCCTGGATCATGTAAATGCCCATCATGATGGCGAGGCCGAGATATTTGTCGTTCATGAAAAAGACGCCATCGAGAACGAGGAAAAGAAGGACGGGCCGGAACCAGGGCTGGGCCGAGATGCGGGCGATCGCGCTGAAACATCGGTTGAGGGGGCGCTCGAGGTGAGCGGCTTTCTTGATCCAATTGAGCAGCGCGAAAACGAGGACGATGATAAAAACGGGAATGAGGTTGCGGAAAAAGTCGAAGCCGTTCTGGAGATTGGGGGCGATCTTGACGGTGCCACCGGCGAAATTGTAATCGAGTTTCAGCCAGAGGAAGGGGAACGAAATGACGAGCAGGCCGAGGACGCCCAGGGCGAAGGAGCGGATGCGGGCGACCATTGTCTTAGACCTTGTCGGCGACCCGCTCGCCGAGGAGGCCGCGCGGGCGAAGAATGAGGACGAGCATGAGCAGGACGAAGATGGTGGTATCTTTCCAGTCGCTGCCGAGCTGGTAGCTGGTGAAATCCTCCGTGAGACCGATGATGAAGCCACCGAGAACGGCGCCGGGGATGTTGCCGATGCCGCCGAGGATGGCGGCGGTGAAGGCTTTGAGTCCCATGGTGTATCCGGAATTGAAAACGAGGACGCCCTGGTACATGGAGACCATGACGCCGGCCATGGCGGCGAGGCCGGAGCCGAGGATGAAGGTGAAGGCGATGACGCGATTGACGGGAATGCCGACGAGGCCGGCCATGAGTTGATCCTGCGCGGTGGCGCGCATGGCGATGCCGATGCGGGTGAACTGAATGAGGTAAAAAAGAATGAGCATGAGGATGAGCGACGAGCCGAGAATGGTGAGCTGGAGATAAGTAACGGGGCTGCCGCCGATGAGGATGTGGTGCTGGGTGAGGGGTTCGCTGTAGGAGCGGGGGAAGTTAAGGTTATCCTTGCTGACGGTGAGCCAGATGAAATTCTGCAGGACGATGGAGAGGCCGATGGCGCTGGTGAGGGGGGCGAGGAGATGGCCTTTGCGGAGCTTGCGATAGGCGATGCGTTCGTTGGCGTAGCCGAACGCGGCGGAGACGGCCATGGCGAGGAGCGCGGCGAGGACGAGGTTGAGGGCGAGGTGAGTGCCCCACATGGTAGTGAGCGCGCCGATGGCGTAGACGCAAGCGAAAGTGCCGATCATAAAAATTTCGCCGTGGGCAAAATTGATCATGCCGAGGATGCCGTAGACCATGGTGTAGCCGAGGGCGACGAGCGCGTAGGTGGCGCCGCGCGCGAGGCCGTTGAAGAGAATTTCGAGAAGAGGGGAATTCATTGAATTTTAGATCCAGAGCAAAAATTCGGTGACGGAATGGCTGTTTTTAAATGTGCCGAGCGCCTCGGCCATTTCCTGTTTCGTGATGCGGCGCGGATCGACGGTAAGTAAAGGGAGGAAACCTAAAAATCGTTTACACCAGGCCGATGGCGGATAGTCGCAGGAGGCTTCTGTGCGACGGATGGTAGGATGAGATTCGAGGAGTTTGACCAAGCTCGACCATAGCCCGTTAATGCGATCGGGCATGACCACTGCATCCTTTTGCAGGTTGAAAATCCAGAACGAATTCGGTGCCGGGCCCATTAGATCGCTCCCGAAAAGAACGTGAATTGCCTCATCGAGCTGACTGAGGGAAAATTGTTCGATAAGAGAATTTTTGCGCGTGAAGATAACATGATCATTTTCCACTTTTACATCGATCAAACATTTCATGGCGTCGTTGAGCCAGAAAAGAGCGCTGCCTATGGCAGCACAACGAAGGCGCCGTTTTTAATCGTCCAGATGACATAATTGGCTTTTTTCAGATCGCCTTTGTCGTCGAACTCGACGGTGCCGAGGGCGGTATCGAATGTTTTGCTGCGGAGAGCGGCGGCGACTTTGTCGGGATCGGTCGATCCGGCGGCCTGGACGGCGGTGAGGAGGACGTTGATGGCGTCGTAGCCGTAGATGGAGTAGGTGCCGACGGCGCCGTATTTCTTTTTGTATTTTTCGAGGAAGGACTGGGCGGAAGCGAGGTTCTTGTAATCGGGCCCGAAGGTGAGGTAGGTGTCGGTGGCGCTGCTGCCGGCGGTGTCGATGAAGTTCTGCTCGTAGGAGCCGTCGCCGCTGACGAAGGGAATCTTGATGCCCATCTGGCGCATCTGGACGAGCATGGGGCCGGCCTGGCTGTAGGTGCCGCCCCAGTAGATGGCCTGGGCGCCGGCGCTTGCGATTTGAGTGAGGTTGGAGCGGAAATCGAGCTCGTTTTTGCCGATGCCGGTGTAGCTGGAGACGGTGCCGCCGAGGGCTTCAAATGTTTTTTTGACTTCCTGGGCGATGCCTTCGCCGTAGGCGGTCTTATCGTTTAATACCGCGATTTTAGTGAGATTAAGTTTCTGGCGGAGGAATTCGGCGGCGACTTTGCCTTGTTGGTCGTCGCGACCGCAGATGCGGAACATGGACTTGAATCCGCGATCGGTGACGGCGGGGTTGGTGGATCCGGGGGTGATGCAGAGGACTTTATGGTCGTTGTAGATGGCGGAGGCGGGAATGGTGCAGCCGCTGTTGAAATGGCCGGCGACGGCGAAGACGCCATCGGAGACGAGTTCCTGGGCGACGGTGACGGCCTTGTCGGGCTTGCCTTCGTCATCGCGGGAGACGGCGACGATTTTTTTGCCGAGGACGCCGCCTTTTTCGTTCCATTCCTCAATGGCGATCTGGGAGCCGTTGACGGCGCTGACGCCGAGGGCGCCATCGGGGCCGGTCTGGACGCCGGCGAGGCCGATCTTGATGGAGTCATCGGAATTTTTGGTACAACCGGCCAGGAGGACGGGGATGAGGAGGAAAGGGGCAAGTCGTTTGAGGAAAGATGGAAATGGCATTTAACAGGTTTAAAGCTTTGGATGATTTTGGTCAACCCCAGCGTGACCAGCGTGACGCTGGACCCTGCGTTGCGGGCTTCACGATGTGAAGCCCGTCTGGGCTTTGACCCAAAGCCCCTACAATCGGAGCAGAGCGGTAGTGTGACCGGGTAAGGGTTTTTTGATGGATTTTGGAGTGGGGTTTTAGATTTTGGGTTTAGGTCATGGTTTTGGGGGTTAGGGGTTGGTTTTCTTTAGTTTGCCCAGAGTATTTATCAAAAAGGATCGAGTGCAGTCCGGTGTGGTCAGCGGCAATTAGAAAAGTGGCCCATGGATCAGCGAAATCTGTAGCCGGGGTTCCTGGGCGAAGGCACCCGACCGCTGATTTGCCGAACTGCACTCATTGTGAACGACTCCGATGGCATCCAGAGGGTGGGTTCTTCGTGCGCGCACCGATACTGCTTTTCGTTATCATTCATAGGTTTTACATGCGCCTTGCATGTCATGCGCACGATTGTAGCAAAAGGTGTTAAACAGTCAAAGAAAAAGATTGAGAAAGTGACGGGGTGTTTAGCGGCTGGGATTATTGGGGCAGGGGGACGAAGGCGCCGTTTTTGATCGTCCAGATGGCGTATTCATTATCGACGCGGTCGCCGTTGGTGTTAAAGGCGATGGGGCCGAGGATGGTGGGGAAGGTCTGGTTGTGGATGATGGGGGCGACGAGGGAGGCATCGGCGGTGCCGGCTTTCTGGATGCTATCGAGGAGGACCTGCATGGCGGCGTAGCCGTAGCCGGAGAAGGATCCCTCGGGGCCGTATTTGGCGTGGTAATCGTTGATGAAGGTCCGGGCGGCGGGGAGGCGCGGGAAATCGGGTCCGTAGGTGAGGTAGAAGTCATTGGTATTATTGCCGAGAGCGTTGAGGAGGACGGTGCTGAGGACGGCGCTGCAGCTGGCGACGGGGATGGTGAGGCCGGCCTGGCGCATCTGGACGATGAGGGGGCCGAGTTGTCCGTAGATACCGGCCCAGTAGAGGGCCTGGGCGGGGGAATTTTTGAGGAGGGCGATGTTGGAGCGGAAATCGAGCTCGGTTTTGCTGATGCCGTTGAGGAGGACGACCTGGCCGCCGCCGGCGATGAAGGATTTCTGGATCTGCTCGGCGAGATGTTCACCGAAGGCGGTTTTGTCGTGGAAGATGGCGAGGCGGGTGAGGCCGAGTTTTTTGAGGAGGAAGGGAGCGATGACATCGCCTTGCTGGCTGTCCTTGCCATCGATGCGGAAGAGGGCGGGGAATCCCTGCTCGGTGATCTTCGAGTTGTTGGACATGGTGATCTGGAGGACGTTGTTGCGGCTGTAGATGGCGGAGGCGGGGAGGGTGCAGCCGCTGTTGAAATGGCCGATGACGGCGACGACGCCTTCGTTGACGAGTTCCTGGGCGACGGTAACGGCTTTGTCGGGGCGGCCTTCGTCATCGCGCCAGACGGTGACGATTTTTTTGCCGAGGACGCCGCCGCGGGCGTTCCATTCGTCGATGGCGATCTGGGAGCCCTGGAGCATGGTTTTGCCGATCTGGCCATCGGGGCCGGTCTGGACGGCGGCGAGGCCGATCTTGATGGTGTTATCGGCCTTTTTGGCGCAGCTGAGGGGGAAGAGCGAGGCGAGGAGGATCAGGCCGAGGAGGAGGCGAGATGAGGGCATCGGGGCAGTCTATCGGGAGAGGGTCGAAAGGCAACGCTGTAGAGGGGAAAAGGGAGGGAGGAAGGGAGATTGTTTGAAGGGTGAATGGGTGCCACTCGTCTTATAATAACCATGAATGAGTTTAACGTTGTGTGGGTACGGATCAAAAATATGAGGGGCGGCTGGACGAGAGCGACCTTGATCAAAAGGAGCGACGATTTTACGAAGAAGATTGAGGGAGCGGCGGCGTGGATTGTCAGGCCATCGCGAGGCGGCGGAGGCGATCGGTGGGGTTGCAATCGTTATGAGGGCGATTGGAACCTTTGAGGGGCGAGAAGAGAGCGGCGGCGACGCGGAGGAAGTTGAAGACGTGGGGGAAGCATTCCATGAAGTCGCTGGCCATTCTCTGGATCCAAGAGCGATTGTTGAGGATTTCGACCTGGATGGAATCGAAGCAGATGGCGTCGCTATTTTCGGGAGCGTAGCAGGAGGGTTTCAGGATGAGCGTGCGGCGGGTCGTCCAGGCGGTGCTTACTTTGGCGGTGATGGAGGAGGAGGCCTTGACGACGAGGGCCTGGGTCTTTTTCTTTTCGGTCTTGATTGATTCGTAGCTGAGGGCGCCGCTGGCCTTGACTTCGGCGCTGATGGGGCGGGCGACGGGTTCAGCGGGCAAGACCTCGGATTGCCGGCGCAGATTGCCGCGAAGGCGGGCATCGACGACGTAGCGCATGGCTTTGACATCCTGCGCGGAGCGGGTCTTGAGGAGGCTGCCGCCTATCCGCATTTCTTTTTTCAGCGGAGGGAGGCAAGCGAAGATGGAGTTTTCGTCGTGGGCGAGGACATCAACGAGGGAGTCGATGACGGCCTGGGCCTTGGCCATAAGGGCGCGGTCAAAATTGGTGATGACGTCCTCGTCGGTGATCGCCTTTTGGATTTCGGGGGAGAGTTCGCCGTAACCTTCGGTGATGATGTTGAGGACTTCCTGGTAGATGGAGTTGGCTTCCTCGAGGGCGAGGCGGAGAGTGACGGGAGAAGCGGCGCGGTTGAGGCTGTCGAAGTTATCGTCGGCATCGTGGCTGACCTGCTCGAGGCGGCAGACGAGCCAATCTTCATCGGGGCTTTCCGTGGGGGCTGAGGGGAGGGGCGCCATCGGTTCGGCCTGGAAGATGGGGGCTGACTGGAAATCGTAAACTTCGTCTTCGATCGGGGGGACTTCGATGCCGGTGAGGTCAACGGTGCATTTGGGATCGAGGTAGGCAACCATGCGGCGTTCGGGATTCACACCGAGGAAGGAGGGCATGGTGACGGAGGGTTTGGGGAGGCAGGCGCTCATACGCTCCACGGCCAGGTTGGTGGCAGCAGGTTTGGGCTGCTGTTTTGGCCGGGGAGCTACATGAGGCAACTCGAGATCAGGAGAAAGGCGATTGTTGACGGCGGGCTTATAGGGGTTCTTCTGGAAATATTGGAGGATATGGACGCCTTCGGTGCCACCGAGGTCAGAGAGGGCGGAAAGGCGCTGGGCGGACGACTTGCCGGTAACGCCAAGGAGGGCGGCGAGTTTGCCGGCCTTGCTCATGCTTAAAGGGGCGGAATGGCGGATGCGGATCGGGCCGTTTTCGGCGGCTTCGGAGCCATCGGAGCGTCCTTCGCCGATCATCTGGGTGAGGCCGCCTAAGATTGAGGCATGGTCAAAACGAGCGACATAGGGGCTGCCGACGCGGATACCACGGCGAGGGGTAGAGGTCTCGATGTGGGTTTCAAAAGCACTTTGTTCGGTGGCACCCTGGGAGAGCAAATTTTGGGGTTCTTCGACTTCTTTGACAGCCACCGCAGGATTAGATTCGATCCACATTCAGGTGATTCGGGGTTACTAATAGAGTACCGAAAATGGGCCGAGGTGACCGGGTAGAGTACCGAACTAAATTAAACAAATCCGGTAATTATTTAAATATAAGATAATCTTATTGAATTTTACTCTGGAGAGTTTTTTTGGGGTGGAAATGACCCATTTTTTTGAGGCGGGAGGGGTGACGATTTTGCTGCGTGATTGACAGGGCGGTTTGATCTGCTGGCATAGAGAAACACGGCTTTTGGAAAGTCGACTTTTTAAATAATAACCAAGGATATGTCATGAGTTCTCTTTCTCGTCGCCAGCTATTACACAAGGCGTTTTGCGCCGCCACGGTGGTTTCCCTGCCGGCTTTTGCGAGCGCGGCGGAACCGGCGACAACGGCTCCAGCGGCGGCGAAGGCACCAGCGGGAACGGTGGCGGCGACTGGCGCAGCCGCGGCAGCACCAACAGGACCATTTACTTTGCCTCCATTGCCGTATGGGTATGACGCGCTGGAACCGCACATCGACACGGAGACGATGAAGGTGCATCACGACAAGCATCACGCGGCTTATGTGGCGAAGTTAAACGCGGCGGTGGCGGGGAAGCCGGAATATGCGAACAAGACGATTGATGAGATTTTATTGGGGACGCTGCTTGATCCTCAAAAACTTCCTTTTGCGATGCCAGCGCCGCTGAATCTTACGCCGGCCATTCGCAACAACGGGGGCGGTCATTATAATCACAGTTTGTTCTGGCAGACGCTGTCCTCGAACCTGTTAGCGGGCAAGCTTCGCGAGCCGCTGGCATTGAACGAAAAGATCGTTTCGACTTTCGGAAGCCGGGAAAAATTCCAGGAGGAGTTTAACAAGGAGGCGGGGGCTTTATTCGGGAGCGGCTGGGTGTGGCTGAGCGTGGATGAGCAGAAGAAGTTAAAAATCGAGACGACGCCGAACCAGGACAATCCGCTGATGTACGGGCGCCGGCCGGTATTTGGATTGGATGTATGGGAGCATGCTTATTATTTGAAGCATGAGAATCGGCGGCCTGAATATGTCGAGGCGTTCTGGAAAGTGCTGAACTGGGACTTTGTCGGGAAGCGGTACGATTCGTTTATGGCGTAAGCGCGGCTAGAGGCAGGCGGGTTCGTAACGCATCTGCTTGGCCGTGCCGGAACCTTGGCCGGGGATGGTGCGGAGATCCAGGCCTATGCCATCGCGACGATGATCGAGGGGAAAAGTAATTTCCTTGTAAGGCGGGAATTCGGGCGGGTTCTGGATCTGGCGAGAGAGCCGAGCTTCCCAATAAAAGGCATTAACGTTTGGTGTCTTGGTCTGGAGGCCATGCTGCGCCAACAACTCGGCTTCGCATTTAGTGTAGGCGACAATTCTTTCGGCGATATCGCGAAGCGTCAAATTTTCCTGATTGGGGACGTGAAAGTAGATCCGTTTATCGTCGGGTTTAACGGCGAACCACTGACGTTCGCGGCCAAGGGCAAGAGCCAGTGCGGTCGCCGGGAAGCCATCTTCGTTGCCGTGGAGTCGCGACATGACCTCGCCCGCCAAAATTATTTGTTGGATAGCCACTTGATTTTCGAGCCGCGCGGCGATCCCGGGCGGTTCATTCCTCAGGTCGAAGAGATGAGAGGCGCCGACCATAACGACCGGTTTCCTGCCCGCCTCAACAAGAGAGATTGTCTTATTGGAGATGCTATTATTGCGGGTTTCAGTTCCAAAGAGGTCGCCATCCAGGTTGTCCAGAAACGCGATTTCAAATCCGGCCATCATGGCGCCGACATAGTTCGCGGCGTAAGCCCGCGTTATTCCGGGCCGCAATTTTTCAAACATGGGGCTGATATCTTTGCCCTTCAGGGAGTCGGCAAGGTAATTGACGGCAATTTCCGGAGACATCCGGGCAAAAGCTTTTGCATGACCGAAGGTCATGCGCACGAGTGGAGATTCGGGACCTTCGGCTCCAAGAGTATCGAAACCGAGTTCGCGAAGTTTTTCCCACTGGGTGGTTATATGTTCGATCGCCTCGAGGTGAAGATGGTTGTCGCCGATGAGGAGCGCCTGGACATTAGGATCGACCAAATTTGAGAGTTCGAGGTGGGTCGCTGGGGACGAAGTCGACATTGGAAGAGGGTAGCAACTAGGATAGTTAAGTCAACAGTTAATATATAGTAAATACATGGCTTTTTCAGTAGGGATTGGCCTATTTTGCTGGTTTAGTGGTGAGGGTTCGGACAACTTGTTCGCTCTTTTCAAATTCAGATTTTACACATAAAGTTTTATCATAAGTCCTATGCCGAATTGGCCTCATACATTTTCCGTCATTCCGCAGATTCCGGCGGGCATCGAGTCGTTGCGGGAGCTGGCCTATAACTTGTGGTGGTGCTGGAATGACGACGCGATTTCTTTGTTCCGGAGGATGGATCCCGATTTGTGGGAGGCGTGCGGGCATAATCCGGCGCTGCTGCTCAAGCGGGTGCGGCAATCGAAGTTGATGGCGGCATCGACGGACGGGGATTTTTGCGAGCATTTGAAGCGGGTGATGGGGCAATGGCACGCCTATCGCGACAAGAAGGACCGGTGGTACAAGCAGAATTATCCGGAAGGCGAGAACGACGTGGTCGCCTATTTCTCAGCGGAATTCGGTTTTCATGAATCGTTGCCAATCTATTCGGGCGGCCTGGGAATTTTGGCGGGCGACCATTGCAAATCGGCGTCGGACCTGGGCGTGCCGTTCATCGCGGTGGGGCTGCTCTATCGGCTGGGTTATTTCAAGCAGCGGATCAACAAGGAAGGCTGGCAGGAATCGGAATCGGTGACGTGGGATTTCAACGATCTGCCGATCTCGGAAGTGCGCACGGGCGAGGACAAGCGGCCGTTGACGGTGCAGATGCAGATGCCGGGGCGGGCGGTGCAGGCGAAGGTGTGGGAGGTGAAGGTGGGGAACGTGCGGCTGTTTCTGCTGGATACGGACGTGCCGGAGAACAGCGAGGACGACCGGCGGATCACTTACCAGCTTTACGGCGGCGACATGGAGATGCGGATCAAGCAGGAGATTGTCCTGGCGATCGGCGGGGTGCGGGCGATTTTGGCGATGGGCTATCAGCCGGCGGTCTACCACATGAACGAGGGGCACGCGGCGTTTTTGTCGCTGGAGCGGATCCGCCGGATGGTACTGGAGCATGGCCTGACTTTTAATGAGGCGCTGCAGCCAGTGGCGGCGTCGAATCTTTTTACGACGCACACGCCAGTGCCGGCGGGCAACGACGCTTTTTCGCCCGAGTTGATGGGACGTTATTTCGGCGACTTCACGCTCGACTGCAAAATTACTTTTGAGGAGTTCATGCGGCTGGGGCGGCCAGCGGAGAGCCGCCCGGGCGATTCATTCAGCATGACGATTCTGGCGCTGCGGACGTCGCGGCAGGCGAACGGGGTGAGCGCGATCCACGGCCGGGTATCGCGGGAGATGTGGCAGATTGTGTGGCCGGGAGTGCCGCGCGAGGAAGTGCCGATCGACCATGTGACGAACGGGATTCATACGTTGACGTGGATGGCGCCGGAAATCCGGTCGCTGTTCGAGAAGGCGGGCGGCCACGCGTGGGAGGATCGCTTGTGGGAGAAGGAGGCGTGGAAGTGCCTGAAGGGAATCACGGACGAGGAGTTCTGGCACACGCGGCAGCAGCTGAAGTTGAAGCTGGTGAAGTTTGTGCGGGCGAATTTGCGGCAGCAGCGGATGCGGGCGGGTTACAACGCGGAGGACATCCTGGCGACGGAGGACGTGCTGGATCCGGGCATCTTGACGATCGGTTTTGCGCGGCGGTTTGCGACGTACAAGCGGGCGGGGCTGCTTTTCAAGGATTTGCGGCGGCTGGAGGCGATCGTGAGCAATCCGCAGCGGCAGGTGCAATTTATTTTTGCGGGCAAGGCGCACCCGGCGGACGAGGGGGGCAAGAAGTTGATCCAGCGGATTTACCAGGTGGCGCAGATGCCGGCCTTCAAGAACCGGATTATTTTCATCGAGAATTACGACATCAACGTGGCGCGGCACATGTATCATGGCGTGGATGTGTGGCTGAACACGCCGACGCGGCCATTGGAAGCGAGCGGCACGAGCGGGGAGAAGGTGGCGCCGAACGGGGGAATCAATTTGAGCGTGCGGGACGGCTGGTGGGACGAGGCTTTTGACGGGGCGAACGGTTGGGCGGTGGGCGAGGAAGTGAACAGTTCGGACGCGTCGATCCAGGACGAGTTTGACGTGGTCTCGCTTTACGATTTGCTGGAGCACCACGTGGCGCCGCTTTTTTATACGCGGAACAACGAGCAGAACCTGCCGCGGGAATGGATGCGCTGGGTGCGGCACAGCATCGAGACGATCGGGCCGGTCTATAATACCGGGCGAATGGTGCAGGATTACACGCGGAAATTTTACCGGCAGGCGATAGAGAAGCGGCGGTTATTGCGCGAGAATAATTTTGAGCATTCGAAGGCGCTGGCGGCGTGGAAAGAGCGGATTCGCAAGTACTGGAGCGAGGTGAAGGCGAAGGACGTGAACTGGCGGACGACGCCGACGCGACGGGTGAACGTGGGCGAGGAGTTTGCAGTTGAATGCAGCGTTTACCTGGGCGAGCTGAGGCCGGAGGAAGTGTGGGTGGAGGCCTGTGTCCAGCCGACGAGCGGGACGGGTCAGTTGAATGCTTTCCGGTTACAGACGGTGACGGCGACGGAGCCGAACTGGTACAGGTTCAGCGGGGCGGTGAAGGCGACGGAGAGCGGGACTTACCAGTTCAATGTGAGCGTGCTGCCGTATCATCCTGATTTCGTGTCTAAGCACGAAATGCATTTGATTACGTGGGCGGCGTAGGATTTTTTAGGACGCTTTGCTCTCGTCGACTCGTGTCGCAAGGGGAGTTGTCGCCGGCGGTGCCCCATTGAGAAAAGTAATTCCATTGTGGATCGACACGCGGTCGTTTTCCAAGTCAATCCGGGGGACAATGCGTTTGGTAGAGTTGGTTGAGGTCTCGTATTGCACGCTCAACGTATTCAGCAGTTCCTTGGCTCTTCCGAGATCTTCGATGAGTTCGGGGCTTGTCCGCTCAGCTCCTTCGACGAGATGACCTCCCTTGCGATAGTATCCCCGATAAAGAGCCCTTAAATTTTCCCTGTTTGCATCTGTTGCGGGCGGGTTGGGGGTCCGGCGTTCCTGGGACAGGGTTTGCAATTGTTCCCGAAGCGGGCGCACAAGGAGCATGGTTTGGTCCGTGACCACTTTGCCGACCGCCAAATGGAAGCCGGAGACCGTGGTCAAAAAATTGGCGGTGATGTCAGCCTGCCGCGATGGCTTAGACATGGCGGCTTTCCTGATCGAGACGGCCATGGCCTCGGCCTCCTGCGCATAGCGTTCCTGCTTGGCGACCTCGATGGCTGCCTGGTCGCTGTGCTTACCGAATTCAGCAACGCCGGACATGAATTGGGCAACACGCGGATCCCTCGGTCTTTCAATACCGAGAAGCGGAAGCTGTGTTTCAGGAGAGGCAGCATCGAAAGGAAAACCGCCGAGTAATTCCTGAATCGCTCTTTCCTCGGTCTGTTCGTAGCCGGGTAAATGGCGCAGGCATTCTTTTCGGATGGCGCGGAGCGGCTCGACTGCCGTGGAATTTAGACGACCGAGCTCGCTGTTCATGTCCATGTTTGAGGAACCTTCGGCCAGGCCTGCCATCACCGGCAAGGTTCCTCGCTGACTGGCTTGTCTTGCTTCGTAATAAGCAGCGGTGAGGGAAGTGGTCGTGGTCTGGTCAAGAATGGAGGACAGCGATTGTGCCGGATCGGGAAAGGGCTTCGATAAATGGTTGGCAATTATACTCATGCCGATTTGGACCGGTCCGATAACTTTCTCGCGCATTTGCGCATCATTCGAATCGTCAAATCCCTCTATTTTTTGTTTTTTTTCAGCCCGGCTCGACGCATCGATTTCATGTTGTTGTTCGGCGAGCACTTTGACCAAAATGGTGAGCTGATGGGTGAGGCGCGTTTTCAGGCCGCGAGCGACGATGAGCGAAATTTGGGCAGCTTGTCTTTCTGCATCAAGCGGCATCGGCTCACTGGCTAGAGGGGGTCGTTGGAGAGCGCTCATATTGAAGGTGAATTTGCTGTAGGCATCTAAAATTTTAGAAATTTAAATTAAACACGTTTAAAAAACATAGAGAAGTGATATAAAAAGAGCAAGCTCTCCTTTTATGGATTCTATTGTATACCGAGTTACGGGATTTTCAAACTTTTCCGGTTTTTATGACAGGCTCAAGTATAAATTACCCAGAGTTGACCGTAGCATGTCTTTTTATATGATTGGCTTATGTTCCAAGGCATTGTTGAAGACCAGTTGATGACACCTCCTTCCAAGCCGACGGCATTTGCGCGAAAACGGGTGTCTGAAAAAGTGCCGCCCCTGGGGGATCTGCAGCAGAAGACGAAGGATGTCGTTAAACGGTCGCAGGATTATATCCTCGGGCTACAAAAGCCGGAGGGTTACTGGATCGGCGAATTGATCGTGGATACGACGCTGGTGTCGGATTTTGTGTTGTTCATGCATTGGAAGGGCGAGGTCGATTTCAGCAAGCAGTCGAAATGCGTGAAGCATTTGCTGGACCGGCAATTGCCGGATGGGGGGTGGGCGACTTACGTGGGCGGCCCGAGCGAGTTGAACGCGACGGTGAAGGCGTATTTCTCGTTGAAGCTGGCGGGATTTTCGCTGGAGGACGTGGAGATGCGCAAGGCGCACGCGACGATCCTGCGGCTGGGAGGAATTCCGAAGTCGAACACGTACTGCAAATTGTTGCTGGCGTTATTCGGGCAGTATCCGTGGAAATATCTGCCGATTATCCCGGTGGAGATCATCCTGCTGCCGAACTGGCTTTATTTTAACATTTACGAGATGTCGTCGTGGAGCCGGGCGATGGTGGTGCCGCTGTCGATTATCAATCACTTCAAGCCGACGCGTTATCTGCCGCCGGAAAAGCAGTTGCACGAGTTGTTTCCGTACGGGACGGAGCACCAGGATTTTTCGGCGGCGCTGGACCGCGATTTTTTTACGTGGCGCAATTTTTTCCTGCGCTGGGACTCGACGCTGAAGTTCCTGGATTCGCTGCCGTACAAGCCGTTCCGGACGCGGGCGCTGAAGCGGGCGGAGGAGTGGATTTTGAAGCGGATCGGGCCGGGTTGCGACGGATTGGGGGCGATTTTTCCATCGATGATGTACACGATCATCGCCTTAAAGACGCTGGGCTATACGGATGACAATCCGGTTTTGCAGAAGGCGGTGAACGATTTCAACGCGTTCCAGGTGGATGACGAGGAGAACGACGATTTTCGGATTCAGCCCTGTTTTTCACCGGTATGGGACACGGCGATCGCGGTGGTGGCGCTGGGGGAATCGGGCGTGGCGGCGGACCATCTCAAGATGGAGAGCGCGGGCGAGTGGCTGTTGAGCAAGGAAGTGCGGATTCGGGGCGACTGGTACCATAAGAATCCGCACCCGGAGAACAGCGGCTGGGCGTTCGAGTTCAACAATGAATATTATCCTGACGTGGACGACACGTTCAAGGTGCTGCTGGCGCTGCGGTTGATCAAGACGAAGGACGAGGCGCGGAAGAAAGAGGTGATGAACAGGGCGCTGCACTGGGCGATCAGCTTCCAGTGCCGCAACGGCGGCTGGGCGGCTTTCGACAAGGACGTGACGAAGCATTGGCTGGAGGACGTGCCGTTTGCGGACCATAACGCGATTTTGGATCCGCCGTGCAGCGACATTACATCGCGGGCGCTGGAGTTGTTTGGTCGGCTGGGGATCAGCCGCCAGGAATCATTTGTGCGGCGCGGGCTGGAGTTCGTGCGCAAGACGCAGCAGGAGGACGGCTCGTGGTATGGGCGGTGGGGCGTGGCTTACATTTATGGGACGTGGTTGGTGCTGCGGGGGCTGGAGGCGGTGGGCGAGGACATGAACCAGGACTGGATTTTGCGCGGCCGGGACTGGCTGGAATCGTGCCAGAACGAGGATGGGGGCTGGGGTGAAACGTGCGCGGCGTACGAGGATGCGAATTTGAAGGGCCGGGGTGAGAGCACGGTGTCGCAGACGGCATGGGCGCTGATGGGGGTCATTGCGTGCGGCGGGGCGCGGCGGTCGAGCGTGGCGCGGGGGATCGATTATCTTTGCCGGATGCAGGAGATCGACGGTTCGTGGCGCGAAGATTATATAACGGGGACTGGCTTTCCGCGGGTATTCTATTTAAAATACGATTTATACCGGAATAGCTGGCCTTTGCTGGCGTTGGCGGAGTATCGTCGCGCTGTTTTTAGCCGGAACTGAAGATGATTTGTTACGCTTTTGCGGTGCCGCACGAGAGCCGGGAACTGGTGTCCCTGCTCAAGGAGAAGGAATCTTTTGAGCTTCATTCGATGCAATGCATCGTCGGGAAGTACAAGCACCGGACAATTTTGGTGGCGACGATCGGGATGGGTCTCGGTGTCTCGGCGAAAAACGCGGAGGTTCTCCTGCAATATTTTCGTTTCAAGGCGATGATCATGGCCGGTTATGGAGGGGCGCTGGTGCCGCAGCTGAAGCGTAATGAGGTGGTGATCGCGCAGAATTTTTCGTCGGAGGAGTTGCTTTCGTTCGTGCGGTTACTGCCTCATTTTCAGTTCTGCAATTTTTGCAGCACGGATGAGATTGTGGCGGAGCCAGCGCGCAAGGCGGCTTTCGCGCAGGCGACGCAATGCCAGGTGGTAGACATGGAGACGGCGGCGGTGGCGGACGTCGTACGGAGCCGGGAGAAGCCGTTCCTGGCGATCCGGGTGATCAGCGACGAGGCGTCAGACGAGTTGCCGGTGGCGGCGTTCAAGGCGGGCTTTGACGCGGTGGCGAACCGGGAGACGCCGCTGAAGCTGTGCTGGTATTTGTTGATGCGCCCGATGCAGATCAATTCTTTCCGGCAGACGGTAAGCCGGCTGGTCGAGGCGCGCAAAAGCCTGACGAAGTTCCTGGTGCAGTTGACGGACGAGTTGCCGTCGAGCTGGTAGGCTCTTTAAGCAGTCTCTAAGCCTCGACGAGGGGCAGGTAGAGATAGATTCCGTGCCGGGAATCTTCCGAGGCGAATTTCAAGATTCCGCGCGTGAGGCGAATCAATTCGAGCCAGGCGACGAGGCCGGCGCGCTTGGAGGCCTGGATCTGCGCTTCACTGAGAGCGATCTCGGGGGTATTTTCGTACCCGAAGGTGATGAGAAAATAATCACGGGTGGCTTCGCCGGAAAGACCGGGAGCGCCGTCGGCCGAGGTGAGGGGTTCTATGCTGATGGTAATTTCGCCATGGGGAACGGAAATTTCGGTGATGAGCTCGTTGACGATGAACTGGAGCCAGCGCTGGTCGCATGAGACGAGTTGATCCTTGATGGGCTTGTTGACGCAGGTCCATCCATGGTGGGTGGTGGTGACGGCCTCGATGATGGCGACGGCCTGGGCGATGCCCTGGCGGGGAATTTCGACGCGGAAGCTGCGGACGGCTTCACCAAAGGTGCGGAGGCGGATGCTGAGGCGATCGACGGCGTTTTGGAGCTCGGTCAATTCGGCAGCGGTCAATGCCTGCTTCGCGACTTTCGACTGCACGACCATGAGGGCGGCGTTGATGGTGGAGGCGTCGTTGGAGAGATCGTGCACGTAGCGGCCGGAGATGGCGCCGGTTTTTTCGAGGGGCGAGAAGGCGTCGAGCGGGGAGGAATGGGATTTCAGCGGGGCAGAGTGAGATTTCATAAATTTGGTTTCAGCTGGATTTCGTCGATTTGCATGAGGCGCGGTTTGCCGCGGTAGGTTTCGACACGACCGGAGACCTTAAGGGTGGCGTCGAGCCAGTCACGGGAGGCTTTGTCGAAGGTCTCGGGGTAGATGCAGCGGATGCTGCCGATCTGGTGTTCGCTGATCTGGCGGAGGTCGATGCGGCGCGCATCGAGATCGATTTCGCGGGCGACGCCGGTAAAGGTGACGCGTTCCTGGCCGAGGATCGGTTTTTCGAGCCAGGCCTTGACCTGATGGCGGGTCTCGCGGGTGAGGGTGCTCCAGTTGGGAGTGGGAAGATTTTTGACGGTGAGCTCGATCGACTCGATGCCGCGCCGACCGGAGGGGGCGAGCTGGTTGATGGCGGCGAGGCCGGCGTCGCGGAGCATGGGATCGGGGAAATCGTGCACGATTTTTTCGTAGGCGTCGGCGGTATTGAGGCGGCTGCTGATGCTGCCGACGGTGTGGAGGGCTTCGCGGCTGGCACGGACGAGGGGATCGTCGCTGACAAATTTCTGGCCGTGGCCCGGCTCGGGAAGGCTGAATCCGAGATAGAGGCTGCCGGTGGCGAGGGAGGTGAGACCGAGATCGATTTCCTTGGGGAGCGAGAGGTGTTCGTCGATGACGCCGGCGACAACTTTGATCATGCCGCCGACTTGTTTGCGGATATCGCCGAGGACGCCGGAGACGAGGGCGAGGCGCGGGTGGATGGTCTGGACACCGGGGCCGTCGAGGTGGAGGAGGAGATCGGAGGTGTCGAGGGCGCGAGCGAGGGGAAGATCCTGCTCGTAGATATTATTGAGGAGGCGGTAGTAGGGGACGCACGATTCCTGGAGGGTCTTGTCGCTACCGCCGGCATCGGCAACGAGGCGCTGCATGCTGGCGATCTGCTGGTGGAGCAGCTGGGCCTTGCGATCAATGGCTTCCTGCCAGGTGGAGACGGCGGCGGTCATGCGATTCTAATTTTGATGATGCCCTTGGTGGCGCCCAACGGCAAGCCGCGCGGCGCGGCGTCCTGGGGGCGGAGATATTGGAAGAAGAGACGGAAGTCGAGGGCGCCGCCGGGAAAGCCCTCGCACCAGAAGTGAAGATGGATGGAGTAGTTATCGAGGACCTTGTCGAGGCCGTACTCGAAGAAGGGCATCATGCTTTCGAGAGCGGCGACTCCGTAGGGAGCGCGGGGCTGGAGAACGACGTCGATGTCGGAAGGCTCGGACTTGTCGGTGATGAAGCCGCCATCGAGGTAGAGCCAGTCGAACTTTTTCAGCGAGCCGGCCCAGTCGACAAATTCGCGGAGCCCCTTCCAGAGCTTGGCGCGATAAGGATTCGTCGCGAAGGTCAGTTCGACATCGTTCAGCCGGCATTCATGAATGCCGGACGGCAAGTAGCCGTTATGAGTGAGCGAAGGAAGTGCCATTAAAGCCTGTCCTTGGAGGATTCCAGGCGGATGGCCGCAATCGCCCGACTATTCGATTATTGGTTGGAAGCGACCTGTGGAACCTTGATCTTCTGGCCAATGCTGAGATTGTCCGTGGTCAGGTTATTGATCCGCTTGATCTTGCCAACGGTGGTGCCGTGATCGTGAGCGATTTTCCAGAGGGAATCGCCGGAGACGACGGTGTAGTCGATGAGAACGGGCGGAACGGAGCTGGTGGAGGCGGTGCTCGGAGAGGTGGCGGTTGAAGAGGTGGTGGTCGAGGTGACGGGCTGACTGGTGGTGGTGTCGGTGTTCGAGCTCGTGTTATTTGCGGCTACGGGCAGATCGCCGCTGTTGGAAGGGGAATTGTTGCTGTTGCTCGAAGTGGATTTGCCAGAAGATGCGCAACCTGCTGCCAGCACGGTGATCGCCAGAAGGGCCAGTAAGGAAGATGATTTCATTTGTCTCTTATATAGGTTTTTGAATAGAAATGAAAGTCAAAATTACGTTTTTTGCCTCTGGAGAAGCTCCTTGGCGAGCTGGCGGTAGCTATCGGCGCCGACGCCGGAAGGGTCGTGCTGGAGGATGGGTTTGCCGAAGCTGGGGGCTTCGCCAAGGCGGACGCTGCGCGGGATAATCGTCTTGAAGACCATGTCGCCGAGGTGATTGCGGACATCGGAGACGACGTGCTGGCTGAGGTTGGTGCGGGTGTCGTACATGGTGAGGACGATGCCTTCGATGCAGAGTTGTTCGTTACCGCTGGCGCCGCGAATCTGCTCGATGACGTGCATGATCTTGGAAAGTCCCTCGAGGGCGAAGTATTCACATTGGAGGGGGATGAGGATGGTGTCGGTCGCGGCGAGGGCGTTGGTCATGAGGATGCCGAGGGACGGCGGGCAATCGAGAATGATGAAGCGGGCGGTGTCGCCCTGGCGATATTCCTCAAGGATGCGACGGAGGCGGAGCAGATGCTCGGGCTGGCGGGCGATTTCGATTTCGCATCCGGCCAAATCCATTTCGGATGGAAGGAGGGAGAGATTGGGCCATGCGGTGGCGACGATCTGGTCGGTTAGTTTTTCCTGGCCGAGCAGCGCTCCATAAATGCTTTTGCCGGCGACGGGGGCGACGCCGAGAGCGCTGGTGGCGTTGGCCTGGGGATCGAGATCGATGAGGAGCGTGGATTCGCCGGCCTCGGCGAGGGCGGCGGCGAGGTTGACGGCCGTGGTGGTTTTTCCAACGCCACCTTTCTGGTTGGCCACGGCGATGATTTTAGCGTTTCGATGCATGGGACGAGGCGGAGATCTACAAGATTGCGGTATTCCAGTTCTTAGCGCAAAATGAATTTTCTAATTCTTTTTTTTGGATGAGCCGGGTAGCATCCTTAATAGTCTGTTGTATGATTGACGTCGCTAATCTCAGTAAAAGTTATGCGGGCTTCCGGGCCGTGCAGAACATCTCCTTCCACGTCAACCGGGGGGAGATCGTCGGTTTCCTGGGGCCGAACGGGGCGGGCAAGAGCACGACGATGAAGATCCTGGCCGGTTATCTGCCGCCGACGGACGGGAAGGTGAGCGTGGCCGGGCATAACGTGGTGACGGAATCGCTCGAGGTGCGCAAGCGGATCGGTTACATGCCGGAAAATGTCCCGCTCTACACCGACATGCGGGTTGATGAATTTTTGCGGTTTCGCGCGCGGTTGAAGCAGGTGCCGAAAGGGCGCATCCGGGAACGGATGGAGACGGTGAAGAAGCAATGCGGGCTGAAGGACATGGAGCGAAAGATCATCGGGACGCTCTCGAAGGGTTATCGGCAGCGCGTCGGGCTGGCGGACGCGATGATCCACGAGCCGGATTTGTTGATCCTGGACGAGCCGACGATCGGGTTGGATCCGCACCAGATTCGGCAGGTGCGGGAGTTGATCCGCGACATGGGCAAGCGGCACACGATTTTGCTTTCGACGCACATTCTTTCGGAAGTGGAGATGACGTGCAACCGGGTGCTGATTATCAATCACGGGAAGATCGAGGCATCGGACACGCCGGCGAACCTGGTGAAGCTGGTGCGCGGCGGGGGCGTCGTGCAGATCGAAGTGCGGGCGGCGGCGGCGGATGTCGTGGCAAAGGTCGGCAAGCTGGACGAAGTGGACCGGGCGGAAGTGATCGAGGAGGGCGAGTGGCCGCGGATCAAAGTTTACGGCAAGCCGGGCGTCGACACACGCGACGCGGTTTATGCGTTGATCAAGCGGGAGGGTTGGAACCTGCGCGAGTTGACGCGGGTGAAGGCGACACTCGAAGAGGCTTTCGTGGAAATAACGCAGGATTAATATGGCTTTCTGGACACTTTATAAGCGGGAGGTCAATTCGTACTTCTTTTCGACGATTGCTTATCTCGTCCTGTTCGCGAGCGCGGTAACGGTGGGCTGTTATTTTTCGCTGACTTTCAACGCGATGCTCGAGAAGGATTTTCGGCAATACACGGTGCTGCAGGGTTCGGTCATCGGGTTTTTCTTCTGGTTGATGCTTATTATCCAGGTGCCGCTGGTGACGATGCGGAGTTTTTCGGAGGAATTTAAAATGGGCACCATCGAGATGCTGCTGACGGCTCCGGTGCGGGAATGGGAAGTGGTGCTGGCGAAATATTTCGGGGCGCTGACATTTTTCTGCGTCCTCTGGCTGCCGCTGCTGGCCGATGTGCTGGCCGTCCATTTCGCGAGCGGCGGCAAGATCGTCATTTTATGGCCGGCGACGGCGGTGACATTCGCGGGGATCGCGTTGTTCGGGATTTTTTACGTGGCGATCGGGATTTTCACGTCGGCGCTGACGAAGAACCAGATTATCGCGTCGATTCTTTCATTCTCGTTCATTTTCCTGGGCTTTTCGCTCGGTTTTGTCTCGTACCTGAGCCAGGCGGAATCGATCAAGAACGCGCTGGGCTATTTTTCGGGGATTGAGCAGATGGACAGTTTTGCGCGGGGGCTGCTCGATTCGCGGCCGGTCGTCTTTTACACGAGCGGCGCGGCTTTTTTTCTATTTTTAACCCAGCGCCTGCTGCAGGCGCGTCGTAACAAAGCGTAAAGAGATGGCTGAGAATCCGCAAAATCCTTCGGCGAGGCCGGCCCGTTTCCGGGCGAACATGAACAACCTGATCAGCGCGGTGTTCGCGCTGGGCCTGCTGGTGATGGTCAATTATCTTTCCTATCGGCATTACGTCCTGAAGGACTATTCACGGAACCATTTTTACGAGCTTTCGCCTCGGACCGTCCAGTTGCTGAAGAACCTGAAGGAGCCGCTCAAGATCACGCTCTACTCGGCGCCATCGGACAAGAATCCGTCGACGATCAAGATGGAGGTGGATAACCTGGTCAAACAGTATCATTACTACGCCGGGGACAAGCTGGTGGTTGCGCGGGTGGATCCCGACCGGGACCTGACGGAGGCGGAAGAAGTCAGCAAGAAATTCAATTTCAAGGACGACGATAACGTTGTTATTTTTGAGTACCAGGACCGGAACCGGCTGGTGCGGCACGACCAGTTGGCGATTTTTGACAGCAACATTTATACGGGGCCGCCGCGGTTAAAGGCTTTTTTGGGCGAGGCGGAATTCACCGGGGCGATTGAGGCGTTGATCGAGGCGAAGACGGCGAAAGTTTATTTTTTGACGGGACACGGAGAACGGGACACGGGGGAATCCTCCGACTTGTCGGGTTTCGGAAAATTAGCGACGAACCTGAAGCATGAGAACGTGGAGGTCGTGAAGCTCAATCTGATGGAGGTGCCGGATGTGCCGGACGACGCGCAGCTGCTGGTGATTGCCGGGCCCAAGGTGGCGTTGAGCACGCCGGAAGTCTCGGCGATCGCCACCTATCTGGACAAAAAGGGGAAAGTCATCCTGCTGCAGGATCCGATCAACGCATCGGGGCTAGAGCCGCTGGCGCAGAAATACGGGATCAAGATCGAGAACGACATTGCGATCGCGAAGGCGATGATGATGGGAGCGACGGAATTGACCTCGACGGTGACGATCACGGGCTACGCGAATCATCCGATCACCCAGATTTTGCGCGGGCTGAAGGAAAACCTGAACATGCCGTCGGCGCGATCGCTGACGCTAGAGGCGCAATCGGACGGGAGCGCAAATCCCAAGGTGACGGCGCTGCTGAGCACGCCGGATCCCTATTGGGGGGAGATGAACCTGACGGATAAGTCTCCGGTTTATGACTCGGCGAAGGACATCGCGGGGCCGCTGGTGATTTCCGCCGTTTATGACGGGGGCGATATTCCGGGCGAAAGCGTGCGGGTTGCGGGAACGCGATTCCTCGTGGTGGGCTCGAGCGCCTTCCTGAGCAACCGCTATGATGACGACGTGGCCAATGATTTCTTTTCCAATTGCCTGAACTGGATGCTGGGCAAAGACCGGGCGATCGGGATCGGGCCGAAGACGGCGTCGGAATATCCACTGAACATCGCGCCGCACCAGGCGTTTCTCGGGAGCGTGCTGGCCTGCACGGTGATGCCGGGCGTGGCGCTCCTGAGCGGACTTTTTGTCTGGTATACGCGACGGCGTTAACGAAATTTTCATGCGCCGCATTCCCTCCACATACATCTACATGGCGGTGGCTCTTGTCCTTTTTTGCTTCGTCTATTTTATCGATTCCAAAATGAAGACGACGGACGACGAGCGCGTGGCGCGCCGCGTCCTTTTTGAATTCAAGCGCAGCGAGGTCAATTTTCTCGAGATCAACAACTCGAAGGGCTCGGTGACGATGGAAAAGCAGAAGGACCGGTGGAGAATCATCAAGCCGGTGAATACGCCCGCCGATGGAAACACGATTGAGCATGCGCTGGAGGCATTGCAGTACGCGGTCCACATGCGGACGATCAGCTATGCCAGCGTCCCGGGCAACAAGGCGGAAACGCTCAAGTTATGGAACCTGGATCCGCCTGCGGTCCACGTCATTTTTAAAACGCCGAACGACACGTATCATTTCCTGGTGGGCCGGAATGTGGCTTTAAGCGAGATGGTTTATGCGCGGGCCTCGGACCAGGCGGGCGATCCGATTCACATTATCAACCAATCGTTCAAGATGGCGGTGGACATGGATCTGGCGGCGTTGCGCAGCCGCACGGTTTTTGATTTCGATCCACTCGATGCCACCAAATTTTCGGTGCGGGAATTCGCGCAGGGCGGCGAGCCGGGTCGGGAAACGGAAGTTTTCAAGGGGAAGGACAACCTGTGGGCGATGCAAAAGCCGCTGGTGGCGCGGACGAACCAAATTCGCGTGCAGAATTGGATTAAAAATCTGCGGGGACTGCATGTCATCGATTTTATCACGGACGAGGAGGCGAACTTAAGCGCCTACGGACTGGACGCGCCGACGTATCAAATCATGATGCAAAGCGGGCCGCACCACGATGAGACGACGCTGCTGGTGGGCGCACCGGTGCCGGTAAAGGAAGCGGACAAGGCAACAGCGCCGACGGCGACGCCGGAAGAGGGCAAGGACACCGGCAAGGAAGCCGGGAAAGATGTGCCGGCGGCCAAGGAAAAGCAGTTCTACGCCAAGCTGCTGAAAAGCAGCACCATTTTCACGCTGAGCCAGAACGCGGTTTCGAAGATGATCGAGCAGCTGGGCACTTTACGGAGCCGTCTGCTCATGTCGTTCGAGCCGCGAAAGACGTATCGCATTACTTTTGAGAGCCAGGGGAAAACCATCGGGACGCGCCTGGAGAACGGTTATTGGAAAGTCGAGGACGCGGCGGGATCAGCGGCGGACGAGAGCGTGATCATGCATATACTCAATCAATTTGACGCGACCGAAATTAATTTTGTGAAGGATTCGGCGGTCGATTTGCATCCTTACGGGCTGGATGCGCCGACGGTGAAGATTGTTTTGCAGCAATATCCGAGTGAAACGCCGTCAACGATCGAACTGGACCTGGGCAAGATTGAAAACGGGGAGGTTTATGCGCGGACTTCGATGGAGCCGTTTGTCTATGGAGCGCCGCTGCATTTGCTTGATTTGATCCCCCGGGATGCGATGGCGTTGCGATCGCTGCAGATGATTTCCGTCCACCGCACAGAATTTAAGTCATTGCAGATCGAACAGGCGGGCCGGCTCCCGGTGACGATATCCAAGGACAAGAGCGGGCTTTATCAAATCGACAACCCGCTTTCGATGGTTGACGAGGTGAAGGCGGACCAGCTTCTTCTGCTCATGGAAAAGCTGCGCGCAGAAAAATGGCTGGGTCCGCCATTGCCGGCTTACGGACTGGACGCGCCGAGCTTGAGTTTGACGCTGACGACGAGCTCGGGGGAGACGCTGCGGTTTCGTATCGGAGCGCGACTGCCGGACGGAGGATTTGCGGCCCAACTCGTGGGACAACCTTTGGTGGGCGAAATATCGGAGGACAACGAGAAGGTCCTGTCGTCCGATATCGTCCTTTCCAAGCCATTGCCGGCCCATTAGAGGGTGCGGACTTTAGACTTCCTGACGCTTCTCGAAAGAGATAAGATAATGAAGGCTGGCTTTCAGGCTCAGCACCCGATTTATGTCGTCCAGTTCCTCCAATGCTGATCCTTCGCATTCGCCCAGCCCTCGAAGCTGGTACCGGAAGATGCGGTCATATGCTTTTATGCTGTTGCTGGTGGCGCTGGTATTTTTCATGGCGACGCTCCTGGCGATACGGGTGCAACCGCGCTGGTTTGTGCACCGGGGACTGGACGCAGCCAGCGTGGGCGGCAAGTTCAGCGGCGCGGACTGGCAACCGGACGGTTCGTTGCGAATCACTGGATTTGGCCTGGGCGATTATCTGCGCACGGATTACATCGAGCTGAATTTCAGCTGGATTGACTTGATCCGGAACCATCATTTCCGGGGAATCGACATTCACGGCGGGCAAGTGTGGGTCAGCAAAATCCCGAAGGGAGGGCATCTGGTGGGCGCGACGGATCGGCTCCGCATTTACAACGGGACGCTGCTGCTGGACAACCTGGGCCCGGACATGCCGATCATTCCGATCCGGATGGGGTCGAGCACGCCGGTGGTCTTGAACGATATTGCGCTGGGAGGCCAGCAGACGTCGGCTGATCTCAATAAGAAGCAGACGCTGACGATTGAGAATATATCGATTACTTCGCCCTGCGACGCGCTGGCGCCGGTGCTTGATTTGAAGGCGGTGAACATCACTTTTACATGGGCGGAAATTCTCAACAACAAGATCGAGAAGCTGCAGGTCCTGAGCCCGAAGATTTATATCGGGCCGGATTTATTCTGGTTCACGGACGAATTCAGGAAGCAGTCGGCGGCCTCGGTGGCAATGTCGAAGCCGTGGAGCATCGACCAGGTCGAGATTCAGGGCGGCCAAATTGCGATCAGCGCTTTCGGCCAGCCGGGCGTGACGCTGCCGTTTTATTTCATGTCGGAGGGGCAGGCGGCGCGGATCGACCGGCTGAGCGAAATTCCGTTGAATGTGAAGATCGTCATCCCGCAGCAGGACCATTCGTATCCCGATTACAAGGTCGAGCTGAAGCATCTGCGGGGTGAGATCGCGTTTGCGCTGCCATTGAGCGAGCATAACGCCGACAATGTCGTCCCGACGGTTTATTTCGACGAGGTTTCATGGAACCAGCTGGCGGTGACCAAGGCGTGGTCTTCGCTCACATTCGATCGAACCGGCATTTACGGGAAAATGGGCGGTGAATGTTACAAGGGTTATTTGAATTCGGAGTTTTCCATTCTTTTTCAACCCGATTTTCCATGGCGCGGCACTTTTTCGATGACGAAGGTCGGGGCGAAGTCGATCGCGGAGCGGATCGCGATAAATTATGTGTCGCTGGAGGGCACACTGAACGGCCAGATGCAGGTCGAGGGCAAGTCGCGGGTCGTCGGTCATTCCACCGCTTCGTTGAAGCTGGAAAATTCGGGCCGGATGGAAATCAAGTCGCTCGACAAGCTGTTGAGTCGTATCCCACCAACATGGAGCGTCACCCAGCAGGACGCGGCGAAAATATTGATCGATGCGCTGAGGACGTATGATTACACGGAGGGTGAGTTGACGATGGATTATCAGTTACCCGACAGTGAAGCGAAACTCTCGCTGCGCGGGGCGCAGGGGCCGCGCACGTTGAATCTTCATTGGCATCAGGAACCGGCGGATGCGGCGGACGCCGGGGCTTCGTCCAATGAATAAGTATGCTGAGTTGGCAAAATGCACGACTTGGAGTGTTCAGTTGCCAACTGCACATAGAAAGATTAAAATGGGTTTAGATTTGAATACTAACGTGATGAACCCCTTGCGGATTTCAGTCTGTCTGATGCTTTTGTCCCTGGGAGGCTGCGCCCCGACGATCAAAATTGCGACGCCTGACCCGGTGAAACTTGATGTGAATATGCGGGTTGATGTTTACAGCAAGCAAGATCCGAAAAAGCAGCAGCAGGACACGACGCAATCACAAGTGGCCACGGAGCGACGGGCGCGGATGGCCGAAGTGCAAAGTTTGAAAAACGACCGGGTGGTGGGCGAAAACCGGGAAGGGTACCTGGAAATCCACACTCTGCCCGCCGACGCCAAATATGCCGCCTATGCCAAAACAACGGTCAGCGCCGAAAATAATGATCGCGCGATTATTTACACGGCTAATGCGCAAACTGAAAGCAAACCGGTGGAGCTGGTGCAGCGTGAATACGCGCAATTATGGCGCGACCGGGCTTTCCCGGGAGAATGGATGCAAAAGGATGATGGAACATGGACTCAAAAATAGCGGGCCGGGGATGGACCGGTTTAGTCATTGTGTGTAATCGTTGAATCGACAAAATTAAAGGGTGTCTAACAAGTTTTTTGTCAAAGCCAGGCAAACGATCATCCGGCTCTACTCGCGCCGGCTGGCGTTGGCCTGGGTACTTCTCTGGGGCGGGTTGGCGGTGTGGCTTGGTCCCACCGCGTGGAATTTTTCGCACCAGCTGAAGGGAACGCTGACGGGGGTGGATGACTCGCCCGCCGAAACGGTGCGGGTCGCGCTGACCAAGAATTTCACGACGGCGCTGGCGTTTCCGACCGCGATTATCTGGGACAGCCGCGGATTGTCCGAGGATACGGCGAGCGTGGTCTGGGGGCGGATCATGCAGAGCGCGAAACAGGCGCCCGGAGTGACGCAGGTTTACGACGGTAAAAGCCTGCTCGGGGGCTGGCCTCGACCCGACTGGCATGCCGGGTTTGTCGAGTTGAAGGCGGACGATTACGGCGAAGCGGAAAAGTTAATTCCCGGCCTGCGTAAGCAAGTGCTGACCGATGCCGTCGCGCCGAAGGAACATCCCACGTGGATCACGGGAGGGCCGGCGCTTTTCTTTGATTTAAACATCGCTTCGACGGAAGGGCTGCGCGATGCCGAGCTGATGGCTTTGCCCGTTACTTTTATTATTTTGCTGCTCGTTTTTCGTTCCGCAGTCGCGGCGGTTTTGCCGGTGCTGGTGGCCGGTCTGGGTGTGGTGGTGACGCTGGGGATCCTGAGCTTTACCTCGACAATCTGGCCGATGACATTTTTTGTGCCCAACCTGGTGACGATGATTGGACTGGGGGTGGGCATCGATTATTCGCTCATTTACCTGGCGCGTTATCGACGAGAGAGGGCGCAGCATTTGACGGTGATTGAATCGCTGGAGGTGACGCGCAACACGGCCGGCCACACGATTGTCTGCTCGGCGGCGCTGGTGATGACGGGCTTTGTGGCTCTGGTTGTCATTCCAATCCAATTTTTTCATTCGATTGCGCTGGGCGGAATCCTCGTGGTTGGGACTGTCGCCGGGGCGACGTTGACTTTCATGCCTTCGGCAATTTTCCTGATGGGCCGCAGCCTTGAGTATGGGCGCGTCTTTAATTCCAACCGTCGTGTCGCGCAGAAAGTCCGCCAGACTTACCAGATTTGGACGCGGTTGCTGCTCTATTATCCCGAATATTTTTTCCTGGCGGGCATGAGTGCGCTGGTGCTGGTGGCGTTGCCGATCAATCATCTGCTGGTCACGTCATTGCAGGCGAGCACGCTTCCGCCCCATTCTGAATCCCGTCTTGGTTATGAGAGTTTGCAAAAGGAGCTGGGGCAGGGGTGGTTGATGCCGACGATTGTCCTGGCGCAGCATGGGACGGAGGGAGCGGAGATGGGGCCTGAGATGCTGGCGCAGGAGAAAGAACTGGTGGCGCGGATTAAACGCCTCGAAAACACGGACCGTGTTATTTCACTGGCCGCTCCGCCGGAGGATTCTTCCCAGCGTCGCGAGCAGGCGGGATTGCTGACGGGAAGTCCGGAGTCGGGGCAGACGATTTTGCTGGCGATCAGCCGGGAAGATCCGCAATCGCCGACGGGGCGCCTGTGGCTGCACCAATTGCAACGGGTGTTGCATGAGCAGGAGGAGAGTTATCCCCAGGGAGCGAAGTATCTCGTGGGCGGGGTGGCGGCGACGACGACGGCGACGGACGAAGTTATTTTCGCGGCGCTGCCCAAGGTCATTATGCTGACGCTGGTAACCACGTTTTTCCTTTTGATTTATTACATGCAGTCGATCCTGGTTCCGCTGAAGGCGATCATCCTGAATTTGTTCTGCGTGCTGGCCGCTTACGGGTTCCAGGTCCTCTGGTTCCAGCAGGGGGTGGGGCATTGCATCAGCAGTATTTTTCCGCACACGGACGGTTTGAATACGATTGTGCTGGTTATTTGCTTCTGCGCTCTTTTCGGGCTGTCGATGGATTACGAGGTCTTCATTCTCAGCGCGGTGCGCGAATGCTGGCTCGACCAGCGCAATTTCAAGATCGCGATTGAGGACGGGCTGGAAAAGACATCGGGGATCATCACGTCGGCCGCGCTCATCATGGTCAGCGTATTTTTGTGCTTCGCTTTTGGCTCGGTGGTGGAGACGCAGCAGATCGGGATGGGGCTTTCGTTTGCGGTGATGCTGGACGCCACGCTGGTACGGCTTATCCTGGCGCCAAGCGCACTGGCGCTGATGGGCAAGTGGGCCTGGTGGATGCCGGGTCATCCCATGCCGGGATCGGCGCGCAAGCGCGATCATAGACCGCTCGAATAGAATTCAGGGCTGGAAGAGATGGGAATCGGGCTGCAGGGATTTGAACCCTGGACCTCTTCGACCCGAACGAAGCGCGCTACCAAACTGCGCTACAGCCCGTAGGAACCACTTAGCCTGCACGATGCTCCGTCGCTGGCAAGCAGTTAAATTTTAACTCCAACCTGGAGCGGGGCGGTTATTCGATATCGGCCGAGGTTTCTTTGCGTTCGCCGGGCTCCATCGGGAATTTTTTGAGCGCGGCGTGAATCATGGCGGGCATGACGTAACGCAAATCGTTTTCGGGGCCGGGCGAAACGAGTGTCATCTGCTGCAACAATGAGCCGTGGGGGCCGGCGAAGGAGAGAATCAGTTCGCGGGTAAAGATGGTTATGTTTTGCGGTACGGCTCCGACAACGCCATAAGCGGGTACGGCGACACCGATGCCCCAGCCATGACGATGGCGATAGCCGCCGCCATAATAGACTGCGCCGCCGTAAGCGGGTCCATATACCGGCGCGGCCACGGTTCCGACGCTGCCTTTGTCGACGGAATAGGTGTAGGAAACTTTAATGGCGCGGGGATCGTTGGGCGCATAGACCAAGCCTTTGTCGGTGAGGTAATGGATGATGCGGCTTTCGTAGGTTTTTTCATCCAGGACGGGGGAAATGCCCGGAGACAGGACGGCGAAGCGGGTTCCTTCCCTGATTTTTTCGCCGTTGGAGCTGACGGTTCCGTCTACTTCAGCTGCCGACAGTTTTAAGGCTGCGAGAGTGCAGATTAAGAATAGAGTGGCGATATTTTTGATCATTACCGAGTTTAGCAAAATATTGAAGCGGGGCATAGTCATAAAACTCCTTTGGTGTGATGGCTTTCCGTCTTTATTCAGACGCCGGACGATGTGGCCTGGTTACAGCAAATGATCAGTTTTGGGAGCCGTTCCGGCGCAAATTTCCTTCCCGCGCGAGAACGGAATTCAGGTTTTGCAAGGCCGTGGGGTCGTTCGGCCGGATTTGCAGGATAACACGATATTCGCGTTCCGCTTCGGTGAGTTTGCCCTGCACGCACCAGGCGCTGGCGAGGTTAAAGTGCGCGGCGAGATTCCGGGGATCGAGGTGCAATGCGGCTTTATACTCTACGATGGCCTCGTCAATCTTATCATCCATTTGCAAAGCGTAGCCGAGGTTATTATGGATAAAGGCATTCTCAGGCTGGGTTTGAGTCAGCAATCGATATTGGACAATCCCATCGGGCGCGTCGCCGAGACTAAAAAGACCGTTGGCGGCGATGGTGCGCAGTTTATCGTCGTCGGGCTTGAGCAAGATGGCTTTTTTATATTCCGCGATGGCCTCATCTTTTTCGCCTTCCTGCCCGAGGGCAATCGCCATGTTAACGTGGAGCCCAGCCTGTCCCGGTTCAAAATGGAGCGCATTGCGGTAGGCCTGCAACGCCTGAGAAACGTGATGCTTGTCCATTAAGGCGACGCCGAGATTGGAGTAAGCCTCGGCAAAATTGGGTTCGGGCACCAGCTGCATCCCGTCCTCGAACCATACGCCTTTAATCTCGCTGGGTAGAGGCTGGTCCTCGTGCCAGATCATGTATCCGCGCGCGAGGGAGCTGGGTTTGATGACATCGAGCACATGCTGGAACAAGGCCTCGGAGTCCTGCCAATTTTGGAGCTGGTTCCACGTGAGGACGGAGCAGATCGCCAGCACAGCGACGCCGATTATTCCCGCGGCTGTTCGGCGCGCAGGTTGTCGCAACCACGAATCGGGCACGGCCCACGCCAACACGATGAATAATCCAATGAAGGAAAGATAGGTATGATGATCCACCAGCGCTTGCCGGCCGAGTTGAACCAGGCCGATCGCCGGAGCAAGAATGATGAGGAACCAGAACCAACCGACGAGGAGAAAGGGTTCGCTTTTGCGCTGCCTGACTACAAAAATGGTGATGGCCGCCAGCAATGCGGCCGCGGTGGCGACCACGCTTGTGCGCCAGACGGCGTAAGAATAGAGAACGGAAAGATGAATCGGCCAGAGCATCATCCCGATGTAGCGGACGTAGGAGACGAACGAATTTTCGATGCGGATGGCGAGCGGTAAATGGTCGGATGGCGCGATGGCCCCGCCGCTTGATTGCGCCCAGAAGGCGAGGGCGCCAGTGACAATGGCCAGCGCCAGCAGAGGTATTTTTTCGAGAAGCAGGCGGCCGATAGTTGGCGGCGTTCGATGGCCGACGACGGGGTTCAGCCAGCGGGTTCGACCGAGCGGCCAGTAATCGAGAAGCAGGAGCACGAATGGCAGAGTCATGGCCATCGGCTTGGCCAGGAGCGAGAGGGCGTAACATCCGAGGGTTAATAAATAGCGGTCCAGTTTCGGCTTTTCGGCGTAGCGCGCATAGGCGAGCAGCGTGAGCATCCAGAAAAATGCGCTGAGGACATCCTTGCGCTCGGCAACCCACGCCACGGACTCGACATGCGCCGGATGCAGCGCAAAGAGCGCCGCGACAAATCCACTGCGCCACGGCGCGGCGGTCATCCGGACGAGGGCGAGAAAGAGCAGAGCCGCGCTGGCAACATGGAGCGCCGCGTTAACGAGATGGATGTTTCCGGCGTCGCGTCCCCACAATTGGTAATCGAGCAGGAAGGAAAACCAAGTGAGGGGATGCCAGTTGTAGCCGTAATTGGTGGTGGCAGCCCAGGAGAGGCTATGAAGTGTCAGGCCTTCTTCGAGATGATGATTGCTGACGACGAACATGTTGTCGTCGAAGTTTGTGAATTCAAAATGGCCTACCTGGAAGTAAACGATCCCGGTTAAGAGCACGAGAGCCGCGCAGATTAAAAAATTGCGCCAGTGGGGAGTTGTCTTGCTCATTTCCAGAAAAATACTTTCCCGTACCTGCGCTTCTTTACCAGTAAAAACTGACTATTTCATTGTAAACCATTTTATTCGACGGCATTTTCCGGGCAGAGCATGAGACGTTGGATGCAATGGAATTTTGGGATGGCGTTGTTGATGGCGCTGCTGTCGACAGCGGTGGCGACGCAACGCACCGCGCAGCCCGGCGACTTCACGAGCAACGTCAAGACGACACTGACGGCCGATTTTTTAATCGTGGAGAGCGACGGAATTCCAAATCACCCAACGGGGGTTTTTCCGAATCCGACGAATCCGAACACGATCCAGAAGCAGCATTATAGTTTTAAAATTCCGCTCCATCCGCAGATCGCTTCCCAGACAACGCCGACGCCGTTCGGGCCGATCGGCGTGGCGATCAACGGCATTCCGTTTTATAATCCGTACAATGCGGAGGGCCGTGACGCGGTGCTGGGGCCCTACGCCGAGGTGTTCGACTCCTGCTGCGGTCATCCTGACCAGATGGGTCGTTATCATTACCACAAATATCCGGTCTGCATTAATTCTCCGTTCCATGACCCGGCCGGCCAGCATTCGCCGCTGATCGGGTTTGCGTTCGACGGTTTTCCGATCTATGGCCCGAATGGCGACGATGGCAAGCCGCCGCAGGATCTCGACGCGTGCAATGGCCATACCGATGCGGAGCACGGCTATCATTATCATGTCACGGCGGCGTTTCCTTACTTGATCGGCGCGTATCGGGGAATACCGGCCTCGGATAATATTGACCGGGGCATGGATGGTGGGCCGCAGCGTCGTCCGCGCGGCGGGCTGCCGCCGCGATTTGGCCCGGGTGGTCCGCCACCGGGCAGGCCACCGGGTCCGCCTGGGCCGCAGTAATCTATTTTTTGATGACGGGGGGAGTCACCGGCAGATCTTCAGGTTGCCCGGGTTGGGGTGGGATATTGTAAAGCAGATACATATAGCCGACATGGCCAATGGGTTCGTACCGCTGGAGCCACATAGAATGTTTACGCCAAACTCCGGACACGGCATTCACATCGGCGAGGACTCGACCGGACACGGGATCACGAGGATTAAATTTCACATCAGGATTGGCCTTGAGAAATTCTTTCATGGCATCATCGCTTTGGCCCCAAGTCAGATTGCTGTCGGCGAGAATTTTCCACGCGTTGAGGCGGTTGAAGACGAACTCGTTCATGTAGGGTATCATCTGCGGGTAATAGGAAAATACCGAAACGGCGGCCCAAGCCAGCAACGCGGCGTAGGTGAGCCGCTTCTGCTTCGTAAAAGCGGCCCACTCGCGAAATTGTGAAGAGGAGATCAGGATCATGAATGGAAAGATAACGAGCAGGTGACGCAGGCCAATCTGCTCCCGCGAAGAAATCGTCTGGACGATGAAATAGACGAGAATCGGGCAGACCATAAACCATTCGGTGCAAGCGAATTTCTGCAGATTAAAATTCAAGCCGATGAACACGAGCGCGGACAGAAACAGCAATTGCAGGGCGATCGGCTCCTTGAAAAAATAGGCGACGAGATAATAGGAGTAGAACGGTTTTGAATAGGGATCAAAGCGCGAGCGAATCTCTCCCAAAAGATAGAGATTGCCGAACGTTTCGCCGGTGTGTTCGTGGTGATGGGTGAAATCGATGCCATCCAGATAAGGCACGGGCAGGGGCAAAGGCAGGGTGGACAGGACCGGAATTTGCGCGAGACGCTGGAACTCGGGTGTCCGGAACAGATAATCGCGCAATGGGGTAAAAGTTCCCTGGCAACAAAAGGTGATATTGATCAAAAGAATGGCGGCAACGAGCGTTGTCAGAGCGTGAACGGACAGGACTCGCCACGGCCCTGGTGTTCCTTTTTTGCGCAGTTCGAACCAGAGAGAGGGCAGCAGGGAGAGAAAAGCAACCGGGATGAGAAGCAGGCAGCTGTATTTTGTAATTTGCGCAATAGCGAGGGCGACGGCGGCGATGATGGCATCGCGCAGGCGCCATGTTTGGGCGAATCGCCAATGCGTATAGAGGACCGCAGTTGCGGCGAGCGCCATGTAGAGATCGGTGGTGACCAGCGTGCCGTGAGCCATGAGGTTGGGCGACAGGCAAAACAGGACGCCCGAGGCCAAGCCAGCGGATCGACCCCACAAGCGCGTGCTCCACGCCATGAGCAGAGCCATCAAGCCGATCGACGCCGCCACGGTGATGACGCGCGCATGTTCGATCATCTCGAGACTAATTTTATTCAGTGACGGTCTTTTCCAGTCGAGGAGCGCTTCCGCTGCAAAATGGGGCAGCACATTCAGAGCGGTGATGGGCATTTTACTGTCCCAAAAACTGATCGTGCGCTCCGGGACATCGCACAAAATCTTCCAGCCGTAACTGTAATGGCCATCCTCGTCGTAGGTGATCGACATCGAGAATGCGACGATCAAATAAAGAACGAGAGCGCAGGCCGCGAGCAGAATATAAGGTCCAATTTTACGCATGCTCAATGCGTTTAACTTAACAAATTTTCCGGCCGGCGCGATCAAATACCGGCCATTGTCTTAGGGGCGATCTTTGCTATTTTGGCGGCAATGAAGCATCTCGGTTTGAAGGGGTTCCTGGTTCTTTGCTTTGTTTTTATTCCACTGGAAGGCTTGTTCGCATTGCACAAGGAGCAGAAAATATTTCGTAAAGGCTGGTTTAACGACCTGATCCACCTGTTTGTAAACCAATTCCTGGTCAATTTGGGACTGCTGATCGTCCTGGGTGGATTGTTGATCACTTCCGATTATCTGGTCAGTCACCGGCTGCAGGAGGCGGTGGCGCGCCAGCCGAGATGGTTGCAATTTATCGAGGCGGTCTTTGTGGCCGACCTTGGTTTTTATACCGCGCACCGGCTGGCCCATGCGGTGCCGTGGCTTTGGCGGTTTCACGCGGTGCACCACAGCGTCGAGGAAATGGATTGGCTGGCTTCCGCCCGACTTCATCCGTTCGACCAGATTCTTGGGAAAACCATGACTATTCTTCCGCTCTACATTCTCGGTTTTTCGAAAGCGACATTCGGTTTTTATCTCGGGCTGGCGGCGTTCCAGGCCGTGTTTATCCACGCCAATGTCCGGTTCAAGTTCGGCCCGTTGCGCTGGCTGATGGCGACGCCCGAGTTCCATCACTGGCATCACAGTAACCAGCCGGAGTCTTACAACAAAAACTTTGCCGGGCAATTGCCCTGGCTCGACTGGCTGTTTGGCACGCTGCACATGCCGAAGGGGAGGATGCCGGAGAAATACGGCATTAACGAATCCATACCCAACAACTACGCGTCGCAGATTCTTTATCCCTTTCGTTCGGCCGGAACAGAGACGCCATCAAAACCGGCCGACAGCGTCTAGAAATTACGGGGCGACGGGCTGGCCTGGCGGAATCATGTAGAGCAAATGGGCGTATCCGATGTAGGACTGAGGCGGGAATTTCAGCAGCCAGGTGGAGTTCCAGATCGGGTTAACGCCGACAAGGCTATTCGCATTGACGAGGACGCGGCCTGTTACTGGATCGTGGGGATTAAGTTTAACATCGGGATTGGCGCGGAGGAATCGAGCGACGACATCCTCATTTTGCCCCCAGCTCAGGTTGCTGTCGGCGAGAATTTTCCAGGAATAACGGCGATCGATAACGAGCTCGTTCATGTAAGGTATCATCTGTGGAAAGTAGGAGAATACGGAGATGGCCGCATAGAGGAGGAGCGCAATGAGAGTGAGCCGCTTTTTTCCTGTAAAATCGGGCCATCCGCGGAACTGGGATGAAATGATGAGGATGGAGAACGGGAAGACGATGAGCCAGTGGCGAAGGCCAAACTGGGCACGCGTAAAAAATGAGAGATAGATGAAATATAACAGGACCGGGCAGATCATGAACCATTCGTTGAGAGCAAATTTTTTGAAGTTAAACCGTGAAGTGAGGCCAGCGAAGGCGGCGAGTAGGAGGAGCTGAAATGCAATCGGTTCCTTGAAGGCGTAAGCGACGAGGTAATAAGAATAAAACGGTCTGGCGCCGGCATTCCTGTAGGGGCGAACTTCTCCGAGGAGGTAGGGATTGCCGAAAGTCTCGCCGCTTAATTCGTGAGCGCGCGTGTAGTCGACGCCATCCAGAAAGGGCACTGGCAGCGGGAGAGGAATTCCGGACAAGACGGGAATGTGGGCAAGGCGCTGGAAGGCAGTGGTCCGAAATTGATAATCGCGGAGCGGAGTGAAAGTTCCGTTGAAACTAAAGGCGATGTTGATGATGAGCACTCCTGCGATCAACGCCGTCAGGACGTAGGTTGCGAGAGAGCGCGCCAGTTTGCGGGTTTCATTTTTTTGGAGCTCGATCCATGCGGACGGCAGCAATGCCAGGAAGACGATGGGTATGAGAAGCAGGCTGCTATATTTTGTCAGTAACGCTGCGGCAAGAGTCACTGCTGCGGCGGCCGCCTGTTGCGCGCGCCACGTTTGCGCCAGTTGCCAATGGGTAAACATGACGGCGACGGTTGCGAGGCTCATGTAGAGATCGCTTGTGATCAGCGTTCCGTGCGCCATGAGATTGGGAGACAGGCAAAACAGGACACCAGCGGCGAGGCCGGCATGACGTCCCCACAAGCGCGTGCTCCACGTCATGAGCAACGCCATTAATCCAATGGAAGCCGCGATTGTGACCATGCGTGCGGCGCGCAGCATTCCGGTGTCGATTTGGCCCAGCCACAGACCTTTTCCTTCGACGAGGGTTTGCGTCACAAAATGGGGCAATACATTGAGCGCCGAGACGGGCATTTTGCTGTCCCAGTACGTGCGGCTGCGTTCCGTACGGCCCAGCAGCGTCATCCAGCCATAATGATAATGGCTTTCTTCATCGGAAGTCCGCGCGGCGGAAAATGCGACGATCAAATAAAGAACTAGCGCGCAACCTGCGAGCAGGATGCAGGGGCCGGTTTTGCGCACGCTCAATCTAACGCCTGCTCCCGCCACATCCGGGTTTCTGCCCATCGATCAAGGCTGGATCGTCAGCACAAGCTTCCCGAACTGCTCGCTCGAGTCCATGACGGCGAGCGCCTCGGTTGCCTTGGCGAGAGGAAAGGTGGAATGGACGAGCGGCGTGATTTTATTCTTGAGGACGAATTTAACCATCGCGTCGAATTCGGCGGGAGTGCCCATCGTTGTGCCGAGAATATTGAGCTGTTTCCAGAACACCTTGCGCATATTGAAATCGGTCGGGTTCCCGTGAGTCGCGCCGAAGAAAGCGATTCGGCCGCCGGAGGACGCGAGGTCGATTAACCCTGAAAATCCAACGCCGCCAGCGCTGTCGATGATGACCGGAAATGAGCCGGCCATTTTTTCGAGCTGCTGGACCCAGTCGGCGTTGCGATAGAGGACGCCGTCCTGCGCGCCCATTTTGATTGCGCGCCGGATTTTTTCCGCGGAACCGGAAGTGACATAGACGTGCGCTCCCGCCGCCACGGCAAATTGCAGCGCGATGAGCGCCACGCCGCCGCCGACGCCGGTGATGAGGACATTCTCGCCTTTCTTCACGCGGGCACGGGTGAAGAGCGAGCGGTAGGCGGTCAATCCCGCCAGCGGCAACGCCGCCGCCTGCACCACGGAAAGATGTTTCGGCCGATCGACGAGCTGGGTGACGGGGACAACAATGCGCTCGGCAAAAGTCCCGGGCTGAGGCAGGCCGAGAATCTTGAAATCCTTGCCCTGTGCGGCCGGATTTTTCCCCCAGTCAAAGCCGGGATTGATGATGACTTCGCGCTTGAGCCACTTTTTATTGACGCCGTCGCCACATTCAATGACCGTGCCGACGCCGTCCGAGCCGAGAATCGTCGGGTACTTGATCCCGGCGTACTGGCCTTTCTGGATCCACAAATCGCGATGGTTCAAAGCCGCCGCTTTTAATGCGACCACGGCTTCGCCGCGGGCCGGTTCCGGGTCGGGATAATTCTCGAGGTGCAATGCGCCGTCGGATCCGGTCAGAACAATAGCTTTCATGATGGTATTCTCCTTTTAGGTGATTCGGGCCTGCTGTGTTTTGACGAGTTCCTGCGTAAGCTCAGCGACAGTCAACGAACAGACATTCAAGCGGCGCCAGATCGTTTCAATGACCTGCGGCCGTTTCTGGATGATCTGCCAGATTTTTTCAGCGGTCGCCGCGGTTTCCGGGTTGCTCCAGGTCAATTGTTCCGTCACGCGCTCGAGAGTGCCCTGCAATTTGCGCAGCGGCTCGGGCTGGCTCTGGAAATGGTCCCGCTTGGAGGCGGCTTGCATCAGCAAATCCATTCCCTCGCGGTCGATCTTTGCCTCCGGTTCAAAGGCGACGGTCGGTTCATTGACGCCTTGGAACGCGAATGAGCCGGGCAGCGGCGATTCAATGAAGACCTGCCACAACGCTTCCGCGCCCTGCAAATGGGCGAAACGCCCGAACATGATGCGTCCGTGTTTGAAAAAGAAGCTGCCGGTGAGATCGTTGGATGGGCTGATCAACCGCAGTTCACCGACCTGGCCGCTGGTGATGATGGTTTGAAAAATCAAAATCATGTCGAAGTTGAGGAGGTTGCCCCCGAAATCGACGCAATAGCTGTTGTGGCTGGCGGCGGCGGTGATGCGATGCAGGCGGTTGGCCAGGTTGGTACAGAGGAAGTAGCCGAAGCTGGGAATGCGGGTGAGCATCTTGACGAAATCATGGTCGGTGATGCGCCGCAGGTTGACCTTTTCGCACGCGCGGATCGTGGCGACGCGCGGCTGTCCGGTGAGGATGCCCATCTCGCCGAAAATGTCGCCGCGACTGAGATAGGCGATGGAACGATTCTGCCGGCGATCGTCACTGTAGCTGAGGACCTCGACGACGCCTTTTTCGACCACGTAAATGGAATCGGACGGTTCGCCCTGCTCGCAAATGACGTCGCGCGGCTCGGCGCTGACCAGCTTGCACGCGGCCAATACTTCCTGGCGCTTGATCGGCTCAAGCCGTTCCATGAAGCTGAAAAAATCGGACGGCGGCGCGAAGCTCATTTTTTTGGAAGCGGTTTCAAGGTGCGTTGATGACGGTTAAAGATGGCGATTTCGTGGATGTTGAGTTCCTCGAGGATCGGCGCAAGCCTCTCGTAATCCTCGCCGAGCTGGGCATACGAATGGGCGTCGGAGGAGAGGGTGAGGGGAATGCCGAGGTCGATGGCCGCCTTGATGAGCGCTTTCTCGGGATATTGTTCCGCGACCGGTTTGCGCCACCCGGCGGTATTAATTTCCATGGCGAGATTGGATTTTTTAATCAGTTCGAGCACAGGCTGAAAAAAGGAGAGCACCGGCAGGCTGGGGCGAAAGCCGTGAATTTTGATGAGATCGAGATGCGAGATGCAGTCGATGTGGCCGAGGGAGATGAGGTGGGTCAGTTCCTCGAGGTAATCATCGTAAACCGACTCGACCGAGCTTTCCTGGAACTGGCCGGCCTGGTCGGCGGCATCGAACATTTTATTTTTGCCGTCGAGGTAGTGAATCGAGCCGAGGACGAAATCGAGCCGGTCCCAGTTTTTTTCCACCCATGCGCGACCGGCGTCGGATGTGACGGGGTCGTTATCGAGCTCGATGCCGGCGCGGACCTGCACGTCGGGGTTTTTGCCGCGCAGTTTGTCAATTTCCTTGAAATCGACGCCTTCGCGATAGCGGTCGTGGTCGGTGAAGGCGATGTCGATAAGGCCGCGCTTGCGCGCTTGCTCGATCCACGGCTGGAGCAATTCCTGGCTGTAAGGCTGCACGCGGTGGCCTTGCGGATGCATGTGGTAATCGGAAAAAATCTGGACCATATCAGTTCGTCTTTCCGGATGCGGCCGCCAATTCCTTCCAGGTGCGACCCACGGGGATAATGCGGTCGCCTTCCTTGACCTGGTTCAAGGCGAACCATTTCTGGTTCACCTCGACGGCGTAAGCGACCTCTTTACTGCGGCTTTGGATCAGTCTCTCGTTCAAGGGTTCCATGTCCTCGATCTGCAAGATGCGGCCGTCGCGGTCGACGAATGCGATGGAAAGAGGAATGTAGGTATTTTTCATCCAGAAGCCGACTTGCCGCTCCCGGTCAAAAACAAAGAGCATGCCGGAGTTGTCGTCGAGATGGCGACGAAACATCAGCCCGCGCTCCTGTTGCGGATGGGTCACGGCAATTTCCGCGCTCAGGGTGGCGTTGTCGATCTGCAGCGGCACGACGGGCAATTTTTCAGCCGGGGGGGCATCCGCGCGGATTGCGGCGCAGCCGATAAAAAAAGCGATGGCAACGAGGGATATTTTACGCATCATTTCTTCCACGATGATCGAATCAACAAGTCCCAACTATATCCATAGAAGCGCGCGGCTGGCAATCTCCGTGGCGGCGGCGTTTTTCCTGGCGGGCAGCATGACGGCGAAGGCCGACGTTACCCTCATTTCCGAGATTCCCGGACGGGACGTCCCGGTGATTTCAGGCGCCGCGGAAGAATCGGAAAAGAGTTTCACTCCCGCCTCGACGTTCAAGCCGATTATCACGCTGGTCGCCTTCAAGAAGGACAAGGTGACTTTGCGTACCCATATGGCCTGCTCGGACTCTTACTTGCCCATGCCAAAACCGGCCGATCTGGATCTCCAGCAGGCCATGTATTATTCGAGCAACCAGTATTTTGGCGCGTTGGCGGAGAAGGTGGGCGGCGAAGCGCTCCTTGAAATGGCGGCGCTGTGCCATTTCGGGAACGCACCCGGGACTCAACCGCAGGATTTAATGGAATGGGCGCATGGCGGCGGCATCCTCGTGACACCGCTCCAGGAACACGCTTTCGCGCGGCGACTGGCGCAGGATGAATTGCCGGTCGATAAAAAAATTCAGGATGAACTCAAGCAGGCGATGACGTGGCCCGCAACGGCCAGCGGACGCGAAGTCCACGGGAAGACCGGCTCCATGTCGGGCATTTTCTGGTTCAACGGATTTTGCCGCGCGGGCGACAAGGTCCGGGTCATCACGGTGATGCTGAACCGGCCCGGCGCAACGCGCGACGAGGCCATTAAAGCTTTTTATGTCGAGGCGGAGAAACCGTTCGCGCCGCGCTAGATTTCAACGGTCCGCTTGTCGGACATCAAATTGACACAGCCCTTGAATTTTTCGCGCCGCGCCACGGCCCGAATTTCGGATTCCTCGCCAATGAGGTGATCCGGGTAGTGGGTGATCCAGACGCTTTTCACCGAGTGCTGCGCGAGTTCCTTGAAGAGATCTTCCTCGGTGAAATGAGTCAGCTCGCAAAACAGGGCCTTCGTCGGCTGCTTGAGGGCGGGGCGCAGTTCGCGGGGATGATGGAGATCGGCCGAGTAGACGTACCGCTCGTTGCGATAGGTGATGGCGACGCCGTAGCAATCGTAACAGGTCTGGGGATACTTCGGCTTGAAAATCGAGGCGAGGTTCGCCAGGTGCTTGGTCGCGAAGGCGGTGTAGGAAAAGGGATTTTTCCGGAATTTGCGCCCAGGCTTCACCGGATGCCAGTGGATGGGAAAACCGATGAGGCGCGGAAAAAGGATCGATTGCTCGAGCCACGCTTCCATCGCCTCGAGGACGCGGCCCGGGCCGCACACATGCAGGGGCGCACGGCGGCGGCGCAGCCAGAGAGATTGAATCAACGACATGAACTTGCCGACGTGGTCGCTGTGCATGTGGCTGAGCCAAATGAGGTCGGGCGTGTCGGGCTCGAATTTTTTGTGGAGCAGGTAACGGGCGATGTCGGCGCCGCTATCGAGGAGGATCGTCGACTCGCGGGTCTGGATGAGAATGCCGGAATGATCGCGAATCGGGCTGGTGTAGCCGTCCGCCGTTCCGAGAAATGTAACACGCACGTTAAAAATCTTGCTTGGATTCAATAAAAGAGGCAATGGAAAACCGGTAGTCGGAGCGGTCGCCGTCACAATTTATAAATGAGGATAACTTGAAATAAAATCTGACACTAGGGCTTTGTGGCTCGCAAAGCCCTAGTGTATTTTTAGACGCACTTTTTGTCAAGGGTTTAAAAAATATCCTCATATCAATGCGTGAAATCGTGCTCGTCGAGGATGTTCAGGATATTGCGCAGCACCTGGTAGGGCCATTGCGTGGCGTCGACGGTGGTGACGAGCTTCTCCCCGTAAAAATCGAGTACCGGCTTGGTTTCGTGGTCGTAGGTTTTCAGGCGTTGCGTGATGACGTCCTCGTTAATGTCGTCGAGCCGATTGTCCCGCAGGGCGCGCTTCTTGAGCCGTTCGACCAGCTTGGCGCGGTCCGGGCAACTGAGATGAAAGACGCGGCGCACATCGAGCCGCTCCATTAACATCTCGGCCTGCGGCACATTGCGCGGAATGCCATCAAGGACGAGCGAATCGATCTCCGGCTTGAACCGGCCAAGGGCGACCTGCTTCTGGATCTGCTCGGCCCACATGTCGATGGCCATCTGGTCGGGGACCAGTTCGCCGCGGCTGGAGTATTCGAGGAAGGCGTTGCCGATGGGCGATCGTAAATCAATGGAGCGAAAGACGTCGCCGCACGAGACATGAAAAAAGCCGGGGACGGTGCCGAGGATTTTTCCCTGTGTGCCCTTGCCTGAGCCGGGCGCGCCGAAAAGGAGCAGAGATTTATATTTCACTCGAATTGGAATAGACAATCTCGCGGATGGGCACAAGCGGAAAACAGTTTCGGTCGTAGCTTGCGATAAAAGAGCGCCTCCGCTTGCCATAAACTCGGCAATGGACTAGCCTTGACCTTGAACCCTTCAGTTGGCCGTAAAAAAATCAAATCAGTTCCATATATGAGTAAAAAACTGCTTTTTCAGTCATCCCTCTTCCTGATTCTGGGCGTAATTTTGTGCCATGCTGCGCCCGAAGCCGCCGCTTCCGCCGAAGACGGTGGAACGACACCTCTGAATGCGCTTGAGCTCGTGCAGGCGGGCGGATGGGTGATGATTCCGCTGGCGGTGGCCTCGATTTTGGCGGTGGCGCTGATTATCTTTAATTTTTTCACGCTGCGTGACAGCGCCATCACCACGCCAGAAATGGTGAAGCGCATGCAGCCCTTCATGGAAAATGAGGATATCCAGGGTCTCGCCGCCTACGTTTCCGAAAAGCCGCAGGCGGTTGCACGCGTGATGGACCAGACGCTGAAGTTCATCTATCGCCATTCCGACGCCGACACGGACGCCATTCACGCCGTCGCGCAGGCCGAGGGAACGCGCATTGCTACGCAACTCAACCAGCGCTCGGTTTATCTCATGGATCTCGGCGTGCTCGCGCCGATGCTCGGCTTGTTCGGCACGGTCATCGGCATCCTGCGGTCGTTCGGTTCAATCGCGACCAAGGCGAGCCCGATGCGCACGATGTTGTTGGCGGGCGGCGTTTCGCAGGCGCTGATCTCAACGGCGATCGGCCTGATCGTCGGCATCACCGCGATGGCGCTCTATTCGTACTTTCGCGGCCAGGTCCAGCATTTGATCTCCCTGATGGAAAGCCAGTGCACGGTTCTCGTCCAGGAACTTGTTCTCCTGCGTAAACGCCGCACCAAGTAAAAAAATTGGTCATGAATTTTCGCCGCCGTCTTGCCCAGGAGCCGATCGCTTTCCAGCTCGCTCCGATCATTGACGTGGTCATGTTTCTCCTCACGTTCTTTTTGCTGACGTGGAATCTCGCGCGCTATGAGGCTGATCTTGAAGTCAAGCTCCCGACCGCCCACAACGCCAAGGAACCGAAGCAGCTGCCGGGAGAGGTCGTCATCAATATCCGGCAGGACGGGACGGTGACGCTCAACAAACGCAACCTGAATTCAGCCGAGCTGGAAGAGATTCTGCGCGGCATCGTGAAAGCTTATCCGGACCAATCGGCGGTTTTGCGTGCCGACGCGAACACTAATTACAAGGACGTCGTCAAAGTCCTCGACGTCTGCCGGGCGGCGGATCTGTGGAACATCGCCTTCGCCACGGCCAAGTCGGATCCAAACTCAGCCACTCCAGCGGCGCCCTGAGTGCCTTTCTATGCGGCGTGCATTGATCTGGCTTGCGTTGATCGCCGCCGCTTTGCCGATTGCCGGTGCGCAGGCCCAGACGAAGGGTGCGAAAAAAAACGCGGCTCCAGCTCCGCCGACCGACTCTTCTTCGATTCAAGTGGTTTCCCCGGCGGCGGCGCAGTTCGAGCGGGGGATGCTTTTATTTTCGTCGCAGCAATATGCGGAGGCGCTGAACGAATTTACGGCGCTCGTCCGGCAATATCCGACGGATGCCCGCGTCGAGGAATCATTTTACCGCATCGCCGAGTGCTATCGCCTGACGAGCCATGCCGGGGATGCGAAGTCGGCCTACGCTTATGTCGTCAAAAATTATCCGGACGGAGTCTTTGTGCCATTGGCGCAGTTACGGCTGGGAGAGCTCTATTTTCAATCGAACGAATTCGACAAGGCGCTTGGGCCATTGCAGGCCGCGGTTGATCTTTCCAAGACGAATCCGCCCATTCGCACGGCGAGCCAATGCCTGCTTGGGATGTGCCAGATCAAGGCCGGTCAAAGCGATCTCGGCCGCGCCACGCTCGAAGCGGTGATCGCCGCATCACCCAATGGCGGCGCGGAAGCGGCCGCGGCGGCCCAGTCGCTCGCGGAGGACGACGACAAAGCCGGTCGCCTCGACGCCTCGCTGCAGAACTGGCAGCGCACGCTCAGTTTTTCGGAGAGTAAACAGGTGCAGGCGGCTGCCGCCGCGCATGGCGGTTGGGTGGCGGAACGGCTTAATAATCCCAAGGAAGCGGAAGCGCTGTTTGAAACGTGCCGCCGCATTGATGTCTCGAGCCAGTGGCGCGCCGTGGCCAACAGCGGATTGCTCCGGCTTTATTTCGAGCAGAAGCGTTACGCCGATCTGCTCGACTTGAAAAAGCAGGAGAAGGACCGTTTTCCTTCCGAGGTCAACGCCGAGGTCGCCTTCGACGTGGCGCATGCCCGGTTTGAGATCAAGCAATACCCCGAGGCCGCCGCCGCTTATGATGAATACCTGAAAAAATTCCCGAAAGACTCGGCTGTGCCCGCCGCCGCTTACGAGCGCATCTTGTCGCGCGCGCGCGTCGATGAAAATAATCTCGAGGCCGACGCCAAGGATTACATCGCCATGTATCCCGACTCGCCTTTCGTCGGCCAGGCGCAGTATCTCCTCGCGAACGACCAGATGCATCGCCAGAAATTTGCCGATGCGCTTCCTCTCTGGCAGGCGTTGTCCGATCACGGCGACAAAGATCTGCCGCAGGCGGAGATCCTGTTCCAGCTCGCCAACACTCACTATGAATTGAAGAACTGGATTCAGGCGGCCGATATCTATGATCATTTCGCGGGAGAATATCCCGATCATCCATCGGCCCTCATGGCGCGCGAACGGCAGGCGCTCAGCCTCCAGAATGGCGGCCAGAACGAGGCGGCCTGCGTGACCTGGGAGAAAGTCCAGAATCTCGCGCCTGCGAAATCGATCGAGCGGCAAACCGCTCTCGAACAGCTGGGCCTTCTTTATGCGGAGGCGGGTAAGAACAAGGAAATGGCAGTGGCGTTTGGCAAGCTGTTGACCGATTTCCCGCAGACGAAATTGCGCGCCATTGCCAGCTATTCGGTCGGGTCGTGGGCTTTCACGAACAAGGATTACCGCAAGGCCGAGCCGAACCTGCTCGAGGCGCGCAAGGTCGACACGTGGTATCTGCCCGCGACGGAGCGATTGGCCCTGCTGGCTCAGGCCCAGAAAAATCCCATAAAAACGGCGGGCTATGTGGCCGATTTCCAGCATGCCACCGCCGCCGAGCCGAAAACGCCGCCGCTTCCCGCCGCGCTCTATTTCTGGCTGGGGCAAAGTTTCCAGAACGTCCGGCAGTACGACAAGGCGATGGGCTATTTTCAGGAAGTGACGAATCACCCGCAACCGGGGCAGTTGCTCAATCCGGCGTGGTGGTCGCTGGCCGAGACGCAGCGCGCGGGGAAGCACTTCAAGGAAGCGGTCACCAGCTACCAGATCTATCGACAGAAGGCGGCCAACCTGGCGAATGCGACGGAGGTGATTCTCGCTTTGGCCCAGGCGGATCTCGGCGCGGGTGATTATACTCCCGCTCAATCCTTGACGGAACAGGCGCTTTTGCAGGAACCTGAAGGCAAGAACAACGCGGTGGCCCGCTCCGTCCTCGGCGAGATCTACTTCGCGCGCGGCGAATTTGCCGAGGCGGCCAAGGCCTTTACCGCGTTGAGTCTCTTATATGACGACCCAACCATTACGCCGGCGGCCATGAAACGGGCAGGGGACGCCTATGATAAAGCGGGCGACAAAGCCTCCGCCGCCGATTGGCGGGCGAAGCTCAAGACCAAATATCCCCGCTATAATAGTGCAATATGAACGATTTTTACACCGAATACCACGAACCGCGGCTCGCCCGCTGGATGCTCATCGCCGGATTGCTCTCCGTCGTCCTGCACCTGGGCGTGGCGCTGGGGCTTGGCTGGATTCGCCTTGCTCCTTACGCCATTCCTTATCAGCAGGAAAAATACGGCCAGCCTTTTCAACTCAAGCGGGTCGAGATGACCTCCTCGACTTTGAAGGGACCGGACGAGGGACCATTGACCGTGGTCCCGGTCGCGCGCGACCTCAATCCGTCGCCGCAGATCGCGCCTGACAGTAAAATTTTGACCCAGGCCTTGCAGGATGCCCGCCCGCAGATCACCGTCCCCACGCCACCGGCCGTTTCGCAATTGTCGGATGCGGGCACCTCGTCGGCGAGTCCCTACACATTTTCCGACAAGGCGGTTGTTGACGCGGAGATCAATCGCCTCCAGGCGGGAGAAAAAACTCCCTCCATGCCCACGGTCAACAGCGCCCCGGTCATTCCTTCGGGGAACGGTACTGAGGGCGCTTCGGGCGGCGCCACCAGCCAGCAGGGTCAGCCCCGCACTGGCGTGCGCGAATTGCCATCCTTCGCTGAAATCAGCCCGTCATTTCGCTCGCCCCAGGCGGGGTTGAACGCGCATTTGCCCGAGCCAGTGACGCTCCGTTTGCCGGCTGATGTTCTCTTCGATTTCGATTCGTCGCAGCTGCGTCCCGAGGC
>Ga0206931_1002_pt1 | contig 108653 bp, 79 predicted proteins | sample Alteio_BWOrgHeat_17_FD_152946 | JGI IMG/M metagenome (GOLD analysis project Ga0206931, IMG submission 152946) | Enriched cells from forest soil in Barre Woods Harvard Forest LTER site, Petersham, Massachusetts, United States -... | ecosystem: Environmental > Terrestrial > Soil > Temperate forest >...
TACCCAAATTACATATTTACGCCCAAACCTGTCGCCAAACGGGCCGCCCAGTATGGTACCCGCCGCAACGGCTGCAAGAAAAAAGAACAGGTGAAACTGTGCACTTTGTACGGAAAGATGAAACCGGTCAATAAGATAAAAAGTAAAATAGCTGCTGATGCTGGCGATATAAAAATACTTTGAGAAAATGAGCAGCAGCAGTATAACAACCGAAACGGCTATTCTTGTTTTTGACAGCGGCTGCCGCGTTGGCGCAAATGCCGAGGCCTTCTTTCTTTTTGCCTGGTGTACCCTGTACCATTGCCCCACTTTATACAACACCACAATGGCAATTAACGGCACTGCTGCAAACCATGCAAGGCTGCCGCGGCCAAATACAAAAATTACCAGCGCTGCAAGCAATGGCCCTAACGAACTGCCGAAGTTGCCCCCCAACTGGAAAATGGATTGTGCCAGCCCACGCTTGCCACCCGATGCCATGTAGGCAACACGTGATGCCTCCGGATGAAAGATAGATGAGCCAACGCCTATAAGTGCCACAGACAGCAGCACCAGCGGGTAACTGCCCACATACGCCAACATTATCAAACCGGTTAGGGTAAAACACATGCTTATGGCGAGGGAGAAAGGCTGCGGATGCTTATCAGTAAATGAGCCTACAAATGGCTGCAGCAACGATGCCGCCGCATTAAAAGTAAAAGTAATAAGCCCTATTTGTGCATATTTTAAATTGAACGACGCCTTTAGCATTGGGTAAATAGACGGTATAAGCGATTGTATAGTATCGTTCAGCATGTGCGATATGCTGATAGCAAAAAGGATAGAAAAAACCGTTCTTTCCGCAACTTCCCTAACAGGCGACGGGTTACCTGTGCTTACTGATGTACCCATAGTAAAAAAGGCAAATGTACAAAATACGAATTAATGGGGGCGGGGGAGTGAGGAGTGGTGGCCATGAAATTATGAGTTATGAAATTGGGGTGATGGGTGCGGGATGTTATTGTTGTAAAAAGAGGCAAGAATGTTTTGTTATGCGGCCAAATTTATATTACCACAGATTATCTAAATTGCAAACGATATTTAATTTAGGTTGGTGTAATTGAGCAAACTATGCGATGGGGAGAAATATAAAGCGTGCAATGCAAATGAAGAAAAAAAGTTTAAAAGACTGGGGATCGATCGCAGTATCTGTTCTTATACTTGGTTATTTAATCTATGTATTCGCCGACCCGGCATTGACTGACGCCCTGCTTAAAAATGGCGGTCAGCATATAAAGGCGGTAATTATTGATGACAAAAATTATTTGCCTAACCACAGTACAGCTTTCAGTTATTCATATCAATTTATTGTACAAGGTAAAGTTTATACGAACGATTCCCGCGACGAAGCTTTAAGAATTGGGGATAGTATAGAAGTGGAATACTTTAAAGGCTGGCCGGGTTTTAACAGGCCGGTTGAAGTGGACGGCAAATAACAACAGCAATAAGATAAAACAGGAACTGGAACGCCCCCCTTGCTCACACACAAAGCTGCTGGAAAGACTTTGCGGGAAAATAAATTATCATCGGTGTACTATCCAATTAGCGCTTTGTCTTTCATACAGTCCATTACCATGTTGTTTCTTATTACTGTTTTTCACCCAACCCGATAGGGCTGTAACGGTTTTAGCCAGCCATCAAGTGCGTAATCCATCGGTAATAATCGCTGGCAACTACTTTTGTTTAGCCATATATTCATTTTAAAATAAATCTTAATGATCATCAAAATAACAGCCTGTACGCTGCTGGTGGTTTTACTGGGCTGCATATTATTTGCAACACCTGTAAACAGACAAAAGCAGGTTTTAGAAAGCTGCCTTGCGTTAGCCAGCGGCGATAATGCCGCAGCAGGCAGCGCAGGTGACTCGTCAGCCATAAAAATAACCGATATGTATATTACAGGTGCTGACGGCGCTAAAATAAAGGCCACCTACTACTCGCCGGGCAAGCCCGGCCCGGCAGTGATACTGCTGCACCAGTGCAACGACAATTTTGACCGTAAAAGCTGGGTACCGCTGGCAACTGCATTGGCCCATCGTGGAATTCATGTAATGACCTACGATTTTAGAGGGCATGGTGAAACACCTGCAGGCGGTGGTGCTGAAAACCCACCCGGCGATGCAGATGCCGCACTGGCAACACTGCTTGCACAACCCGGTGTTGATGCGCAGCATATTGGTGCGGGGGGTGCCAGTTGCGGGGCGGCCTATGCGTACCTGCTTACTGCACGTTATGGCCGCATGAAGGCGCTGATGCTGCTGTCTGGCCAGTTAGGCGATAAGGGCCTTGAATATTTAAGCCAGCATAACGAACTTGCGGTGTTTGATGCAGCAAGCAGCGAAGAAGATACTAACGGGCAGGTTATTAACAAAACAGTGGCAGCATCTAAAAACCCGGCAAGCGTTGCTACGTTGGTGCCAAATGGCGGCCATGGTGTGCCAATGTTCAAAGCATCGCCAGACCTGCTGCCAACCGTGGTTGCATGGTTTGAAAAGGTGTTGAAGAATTGAGGAACTTTGGGATTTAAGTAAAGTTGCGTTAGCGGATGAGCGGGTCATAATTTTATAAACGTAAGCAACTATATTTAGGTGTATAACAAAACATGCAGGAAAGCTGTTTGCACATACGATAAGCTACTGGAGAGATATTAGGGGGAAGGGGGATGATAAAAGATTTTTGATGAGCATAATATGGAAGTCAATAATAAGATGAAAATTTTCGGCAACCTGGCAATTATTTCATTGCTTTTAATGGGATGTAATGCTAAAAAGGCAAAACCAATCGTTATTGAAAGGCCAGCGCTTATAGAAATTGACACCTCCTATATTGCTTATTCTTCACGTTCTCAACTTAACAGAACTGATTATTTCTTAGTGAAGAACTCAGATAATTCGATAGATAGTGTAAATAAGTTCATCAGTCATTTTGTAAAAAATCATGGCCTTGATTCAATCGTACATTATGACAATTATTCCATGCTATTTTACAAAGAAACAGGGGACCTTAACGAAAAAAATATCTCAAAATGGCCTTTTAAACTTAGGTATAAGGAATTCATTCATAATGAAAATGAATTTATTTCTGAGTACTTATTCAGCAATGGTGTTTTGTATCACACTGATATGGCAGTGCACAAATAATTAAAACTATTTGTTGTAATTGCAAAAGGGCTCTTTATAAAAAGGGCAATTATCGCCTGCCTCACCTATACCACTTAATTTATTACTAATGTTTGTCCCCCCAACTTTCCCTTCTCCGCAGAGTCTCATTGCAGTGTGTTGCGCGTGGCATGGACTCTGCGGAATGTTTAATGCAGCAGCCAAATAAAAGTACAAAGCTGGTAATTTCCTATTCTCTCTTCGTCGCATTGTATCATGGCGTATAAATTGTGTTTCTTCGCTTCTTCGCGTTCTGTGTTAATAATAATAATGGTTTTACCAGGGTACACTATATAGATGGAAAAACAAGCATTTGGTTATATATTTGGCTTTAGTACTTTGCCTGCCGCAGAGTCCATACCGAACGCAAAGCCTGCGCTATGAGACTCTGCGGAGAAGGAAAAAATTTATCGTCAAAAACTTGTAATTATCTTTTTTGATTATTATCTTTTCGGGTAATCAACCTTGCCTTGTGTACCTGTAAACGAGTTGGGGGAGTATTGGAGGAGTTAAAATGGCTGGTATATTTTTTTGTTAGTATGATAATGGTAGTATATGCAACCCGCTGTATTTGCGCTGCTGTCCGTGAGGCAGCTAAAAATATAAACATTGATTATTAAACATATTCAAACCGTAATTTGCATATAGGCGATAGTAGAAAATTGCGCAAATCTACGCTTGACAGAAATATTATAAACCCCTAAATGAAACAACCATGACCATTTTTTTAATTGTTATATCTGCTATTCTACTATTTGCAGTTAGTCTAGCAATTCCTTTTATTTTTGCGAGATATAATGCCGTTAAATACAATAAATCTGAAGTTCAATTATTAGGCGGTTGGGTTAAATTAATACTATGGCAACCAAACGAAGGCATAATAATACTTAGAAATAAAAAAGTAATTTATGAAGACAAAGAGGGTTGCGGAGGAACCAAATTCATTTTCCCTATTCAAGGTGATGAATTAAGAGCAAGAATTCCATTAACAATCAAGATGTTGACTTGGGAAGATGATAAGATATTGACACGTGAATCGCTTCAAATACATATGAAGGTTGTAATCTGGTGGAATGTTTCGGATATTATAAAATTTACTTTTGATATAGATGAATCGGTTCATTTAAAAGAAAAACGAAAAGAAATCGCTTCATTAGATTCATCTGAATCTTGGTTAATGGCACTAACTGAAAGCACAATCAGAGTTCTTGCTTCCCGTGCAAGTGCAACTCAACTTGTCACGTCAGTAACTGCTGGCTATTTAAATGTTCATCACCAAGACGGTCAAGCTGATTCAGACAATGCAGCAATACAGACGATTTCTGAAACTATTGCAAAAGAATTGCATGCTGAATTAAATCAAAAAGTATCGCCTTATGGAATCAACATAAACCATTTAGAAATTCAGGCAATAAGACTTTCAAATGAGGTCCAAGAAGCAATTAATAAAGTTTGGCTTTCATTCTTAAAACCTGTTCAAAGTGAACAAGAAGCAAAAGCAAGGCAAATTGAATTAGAGGCTACTGCAAGAGTTCTGGGAACAGACACAACATCATTAATCGAAGTGTTAAAAAATGTAAAACTTCCTAACACTTATTTACAACAAGTGCCTTTTGTGCAAACCATATTTGATAAGGTAGATTCAAAAACACAGAAATTAAATGTAAATAGCCAGAATCAAAATCCGCTGCTTAGTTCAGACAAAGAGCAAAAGCGATTAGAAGATTAAAATTTATACTTCTGCAAACAAGTGCCCCAGCTAACCGTAACCAGTAACTGCTCTCCGTACGGCTTTGCCTACGGAGCTGTAATAAACAGCATGCCATTGGTGAGCAATTTATATCTGCCGCAAAGTGCTTTCTCCCACGCCCACGCAATACTATTGGAATTTATTCTTCCCTCCCCAACTTTTAATCGCTAAATAATACGGGAAACCGTTAAATTAACCATCTTTGCAGCAGCGGGAAACAAAAATTTTTAGTAGCTTACTTTTTTAATGTACGCAATAGTAGATATAGAAACAACAGGCAGTCAGCCGGATGGTAACGGTATAACGGAAATTGCTATTGTACTGCATAACGGCGCGGAAGTGGAGGGCAGGTATGAAACACTTATCAACCCGCGGTATGCTATTCCCCCTTATGTGTCGCACCTTACAGGTATTAGTAATCAAATGGTTGCAACGGCCCCGCCTTTTGAGGATGTGGCTGAGAATATTTACCGGTTGCTGCAAAACCGCGTATTTATTGCCCATAATGTAAATTTCGACTACTCGTTTATAAAGTACCACCTGCGTATGGCAGGGTTTGAATGGAGCCCCAAAAAGCTGTGTACGCTTAAGCTTGCACGCAAAGCTTTTCCCGGCTTTCAGCGGTACGGGCTGGGCCATATATGCCGCACGCTGGAGATACAGGTTAGCAACCGGCACCGTGCCGGCGGCGATGCAGACGCTACTGCAATATTGTTTAACATGATATTGCAAAAAGAAGGTGAAAAGATTATACGTGATTTTTTAAAGAAAGAAAACCGCGAACAAATATTGCCTCCCAACCTGCCTAATCAGCAGGTAAATAACCTGCCCTACACACCGGGCGTATATTACTTTCATAATTCAAAAGGCAAGGTTATATATGTTGGTAAAGCGGTTAATTTAAAGGCAAGGGTGGTTAGCCATTTTACCGGGCTTAACACCGGTAAAAAAAGGCAGGAGTTTTTGCGCAATATTCACTCCGTTACGTTCAAAGAATGCCCTACGGAATTAACGGCCTGTATTTTAGAAAGCGTTGAAATAAAGCGTCTGTGGCCTACCTATAACATAAGTCAAAAAAGGCCTACGCAGGCCTATGGCATTTATTCGTTTGAAGATAACAGGGGTTACCTGCGCCTTGCCATTGATAAAAAGCGCAAGTATTATGAGCCCGTTGCATCATTCAACCTTATGACGGATGCACACCGCACACTTTGGAAAATGGTGAAAGACCATGAGCTGCACCCTGCATTATGTTTTTTAGACCGCACGGCTACGGTGCATGATTACCCCGAGCCTTCGCACTATAACACGCGCGTTGCGGCGGCTGTTAAAAGCCTTAAAGACCAGTTGGGCACATACGCTATTTTTGAAGAGGCGCCGTTTGATAAAAAGAACGCCTGTATACTTGTTGAAAGCGGCAAATTTTACGGTATGGGATTGATACCGGACAACTTAAACTTTACGCAGGCGGACTATATAAAACCCCACCTTACACAATACCCCAATAACGAGGTGATACAAAGCATGGTGCACAGCTATGCACAAAAGCATCCAAGCAGGGTGCTGATGATGGAATGATGCGATTGCGGATTGCAGATTGGCGATTGCAGATTAACCAGCGGTAAACCGGTTTATTTGTTTGTAAAAATGGCTGGCATCGTAATAGCCTGATAAATGCGGTTTAAATTTTTCCCTGCTGTTAACATACTTATCAATGGCACTGCGGGCCCTTATTATGCCGGCTGCCTTCTTGGGCGTAAGGTTTAGGTGCTGTGTAAAATATCTTTCCAATGTTTTTGGCGAGCAGCCTATATTATTGCAAACCTGTTTTATAGGGTAGCCTTCATTAGCGTTCTTGCTCATTAATGTCAGGGCATTATTTATAATGCCTGCTTTATAAGCAAGTTTATCACTCAGCCTGTTTATAAGAACCTGCTCAATAATTTGCACCCTGCCGTTAAAATCGTTTTCGGCAACCATACTGTTAATTGTACGGGGTTCAAAAAATTTATTTAAAGGCCACGCTTCATTGGTTGGGGCAAATGTTTTTTTAAACAGCAAGGGCAGGTTTATAGTAAACTGTACACCAAATAATAAATTGCCCGGTGCGTGCAGGGTAGTTATAGGTTTGTTTCTTACATAATAAACAGGTTCATTAATGGCACAGCTTACATTTCCTTTTAAAAAAGTAAATGGGTTACCCAGGTTTATAAGCAGAGTAGAGCCAAGGCGTGGAAATGTTTTTATGCTTACATCCTCATCAAACGAATAATTGCTCTGCCAGAAAAAATCAATATAATGCTCCAGTTCCCGGCAGGGTTTTTTGAAAACATAGTTATCACGCAAAAAATCCCGGTTATAAAATTCCGCTACCTGCATGGTGCTTAAAATAGTCGTTTTTTTACCTTAAACCAATTTAAAAGTATTATAATATTATGGCCCTTAATTGTAATTTATGATGAAAGGCTGGTTGATATTTTATGCATTTGCATTGCTGGTTACGAGTGGCCGGGCGCAAAGCCGTGGTTTAATTGACAGCCTTTGCACTGCCTACAACCGCATGGATGTATTAAATGGGGTGGTGTTGGTTGCAGATAAGGGCAGCGTTATTTATAACAAGGCATTTGGCAAAGCAAATTTTGAATGGGATATAAATAATACCACAGACACCCGTTTTAAAATTGCTTCAATCTCAAAACCTTTTACGGCGGTTATTATTCTGCAGCTTTGCCAGGAAGGAAAAATAAAGCTGGATGGTAAAGTGAATGATTATATAACAGGTTACCCAAACGGCGATAAAATTACCATTCTTCAGTTGCTTACGCACACCTCAGGCATTATTGACACACGCGATATAAAAGGTTTTGATGAAACCTTTGGTATGCAGCATTTAACGCACAGCCAGCTGATTGATGTATTTAAAGACAGCGCGTTAGTGTTTATGCCGGGCAGTAAATTTTATTACAGCAGTTTTAATTACAACCTGCTTGCATTTATTATTGAAAAAATAACGGGTAAAAATTTTAAAGATGTACTGAAGGAAAGGATATTCAGTGTTGCTGGTATGGCGCACACTGCAACACTTGAAGATAATGCTGTAAACAACCGTTATGCTTATGGTTATGAAAGAAATTACAGTGATATAAAACCTGCACATTATTTTGATGCTTCAGGTACGGTTGGCAGCGGCAGTATTGTTACTACTGCGGGCGACCTGGTGCTGTTTTTTACGGCTTTAAAAACTAATAAGCTGTTGAATGAAACATTTACAAAAATGTTTTTTACACCACAGGGCGTGGATGATAATAATGTGAAGACAGGATTTACCTCGTGGTATTATTCGCTGCATTTAAATGGGAATGACAGCACTGGAGTTGCTTACTATGCAGGCGGCCATTTTGGTGTAAACGCGCTTGTTTATGACTGTTACGAGAAAAATAAGATGGTTATTATTCTGCTGAATGTAAAAACGCCGCGCATGTTTGAGGTGGCCGATAACGTACTAAATATTTTATACAGCCAAAAATTTGAATGGCCTAAAGACGCTTATGTGCGGTTGCTTGCAAAAGATATAAAGGAGTATGGCGTTAATAATGCAGTCCAAAAATTCAAAGCAAGAAAAATAAAATATGGTGATGCGTATACCTTTAAGCCCCGCGATCTGAACAGGCTTGGTTATTATTTTATTAGCGATAACGATGCTGCAACGGCAGTGGAGATATTTAAGCTAAACCTGCAATATTTTCCCAATGAAGGTGATTTTTATGACAGTCTTGGCGAAGGGTATGTGCTTTTAGGTGACAAGAAAAATGCTGCTATTAATCTGAAGAAAGCTATTGAGCTAAACCCATCAAATAGGCACGCAAAAGAGCTTTTGAACAGCATACAGTAATATAGCTGCGTTAACCCTGCAGCAAGTACTCGCTTAAAGACAACACTTTTATTTTCCCCTTAGTTGGTATCATATTTTGCCACACCCAGTTATGGTGTGCTATTACTGTTTCGGCATTCAAATGGTCGCGGTTGGCAGTGGTATGGCCATTGCTTATAACGGTAATGTTGTAATCTTTCGCCAGTGCCGAACGTATGGTGGTATCTACACAAAAATCTGTAGCGCAGCCGGTAACAATAAGCTCGTCGGCGGCTAATTGTTTTAGTGTACTATCAAGTACAGAGTTGTAAAAACAGTCATTGGCTGTTTTATCAATCAATATATCTTCCTCCTTTACAGTTAACGACGGCAGCAATTTCCAGTCAGGGGTGCCGGGTAAAAACTCATTATCTCGGGTGCCATTGTGCTGAATAAAAATAACCTTTCCATTGCTTTGGCGCATTATCCCAGCCAATTGATTTATTCGCTCAACAACGCCCCCAGCATCATGCCTTGGGGTTTGGGGCGTAAACGACCCCTGCTGCATATCAATCACCAATAATACTTTCATCGTGGCTTAGTCAATTAGTTTTGTATCAATACCCGCGTTGTTTACGGCATAAATGTAATGATTTGGGATAAAACCATAGATTGCTCTGGTTGCCGTTTGTAAACTATAAATAATCAACCTTTTGCGAAAATCTTTAAAAAGAATAATTTTGCAGTTATGAGCATTGTGTTTGGAACGAAAGAAAAGCCTGTTGAAGAGCTTGATGAGGATATACTGGTATCCCACGAAAGCCCTCACAGGCTGATTGTGTGGAACGATGAAGTAAACACCTTTGAGTGGGTTATTGAAACGCTTATTGAGGTTTGCGGCCATAGCGAAGAGCAGGCCGAGCAGTGTGCCATGATAATACATGTACAGGGCAAATACGCCGTAAAAAAAGGCGATTATGATACCCTTAAACCCATGTGCAACAGTATTAACGACAGGGGCATTAATGCCACGGTTGAAGAAACGGTAAGTTAGCGGGTTTGTTATTTTACTTCGCACTTATTGCAGATTGGCAATCTGCAATCGGGGAATCGGCAATCCAACCGATTTGCAATAGCTTAGCCCTGTAAAACGTACTTGCAACAATGCCTTTACACATTTTAGGCCCCGGCCTTTGGTTTCCTCCCGTTTATGAAGCTATGGAAGATGGCCTGCTGGCTATTGGGGGTGACCTTACCACAGAAAGGCTGTTGTTAGCTTATAAAAAAGGCATATTTCCGTGGTTTGACGGCGGCACACCTTTGTGGTGGTGCCCCGACCCCCGTTTTATATTACTGCCTGCGGAGCTTAAGGTAAGCAAGAGCATGCAACAGCTTTTAAAACGCAAAACATTTGAGTTTACCATAAATAAAGCTTTTGACAAGGTTATACATTTTTGTAAGACCAATAAACGCAAGGAGCAGGAGGGTACGTGGATAACCGATGATGTGGAGCGGGCATATAACCAACTGCACAGGCTTGGTTACGCACACAGTGCCGAAGTTTGGCGGAACGGTGAACTGGTTGGTGGCCTGTATGGCATAAGGCTGGGAAAAGTGTTTTTTGGCGAGAGTATGTTTAGCCTGGTGAGCAATGCCAGCAAATATGCATTTATTAACTATGTAAACCAATTGACAAGTGAAGGGGTAGAATTAATAGATTGCCAGGTATATACTGAACACCTTGAAAGCCTTGGTGCAGGTATGGTTGACAGGGAATATTTTATAAACCTGCTTAACAAGCTTACCATACAGTAAATGAAAAACCCCGTAAAAAACGGGGCTTTGTTTTAACGGAGAGTACCCATGGATTTTTAGCAGTTGTAAGATACCCTGCTGTTTTATAATTATTTTTAGTTTGTATGCCAACAGCAGTATTTTGTATGTGAATGTTGGAACAGGTATGAAGCATGCCCGTTTTTTTATACTGGGGTCAATACATCCCCACAAAAACGAAACACCCCTGCTTGCGGCAGGGGTGTTTTATTAAACAGGTATTTTAAATTGCCTATTGGCCTTTTATTAGTTTTATCGTTTTTACTTTATTGCCCTGCAATACCTGCGCTATGTACATGCCTTGCGCAAAGCTATCACCAAACACATATTTGCGGTTTGCTGCACCGCGCTCGTGGTACAACACTTTGCCCAGCATATCTATCACCCTAATTTCAACAGGTAACTTGTCATCACCGGTTACAAACAAGGTAAAATTTGTTTTACTTGGGTTAGGTGCTGCGGTAATGGCAAGTGGCACTGCAATTTTACCAGCGGATGCGCCGGTAACACTTACAGCTTTCGCCAGGCTATCGCTCTTCTTTTGCATTACATCCGGCTGCGGTATATATACAAAGCCATCCATAAACGCTGCCCCGGCTTCGTTAGCCACAATTACAGGCCCTGATTCACCATTACCAACAATAGCAGTTATTTCGTTAGGCGAAACAACAACAAACGATTTTGCAGATACCCTGCCAAACTGCACGGTTGTTATATCAACAAAATTTTCACCCGTTATTATTACCTCTTCGTTTTCTGTTGTTGTTTCCGGTGAAAAACCTGTGATAACAGGCGGTAGCAGGTATGTAAATTCAGTAGCAGATTCTGCTATGCCAACCGGCGTTGTTACAGTTATAAAACCTGTTGCGCCAGCACCGGGGAATACGCCAATAAGGTTGTCTGAAAGCACATACATAGCAGATACAGGTACATTGCCTATAGTTACAGATGTGGCGCCTTTAAACCCTTTACCGAATATAGTAATGTAAGTGCCATCGCCGCCTTTGTCGGGGCTGAAGCTGGTGACCAGGGGCCTTTGTTTAAATGTAAACGGCACAGTTGATCTGCCGGTACCACCGTGGTTAGTAACCTTTATAAAGCCTGTTGCCCCACCGGTTGACACTACCGCGTTTATTTGAGTGGGTGATACCACGGTGAACGACGCAGCAGCAACATCGCCAAATGTAACCGAGGTTATTTCAGTAAAGTTACTGCCCTCAATGGTTACCGTTTCTCCATCAAGCGCCGTTTCGGGGCTGAATGAAGTAATAACCGGTGTGGGTGGCGGTATGTAAGTAAACTCCTGTTTTGAAAGGTTACCGCCTTTTGGCGACTGTACATACACCTGGCCGGAAGAACCTTTAAATACAACCGCTTTTATAACCGTGTCGGATATTGGCATAAACCACAATGCCGGGGTACTGCCAAACTTAAACTGGTTAACATACAGCAAATTTTTACCGCTTATAGTAATAGTATCCCCGTCTCCGCCAGATCCAGGTGTAAATGATGTTACAACCGGCGGGTGAATAACAGGTACTATCACTGTGTAGTCCTGTACCATCCCCCTGTTTGTTGTTCCGCAAGGTTGCATCAATTCGCTGGCGGTATAACCTTTAAGGCGAATGCGCATGCGGGTAGCGCCGGGTGCAGCCGTTACGGGTATTTTAATATAGAAATTAACATTGGTAAGGCGGCCGCCATTAACCGGCCCCACGTCAGAATACAGGTAAACCCTTTCACCCGCGTCATCAAAATCACCATCCTGGTTATAGTCTATATAAACAGCCACGTTCTCATACGCTGATGCATTGGCCAGGCTTATACTTACCTGCGTTGAATCAAGGTTTAACGGCGTTGACTGGTCACTATAATTTTGATATGTTTGGGCGGATGCATTTTTGTTATTAATACTGCCAACAGTAACATTGGTTATTACATTGGTACCCAAATTTGAGTTTGCAAGGCAATAATTAAGCAATGTAAAACCCGGGTAGGTTGCAGTACCGGGCACTGTTGTTACTGAAACGTCACCCGGGCCGCCATCGCCCACAATTGCGGTTATTTGTTCAGGTGAATTAACGGTGAATGACCTTGCAGCCACACCACCAAAACTTACTGATCTTGCAAGGTCTAAAGCGGTACCCTTTATTATTATTGCTGTTCCCGTTCCGGCTTTTAAAGGCAAAACTGATGTAATGGCGGGCTTCGGCAATGGTATATAATTGAAGCCTGCAAGGGTTGCGGTACCATTGGCGGTTACACTTACATCACCCGATGCCCCCAACGCCAATACTGCTGTAATTTTGGTGGATGACTGAACAGTAAACGATTGGGCAGGCACACCACCAAACATTACCGCGCTGGCCCCGGTAAAGCCCGTGCCATGTATGGTTACTGTTTCGTTTCTTCCGGCGGTTTCGGGCGAGAACGACGTAATAACAGGTGGTGGTATAACCGGTATTTTAACAGTATAATCTTCCACCTGTCCCTCGTTGCGTAATGTGCACGGCCCATACCCGTAAACGCTGTTATCAAACACCACGCGCATGCGTGTTAGACCTGGTTGCGCTGCAGGCGGCACGGTAACAGTAAAGTTAAAAGGACCGCTGCCTTTGGGCGATAAATACAAAGTATCGCCGGCATCGGTAAAGCTTCCGCTACGTTTAAGGTCAACATATACCGCAACCTGGCCGGTAGCAGTGGCATTATTTAATGTTACGCTCATGTTATTCACCCCAACATTAAGCTGCGGCTGCAGGGTAAGAAAATTCTCGTACAATGTAGTGCCCGTACTGCTGTTGCTAAAAGTATCAATAGTTACATTGCTTATAGTACGGGTAACACCTATCGTGTAAATTGAGCAGTAGCCCAAATAGGTAAACCCACCCAATGTTAATGGTAAACCCGCAGCAGTTACAACTACATTACCTGAATTGCCAAAATCGGTGACCGCAGTTATCATGGTATCGCCGCTAAGTTTAAACGACCTGGCATTTGTGTTGCCAAAACTTACGTTGCTAATATTGCTAAGGTTAGTACCTTTTATAATTACAGGTGTACCTGCTATTGCTCTTTCAGGGCTGAACGAAGTGATAGCCGGCTGGGTTACAAACTTAAAGCCGCTGTGTTTTGCAATGCCGCCCGGGCTGGTAATTTCAACCTCACCCGTAGCGCCGCCCGCAATAACTGCCTCTAAACTGGTGTCACCGCGTAATATTCTAAAGCTTTCTGCTGGTACGCCCCCAAAGCTAACGCTGCTAACAGTGCTGCAATTGTTGTATGTTATGGTTACTTTGGCGCCCGTGGTTGCTACCGCGGGGGACACAGATTTTATTACCGGGGCAAGAAAAGTAAACCCGGCAAAACTAGCCGTGCCGCCTTTTGTAGTAACTGTAACGGGCCCGGACGCAACTTCGCCAATAATTGCGCGCAGACCGCCGCCGGAAATAGTGTTAGGTACTATTTGTGCAGGTTTACCACCAAATTTTACCGAAGTGGTGCCGTTAAGGTATATACCGTATATTAAGACATTTGTGCCGCCCTGTGCACTTAAGGGTGTTACCGCGGTAATAACCGGCGGTGTAATAATAAAACCGTCTTTAAAGCCAGTACCATAGGGCGTGGTTACGGTTATTTGCCCTGCGGCAGCGCTGTCAGGAACGATTGCTATTATAATGGTTTCACTCAGGTCGGCTACCTGGGCAACCACACCGCCAATAGTTACAAGGCTGGCCCCTGTAAAAAATTTACCCCTGATAGTTATGCGGCTGCCGGGTGTTGCACTTTCCGGGCTAAAGGTTTCAATATTAGGCGGTGGCAAATAAGTAAAACCTGCCTTGCTGCCTGTTGAAGCAACGGTAACAGCAACGCTGCCGGATGCACCGTTGCCAACAACCGCGGTGATCTCGGTATTTGAGAATATCTTGAACGATCTTGCGGGCACACCACCAAAACTAACAGCAGCCGCCCTTAAAAACCCTGAGCCAAGGATGGTTACCTTTTGGCCCGTTATGGCCTGTACCGGGCTGAAAGAGGTTACTACCGGCGGCGGTACCTGTGGTATTATTACCGCAATATCAAGCACCTGGCCGTCTGCAGATATGCCGCATGGGGTAATATTGGCGCCGGTGCTTCTTGTAAGCCTTATACGCATACGGGTTTTGCCCGGCACCGCATTAAGGGGTACCACTATATTAAACGGTACCGAAGTTTTTAAGTTTTCGCCTGATGCGTACACCCGCTCGCCGTCATCGTCAAAATCACCATCCTGGTTAAAATCGCACCATACAATTATCCTGTCGCCACTGCTTACCGCAGAGCGCGTTATCAACGATACCGTATTAGTGTCAAGCGGGGCGGCCGGTGTTGTTGTCAGATCAACAAAGCCGCGGGCTGTGTTGCTAACAGCAAACGTTTTAGAGCCAATAACCGCGGTTAACAGCCTTGCCGACTGCGCCGCAGCACCAGCAGTACAATATTTTTCAAAAGTAAACTTATCAAAATTTGCTGTTCCATCAGAGGTTACCACGGTTACATTGCCCGTAGCACCACCGCCCACTGTTGCTAAAATGGTTTTTCCATCTACTGCAACGGCACTTGCTGCAGGGGGTACCCCACCTATTGTAATGCTGCTTACATTTTTAAAGTTCTCTCCCGTTATAGTTATTAGTGTGCCGCTTATGCCCGAGTTTGGCGATATTGATGTAATAACCGGCGGCCTTAAAAATTTAAAGCCGCTAATTGTGGCAGTACCCGTAGGCCGCCCGACCGTTATATTGCCCGATTCGCCCGCTACACCCGGCACGGCGGTAACCAGGTTGCGTGAATTTACTGTAAATGATGCTGCATCTATATCCTGGAACCTAACATAGCTCGTGCCAGTAAAATTAGTACCCTGTATGGCAACACTTTGCCCCTGTTTGGCCGAAGTTGGGCTAAATGAAGTTATTACAGGATAGCTTTCAATAAAATTGGATGAATTGCCGGTTAACGCAAAACCCGAAAGGGTTGCAGGCAAATTGTTCTCACTATGGTCAGCCAGGCTGCCTATGCTGTTACTACCACCGGCATTACCTTCATCAAAATTATAATAGGCTACCAGCCCATTGGTAGCGGCATTAAAAGAGGCAGTCATATCAGCCAGTGCTGAAGCACTTCTATTGCTGCTGAATATCCGCAACTCATCAATAGTGCAGGATGTGAATGTTGAAAGATTTGGGTGTGCACCTAATATAATAGGGTTGTTGCTGTGGTCAATATTAAAACCGGTTGGCGTTGTTTGCTGCAGCACGCCATTTACATAAAGCGACACGCTGGTTGAAGAAAATACGCCCATTACAAAATACCATTTGTTAAATGTAAATGCATCGGTTTGTACGGCCACTTTCTGGTTGCCGTTGTTTGACATTACTGCTTCAAACCTGTTGCCATTTATTTTAATAAAGTACGATTCAAAATAGGCGCCGTTTGGCCCCCTGCTGTTGGCCTTTGATACAATGTAACCATTGGAAGCAGCGGGGCTTACCCATGCTTCAACCGTTACTGTGGCGGGCTTTAATACCGGGGCATCGGGTATGGTTACATAATCATTGGCACCATCAAAATGCAGGGCGTTGCCGGGTGCAATGCCATATACAAAACCGCGGCGTACTATTGTTTTTCCATCGGCAACAACATTCACATCGCCTGAACTGCCACCCTGCAACACCGCCGTTATTAAATTTTGTGAAACAACTGTAAAAGATGCCGCAGGCACGCCGCCAAACTTAACGGCAGTTACATTGGTAAACCCGTCGCCACGTATAGTAACTGTTTCACCTGCCGAAGCAGTAGCAGGGGTAAATGTGGCAATGTAGGCAGACCTGTCAACAAAATTTGAGGTAACACTTGTTAACCCAAAATCATACAGTGTGCCATGATTGTTATTTATACTGTGATCGTACAGGGTAGTGATGTTTAAATTATCAGCTCCGGGTTTACCCTGGTCAAAATTGTAGTACGCAGCAAGGTCGGTGCCGTTGGCATCTGCAACCGCTGTATTCATGCCGGTAATAACCTGTGCGTCTGTTTTAACAACATTATATATTCTCAGTTCATCCATTGAACACGCAGCAAAAGTTTGAATATTAGGGGCTGCACCCAGTACCAGCGGGTAAGCCGCATGGTCAAGCTCAAAGCCCGTATTAACGCTTTGCTGTAACACGCCGTTTACATAAAGCTTTAGCGAGGAGCGTGAAAAAACAGCCGTTATAAAATACCATTTGCCAATATCATAATTTGTTTGTGCCGTTGCCACCTTTTGGTTACCATCGCGCGACATAGTTACGGCAAACCGGTTATTTTGCATTGCAATAAAATAATCTTCCAGGTATGCGCCACCCGGCCCGCGCGTATTAGGTTTGGCAATAATAATACCGTTTAAACCCAAAGGTTTTATCCATGCTTCTATGGTAAGCTGGGCAGCGTCGAGGCTGGGTGCATCAGGTATTATTACATGGTCGTTACGGCCATCAAAATTCAGGTTATTACCCGGCTGCTGGCCACTGTAAAAACCATATTTGGGTGAATTGCCCGAAAAATTGGAGGAATTGATTCTTACAGGGCCTTCAGGGCTGGCCCTGTTAACCCGTGTTGTTAAAGTGGTACTGGATGTTACCGTGGTAGCACCGCCGTTATTGGTTGACAGAAATATGCCTGCACCTTCCCCGGGCACATTAAAGTTTATACCATTTACCGTTACAATATCATCCACTTTAGCGGTGCATGGGCTGTAAGATGCAACAGCCGGAAAACTTTGCATATAGTTGCTTATTGAGCCCGGCGTTAACACAAACCTGTTAAGCCTTCCGTTATTATTGTTTGCTGTTTGGTCTGTCAGGATAGTAAAAGCCGTGTTTGATCCGTCAGGTGCCCCTTCATCAAAAGTATAATATGCGGCAAGGCCCGGTGTATTGGGATTAAAGGCATTAATATTCATATCGCCAGCAACATCGCTCTTCCTGTTCGTACCAAATATTCTTAACTCATCCATGGTAACGGCGGAATAGCTTAACCTATGATCGGTATAGCCACCAACCGTTATGGGATAATTGCTGTGATCAAGCGTGAAACCTGTTGCAACAGATTGGTATAACCTTCCATCAACATAAATTGAAACACTATCCTGCGCAAATATGGCCGTAAGAAAATACCAGCGGCTTGCAGTACCGGGGCTGAAGTATGGCGTTGTGGCTACTTTTTGATTGCCGTTTCTTGACATGGTTGCTGAAAACCTTATTGAGGCAGGTGAAGAATAATTAACCTGCTGCGACAGGAAATAATCTTCAAGGTATGAGCCGGCCGGCCCGCGTGTATTAGGTTTGCCAACCAGTACGCTGTTTTGCGCATAAGGGTTTGCCTTAACCCAAACCTCTATCGTAACAACATTTGGCTTTAAACTTGGCGCATCAGGAATTTCCACATACGGGGAATTTGCGTTATCATTTTGCGAGTATGTACCAAATCTTAGTGCATTGCCGGGTGGGAAACTGAACGAAAAACCGGCGCGGGTAGCATGTACTCCATTTGCAACAACGGTTACATTACCGCTGTTGCCACTGCCCACCACCGCTGCAATGGCTGTTGGCGACAAAACGCTGAATGAGGCTGCGGCCTGCCCACCAAAAAAAACACCAGTTACGTTATTAAAATTTTGGCCTGTTATAAGAACAGTTTGCCCTGTTTTTGCTGTGGAAGGGTAGAGTGTTAAAATTTTTGGTTGCGCGTTTGATAGCAGGGCAAAGCAAACGAATATAGCAGGCAGAAACGCAATACGCGTTAGCCGCATAAGCAGAGTGTTGGCAATCATTATTCAGTTTTTAAAGGACAGAACATTAAATATAACATATATAGACAGCCATAATTTAAAATGGCTGTAAATTTTGCATGAAGCCTGCTACGAGCCATAATAATTCAATAAAACCGCAACAGTAAAAGCATTACGTACAGACTTTGCCATAGCTTGTTAAACAAACGTGCGTTTTGAATAGCTAAAGCAAATTCAATTCTACACTTACTGCTTTAAAGGGAAGCATTACCCGGAACAAATCTGCTTGCATAAAATACCCTAATTCTTTTTTATGGAAAGTGCCTGTAGATCTTTAGCACCAGCAAATTATCTTTTACAATATGGCTCATAGCAGCTTTGTATGCTAATAGCGGTATTTTGTATGTGGGCGTGTTGTTTAGGTGGCGAAGGTGATTGGTTGATTTGTAAGAACCAGTTGATTAGTAAGAGCCGGTTAATTGATTGATCGACCTCCAGGCCGTAAGTTACAAAAACTGATCTCCGAAGCAGCACTTCAGGCAACTGGCTTTTATCAATCAACTATTCAACTGCTTCTTACTCCTCAACCAATCTCCGAAGGAGCCCTTTGGGCAACCGGTGTTTACTGATCAACTATTTACCAAATTTTTTCTTCAATAAATTCAGCGCATCATTCATGTTCATGTTGCTGATATCTGTTGCGGGTTTGGGTTTATTAGTATTATTATTTTTAAAGCCTTCGTTACGTCCCTGTATTTTAGGGCGTTCATTACGGGCAGGTGGTTCCTGTGCCTGTTTTATTGATAATGCAATGCGTTTGCGCGCGGTATCAACTTCAAGCACCTTTACCTGCACTTTATCATTCAGTTTTAAAACCTCGTTGGGGTCGGTAATATATTTGTGGGCAATCTCACTTACATGCACAAGGCCATCCTGCTTTACACCAATATCAATAAAAGCACCAAAGCGCGTAATATTGGTAACACTGCCCGGCACAACCATGCCCACCTTTACATCCTCTATCTTATATATGTTGGCAAACTCAAATTGTTCAAGCTCGCTGCGGGGGTCAAGGCCTGGTTTGTTTAATTCTTTTACAATATCCTGTATGGTTAACTCGCCAATGGTTTCAGTAGCGTATTTTTTTGGTTGCACCGTTTTTAACAACGCTTCGTTGCCAATAAGCGCTTTTACTTCCACCTGGTTATCGGCAGCAATTTTTTCTACAATGGTATAGGCTTCAGGGTGTACAGCGCTTGCATCAAGCGGGTTATCCGCATTGCGTATGCGTAAAAAGCCAGCACACTGCTCGTAAGCTTTGCCACCCAGGCGTGGTACTTTCAGCAATTGGTCCCTGCTGCTGAATTTACCAATCTCGCTCCTGTATTTTATAATATTGCCTGCCAGCGTGGTACCAATACCACTAACATAAGCAAGCAAATGTTTTGATGCTGTGTTAAGGTTAACGCCCACCTGGTTAACGCAGCTAACTACCGTTTGGTCAAGCCGTTCTTTTAAACGAAACTGGTTTACATCATGCTGGTACTGCCCAACGCCAATGCTCTTGGGATCGATCTTAACCAGCTCTGCCAGCGGGTCCATCAAACGCCTGCCAATGCTAACCGCACCACGAACGGTAACATCATAATCACCAAACTCTTCCCGCGCAACTTCTGATGCAGAATATACGGATGCCCCATCTTCATTCACCAAAAACAACGGCAGCCCCAGGCCAAGCTGTTTTATAAATTGTTCTGTTTCCCGGCCTGCGGTACCATCGCCAATGGCAAATACTTCAATATTGTATTTTGCAACAAGCTCTTTTATTTTGTGCTCGCTGTCGTACTTGCGGTTGGCTTCGTGTACATAAATCAGATCATTATGCAGCAGCTCACCTTTTTCGTCAAGGCAAACAACTTTACAACCTGTACGATAACCCGGGTCAATAGCCAATAAACGCTTGCTGCCTAAAGGCGAACTTAACAACAACTGCCGCAGGTTTTCAGCAAACACGTTAATAGCTTCTTCATCGGCTTTTGCTTTTAGTGCTGTTCTGAATTCCGTTTCAAGGCTTGGCTGCAGCAGCCTGCGGTACGCGTCTTTCGCAGCTTTCTTTACCTGCTCTACGGCCTCGTTCATGCTGCCGGTTATATACACCCCTTCAATCATGTACAGCGCATCTTCTTCAACGGGGCCAATGCTTATACGCAAAAATCCTTCTAAAAAGCCGCGCAGAATTGCCAATATCCTGTGCGATGGTATTTTATGCACGGGCTCACTAAAATCAAAATAGTCTTTGTATTTCGCAGCTTCTGTTTCTTTATCAGCAAGCACCTTGCTTTGAAAAGTGGCTTTATCTTCAAACAGCTTACGCAGTTTTGCACGCACATTTGCATCTTCATTTATCATCTCTGCAATAATATCCCGCGCGCCCTGCAGGGCATCATCTGCGCCGGCCACTTTATCATTTATAAATGTTGCCGCAGCCGCAGGTACATCAAAATTTTTCTGCTCCAAAATCAGCAATGCCAAAGGTTCCAGCCCATTTTCTCTTGCTGTTTGCGCTTTTGTTTTTCTTTTTGGTTTGTAAGGCAGGTAAATATCTTCCAGTTCTGCAATGGTGGTGGCTTTATCCAGCGATGCCTGTAAAGCCTCCGTCATTTTACCCTGTTCGGTAATGGTTTTTTCAATAAAGGTTTTACGCTCGGTAAACTCTTTTACTGTTTTTGCTTCATCCTGTATATTTTGTATCTGCACTTCATCCAAAGCGCCTGTTTTGTCTTTACGGTAACGCGCTATAAACGGTATTGTTGCGCCTTCTTCCAGTAACTGCAGCACGGTTTCAACCTGTGCATTGCGTATATTTAATTTTGCCGATATTGCCTGTATCAATTCCATATAAAGATCCTTTTATCCCTTTTTGAAAGGAGTGCGAAAGTAGGGGTGGGGGATGAAAAGAAAAAATAAGGTGGATAAGTAATTCAGGTGCTAATTTAATGATATTTGAGGTTGAACAACTTTTAAAAGAATTATAAAATGGCAGGGCCTGCGCTCGCAATACAAATCTTCATTGAAATTGCTTATGTTATATTCACTTTATTATTGCTGATTTTTGCAATTATAAACAGGCGTGCCTTAAAATGGTCTATCCCTGCAGCGCTGTTTTTTTTACTTCTTTCATTTTTAGCCGTTTACACTTATGTGAAAATGAACAAAGAAGAATATAAGGCATCGCAAAAATTCTTAGGCGACTATAAACTGAATATACTGGATAGGAAAAAATGTGACAGTTGTTTTGTAAGATTATACGATGGGTATACATATGAAATATTTTCAAATGGTAAGGTAGCTGGACATGGCAAATGGCATTTGGAAACTGCTATTGATATTCCCGGCTATTTTCTTAAAATTGAAAATGGTCCGACGAATGTTGTTTGGGAAGAAGAGCGGGTGATAGATTATATTGACAGAAGCAGCGCCAATAAGTGATAAGTTATTTGTAAATGGTCGTTTTATTAGGGGTTTACATTTGCAGTATGAAAAACAACATCTTCTATATTCTTTCACCATGCATTATTGTTATTGTCATTCTTGGATTAGGATTGCTGGCAGATAGCGCCCAGGGTGGCTGGCACATGCTTGGTGTGGTTGCAGGACTGCCATTGCTAGCCATTACAGCGGTTATTGGCCTGATAACAAAATTGTTTATCCGTAAAAACAATGTGTTGTTGTGGATAGTAGAGATTGTGTTAGTCGTTGCAGTGTTTGTAGTGTTGATGAAGAGGAAGTGACTGAAAAAATGGGAGGATGATACTTTTCGCAATAATATCACCCCTTCGGGGTTTTAAGCAGCTCGTTTTACTTTTTACAATAATGTCATCCCTTCGGGATTTATTTTGCAGCAATTACTCCTGGAGAATTTAATAGCAGATACTAAAACATAATTCCAATTACAGAATAAAGGCTTCTTTATGCAAACTTGAAGGGTTGATACTATTGTAGGTATTAAAACAGAAAATTAATTAAACCCCGAAGGGGTGATATTGAAGCTTGAAATAAAAAAACCTTGAAGGCCTCTGAAAGACCTTCAAGGTTTATGCGCAATCCATCCGCTCCCATCAACTCTCTTTCTAACCCACAAATTATAAGCTCAAACTGCCAATCAATCGTCATCCATCAACTCCTCGTCCAGCCATCTACTCCAACACCACCTGCTGCTTCCATTCATTCCCTTTCTCATCCATTACCACGAGCCTGTAGCTGCCTGCTGCAAGCGCTTGCGGAAGGCTTAATGTTTGGGTTATTGCGGCGCGGCCATCAAGCTGCGTAGCTTTTTGCATTACCTGCTTACCATCTGCAGTATATAACACAAGCGTGTACTTGCCGGCTTCAAGATTGTTTAGCAGTACCTGCATTTGCCTGCCCCTTAGTACAGGGTTGGGGTACAGGCTTATACCAGCCTTGCCATTGGTTAGCTTAACCAGCACTGCGTTGCTATAGCTTATTACGCCATTATTATCAACCAATTTTATACGGTAGTAGTTATCGCCAACGGCGGGGCTGTTATCTGCCAGTTGGTATGTTTCTGTTTTGTTGGTGTTGCGCGGCTTAATGCTGTTGCCCATTTGACTGAATGTTTGCCCGTCTGCAGCCTTTTCAACTACATATTGCTGTATACCCAACTCTGTGGCTGTTTGCCACTGCACCTGCACATCGCCGCCCTGCTGCCATGCTTTTACGCTGGTTACCACGCTGGCCAATGCGCCCTGTTTGTCAAACACCACTACAAACCTGCCTTCGGCGTTGCTGGCTTTGTCTTCCGTTGTAGCAAAGCTTATACCGGTTGGCTGCGTTAAGCTTACAGGCGTAAATGTTTTTTGGTATGTATCATACAGCCATGCCTGCAGCTTGCCTGCCTCAATGTTTTGAGGGTTAAAAGTAAACTGGTAGCTTGCTTTTGCCTTCATGGCATATACATCCAAATAAATGCTGTCTTTATCTTCGGGCAGAGGCATCCTCTCTATGCCGAGGTAGCTGGTATTTACCCTTATGCTAAGGTTCTCATCATAATTAAACAGCTTCGCCCCATCATCCGTTAAGGCCTTTTTGTATGTATCTCCAAACTTCATCAATATACCATCCACGCCTGTCATTTGGCCGTTTATGCTGCGGCTTAAGCTTACCCTTAACTGCCGGGCGGTGTTATTGCCTGTGGGGGCAAAAAATACCTGATTGGTATTATGGCTTACATCGGCCTTGTCGCTTTCATTAATGGTTATTGTTTGGCTGTTTGCTGCCGCCTGTACAAAAAATGCCTGCCCGCTTTGTATAACAGTGGTTTGTTTTGTTTGACTGACATCTATATCCTGGTCGTAACCGCCCAGTCCACCATTGGCTGAAGGGTCGTAGCTAAACTGTACATACCCGCCCAGGGTGGTGCCGCCCCTGGCTGCATCCCACACCCATAGCGTATTGTTTATGCCGCCGGTGGCTGCACCTGTTGCACCTATGCCGGTAAAATCTATGGGCGATGCATAAGGGTTGCCTGCAAGTATGTATTGGCCTGTGCCCACATTGTAATTAAAGGTTTGTGTGCCGGTTTGCAGCAAGCCTGTTGCGCTAAGCGTTGTTGCCTGCGAGCCGTGCGCTATAGTGCCTGCAGCGCCATAAGGCCCGGTAATAAATACCGCAAATGGATTATTGGCCGCACTGGCCCCGCTGCTGCCAAGGTTGGTGGCATTGGTATTGGCCAGCTCATTCCAGGTATCGGTTGCGCTGTTATAAGATTTTATAGAAGCGGCTACGCCGGCAGCATCAAACCCATTGCCGCCGGCCGGGCGGAATATCTCGGCGCCTGTAAGCCCGTCTGCCGTGCCATTGTTTTGCCAGTTGCTGTATATGCTGCCTGTGTTGCTTAAAGGGGCTGTAAGCATGCGCCATGCGCGGTGTGCAGGTATATACCGCTGCACAGTAACATTGCCGGTTACATAGTTGGTATTAGCGCCTGCATTGGTTACTGCCGCTGTGCCATGCGCGTTTGACGCCAGCACCAGGTTGCCATCGCTGCTTAGCGTGCCGGCAATGGGGTTATACGTGCCAAATACTTTTACCAGGCCGCTGTTAAGCGATAGGCCCTGTGCATTGTTTAAGGTTAAATTGTTAACGCTAAGGGCGCCTATTATATCTTGTGGCGCTGTGCCTGTAAAAGCCACAGCCCCTTTGCTGGCGTCAAAGGCGCCAAAGTTGGTTAGCATGCCTGTTATGCTAAGGGCACCTGTACTGTCAAAGCTTAGGGTACGCCCCGCCTCAATGGTAACATCCTGCGCGGCGGCGCTGGCGCTAAGCAAGGGCTCGTGTGTTACACCTGTGGCGGGTATCTTTACATTATCGCTGGCACCGGGCACTGCGTTAGCGCTCCAGTTGCCGGCAGTGTTCCAATTTGTGCTTATGGCGCCATTCCAAATGTATAATACAGTTATGGCAATATCGTTGCTATTGGGGCCGCCGTTGTAGGCCGGTATATTGCTTACAACTCTTATGTGGTAGTGGGCGCCGGCCGGCGTGCTGGGCGGTATAGTGGCGTTAATTATGCCTGTTGCAGTGCCTGTAACAGTGCCAATATTTACGGCACTTGCAAAGCTGCCCGTGGCATCGCTTAACTGCGCGGTAAAGGTAACGCTGTTATCAATAAAACTAAACGGCATAAATACTATGGTTACCGCATCCCCGCTTTGCATGCCGGGGTTTGGGTTAAAGGTGTTTATTTCAATTTCTGGCTGCAGTATGCCCTGGGTAAGCTGGTTGCCACCGGCTGTTATGGTGGTGGCAAATGCGCCGCCCATCGCCCAGCTAAGGCTAAAATCATCGGTGCTGGCATAGCCGCCGGCCGTAACGGTTGCGGCTGGGCTAAGCGTTTGCCCCAGCGCTGCTGCAAAGGGGCCTGCCAATAATATTGCTATCAATAATTTTTTCATAGTAAATACCTGTTTATATACCAAATACTAATACACCCGCTTCAATCGCTGTCATCCGCCACCTGTCATTAAAAACTTTAAACTTCGGCCATCTGCCTTCTACAGTATTTGTACCCAAAATGAACCTTCTCTCATTATTTGCACGCCTGAATTTGCTGGTATGCTGGTGGATGTTGTGTTGAAAAAATTTCTATAAGCGTCAATAGCACATGGGTTGGCGGTGCGGTTTACAAAAATAAATACCTGGCCGACGCCGACGCCGCTCGCCGGAAAATGGATAGTACCGCCCCCGTTGGTGGTAATAGAATATACAATCCTGGAGCCAGACACCAGGGGGCTGTTAATCGTGTAATCAAAGGTCAAATCTACGTCCACAAAGGTATAACGCAAACCCTTGTTAATTGTCAAATTCTCAGCTGTGACAGCGGTTGCGGAGATGTTGGACGCATTCAAGTTGTGATTTAAATATATATCGCCTGTATTTGTGTTAAACATGTCCCCGTTGGCGTCCACGTTCCAGCCCCCAATGCTTAAGCTTGAGGGGGTTGCCCAGCTTGCATTGCCATTGGCATCGCTTTGCAGCAGGTTGCCGCTGGCAGCGCCCGGCGTAATTTTTACATTGGCCGCGGTATCTGCTTTGGTGGCATGCAGGGCGTAAGGCACGCTAAGCATTTGGGTAGTGCCAATGCTGGTATAGCTTGTGCCGCCAGCTGGGTCTATTTCCACCTCGGTAAATTTAGCGGCCCCGCCCCAGTCAATACTATTAAAGGCGCCGGTTACAGGCGTGCCCTGCCCAATGTTTACCAAAAACAGGCCAAGGTTATTGGTAGTAGCGCTCTGTGTTTCCTGGTACACTATGGCGCCGCTGGCAGTGCCGCTGTGTATGCTAAAACGCAGGGCTACCGTGGTATTTTGCAGCAGGTTGCCGCCGCTGTTACGCGCTATGGCCTGGTAAGTAATGCCGTTAGGGCTTTGGGCTTGTGCAGCATACATAATACATGTAAACACTGCCAACAGCAGCATAGCAATTGTTTTTTTCATACCTATGGTTTTTTTTAGCGGTGGCAGCAGGGGGCTGCGCAATTAGCTTGGTTTTTGGTTTGCGTTTTTTTACGGAAAATGGCAGGCTGCGGGCTTTTGTTTAAAAGGCAGCTTTCATTTGTGATAAAGATAAGCCGGGAGGATTAAACAATAAAACATTTTATAGATAATTTTTATATGGCGGGGCCGATTTTTTATAAGAAGGCGCCTGGTATAAAACCTTGAAGGTTTATCTAGTTGCGGCAGCATTTGTGGTGTTGATGGACAGGAAGTGACGGAAAAAAATGAGAGGCCGATACTTTCCGCAATAATATCACCCCTTCGGGGTTTTAAGCAGCTTGTTTTACTTTTTACAATAATGTCATCCCTTCGGGATTTATTTTGCAGCAATTACTCCTGGAGAATTTAATAGCAGATACTAAAAAATAATTCCAGTTACAGAATAAAGGCTTCTTTATGCAAACCCGAAGGGTTGAAATTATTGTAGCTATTAGAACAGAAAATTCATTAAACCCCGAAGGGGTGATATCGGAGCCTGAAATAAAAAACCTTGAAGGTTTTCAAAACCTTCAAGGTTTAATTTTCACAAACAAACTCCGTGCAAAACTCTGCGAAACTCTGTGACCTGAATTCTACACTGCGTCGCTTAAACTTGTAAATGTAAAATCGCGAATCTTCATCGGTGGTACCAAATAGCTGCGGTACGATTCAACGCTTATGCTGCGCTCAACTTTACCCAGCTCTTCCACGTTATTCAGCATAATTACCGGGCTTTCATTAAACCTGAAATTTTTTACGGGGAATTTTATTTCACCATTATCAATAAAAAAGGTCCCGTCGCGGGTAAGGCCTGTTAACAGCAATGTTTGCGCGTCAACAAGGCGTATATACCACAGCCTTGAAACAAGTATGCCCCTTTCGGTGCTTTTGATCATATCCTCCAGGCTGGCTGTGCCGCCTTCCATGATATAGTTGTTTGGGAAGGGCACAGGCTGCACATTTTTTTGCTGTGCCCAGTACCTTGAATAAGCAAGATTTTTTACAACACCTTTTTCTACCCAATTAATGCGCCCCTGCGGAAAACCTTCCCTGCTCCATGTGGCAGAAGGCAGGTCGGGGTTAAACGGGTCAGAATAAATGGTTACTTTTTCATCCATCAGTTGATCTCCCAAACGGTTACCGCCACCGGGTTTGCTCATAAAGCTGCGGCCCTCATCTGCACTGCGTGCATCAAAACCGCGGAACATATTCTCCAGCATATAAGTGGCAGCAACAGGCTCCAGTATCACAGTGTATTTGCCCGGCTCAATTGCCCTTGCACCTAATGACCCATTGGCCTTTGTGGCTGCAATTTTTGTAGCTGTTAAAGTATCAAGCTTGTTTACATCATTAAAGCCACGCGCCGCATAGCCACTGGCGGTACCTTCTGCATTACGCATGGTAACGCTGAATATTACATCTGTATCGCGGTTATAACAAAACAGGCCCTTGCTGTTCATTATAGCTACAGCGTTGGCACTGTTTTCAATATAACCTGCGGCTTCAAGTTTTGCATCTTCGGAAACTTTAAGACTTTTAGCCACAGCATCAGCACGACTGTCAGGCGTCATCGCTGCAGTTGAAGGCGCATACGTTATTGACTCTTTAAACTCCTGCGGGCCCAGCAAGGGCATGTGCTCAGGGTTTTCAGGGGCAAGCTGTGCAAGCTCCTCACTGCGCTGCACCACTTTTTGCAGGCTTGCATCATCAAACTCGTTAATGGTTGCTGTACCTGTTTTTTTACCAAAGGTTGAGCTAACTGCAAGGCTTAATGTGGTTATATCACCCGCTGTACTTATAGCGTTTTTTGCATAACGTATATTACCGCCTTCGCTGCCGTTAAGGCTAACTTCGCATTCATCTGCTTTTGAAAAGCTGAGGGCTTTTTTTAACAAGGCCTGTGCTTCGTCTTTTGTAAATAATGCCATAATTTTTTCACCACATAGGCACATAGAAAACATAGAAACACATAGTTAATTACCATTGTGTTTTATGTAGTTTTTGCATGTGGTTTTTATTTGTGGTTAAAAAATTTATTTCTTCTCAATGTGAAGCATATAAAGCTTATTCACCCCTTTAGGGGCAGGGGTTACTATATCTTCCTTGCTGTGTTTATCACATTCACCCCGTTAAACCTTGCAGTTGATGCGCCATGGCTAACAGCGTTGCTTTGTGCGGGCTGGCCCTTACCATCGTTAAAGGCGCCACCAAGGCGGTAATCGTCTTTACCCGCAACGGCTACGCAGCTATTCCAAAACTCCTGAGTGTTGGCCTGGTAAGCAACATCTTTAAGCATGCCAACAATTTTACCATCTTTAATTTCGTAAAATGTTTGGCCGCCAAACTGAAAGTTGTAACGCTGCTGATCAATACTAAAGCTGCCATCGCCGATAATATAAATACCTTTTTGCACATCTTTTATAATGTCATCTACACTCTTATTGTCCTTGCCCGGCTGCAGCGACACATTGGGCATGCGCTGAAACTGTACATCAGACCAGCTTTGCGCGTAACAGCAACCCTGCGATTCCTTCAAACCCAAAATATGCGCCTGGTCGCGTATGGCCTGGAAGTTTACCAGCACACCTTCTTTAATTAAATCCCATTGCTTGGTGGCAACACCTTCGTCATCATAACCTACCGCACCAAGACTGCCTTTTTGTAATTTATCAGCAACAATGTTTACCTGCTTGCTGCCAAACTGAAAATTTTTGCTGTGCAGCTTTTCCAGCGATAAGAAGCTGGTGCCCGCAAAGTTTGCTTCATAGCCCAATACGCGGTCAAGCTCAGTCGGGTGTGCAACACTTTCATGTATGGTAAGCCACAGGTGCGATGGATCCAGCACAAGATCGTACTTGCCCGGCTCCACTGTTTTTGCTGATAGTTTTTGCGTTACATCGTTGGCAGCGTTCTTCATATCCTCCAGCATATCGTAGCGGTCTTTATACCGTGTTACTATACCTTGCACTTTATTCTCCGGGCCGCAGGTAAGGTACTCGAAACCCATACCTACCGGCGAGCTGAGCGACCTGCGCGTTTCAAACTTACCGGTTGTTTTATCTGTTTTTGTTACATTGAAAAAGGGGTATACACGATGAATATCCTGGTCGATATAAGAACCATCAGTAGAAGCAAAATATTTTTGCTCATTCACCGCAAGTATGGCCGAGTTTACAAAGTTTACACCACCTGCCAGTGCAATGCCGTTAACATTCAGCAGCAGATCAACTTTTTCTTTAACCGGTACCTCAAACGGATTTTTTTCAATAGGCGTTTTCCAGCTTACTTCGCCATAGCCTTTTTGCGGCACCAACTGCACCACGTTTGGTTTTATGCGTGCATTTGCTTTGGCAACAGCCACAGCCCTCTCAGCAATTTTGCCCACTTCATCTTTGGTAACCTTTGGTGACGCGGCAAAGCCCCAGCAGCCATTTACTATAACCCGAACGCCCACACCAAAACTTTCGGTATTGGCAACGTTCTGCACCTTTTTTTCACGCGTGGTAATAAACTGGTTAAGGTAGCGCCCAATGCGTACATCGGCATAGCTGGCACCCTTAGTTTTAGCGGTGTTAAGCGCAACATCAGCTATTTGTTTTTTGGTAGCTGCATCCATGCCGTCGTTAATAGCTGCCAGCGGGTCAATATTCCTGCTGAACAAAAACTCGGGCATCATCAGCGCACCAAAACCCATGGCCGACAACTGTAGAAATTCTTTTCTTCTCATGTAGGTCAGTTTCGTAATTAGTGTAGTTAAAAGCCGCATCAAAATACAACCTAAATGCTATTTGTGCGCATTAAAATGTTGGGTTGGTCGTAAAAAATGATGTTTATACCGAAAAAGTTACCGAATTCATTGAGTGTTTTTTGGAGACTGGCCGTAGTACCATGTGGCATCGGCTGTTGCGTCGCACATTTGGGCTGTGGGACAGAATGCTGCCCTGCCCTTTAGGGCGGGGATAAGAAAGTCACAAGAAATTTCTGGCTTCAGCCACATCCAACAATTTGGCTAAAGCCGGATTAACCTGTTGCATTTCTGTTCCCCGGCCTAAAGGCGCGGGGCAAGGGGGTTGCAGATGACAATTTGCAAGGCGCCTATCCATTAAACTTCCTCTCCACCCATAAATAGGTGCAGCAAACTAAAAGCAGTATAAAGAAATACACCTTATTCACGGGTACGTCTTCAGTTGCTTGCAGCACATCAACAGGTGATGAAAATTGCTGTTGCTGTACATACTGCTGCGTGGCGTTTGTTTTTGAAACGGCGGTTGCTATTTTCCAATCATCGGCACTATACACATAAAAATTTGCAGAATCGTTTTGCATTTTAATGGTTTGCCATCCCGTTTGTACAGGCCAGTATGTGCCGCTCCATTCAAACGGAAGCTGCACGCCTTGCTGCAGGTACACAGGGCTTTCGCCGATAACCGGCTGCGGATTATTATTTGCCGCAAACGTAAGGTGTAACGGCTGGTTTACCACAGGCACGGCAGGAGTGAAATTAATATCCGTTTGTTGCCTGCCTTTAGCCACTTTATTTAGCAGCGTACTCCAATAAGTATAGTAATCATCTTTGTTGCCGGTAAGCATCCAGCTATACGTGTTGTTATAGGTGGTAACGGCTATTTTACCCGAACCATATACAGCGCTGTTAACCAGCACCTGCGCAGATGAATCTGTTGTTAATGCCTGTGTGCCCGGCTGCGGACGAATGTATAATAACTGCTCAGCCGTAACACCGTGCAATGCACCTGCGCCGGTTAACTGCAGCATAACATTTTGTGATACCTTATGCGGCTGCGAATATACCGGGAACGTTTGCGCATAAAATGACGATGAGGGTAGCGTAGTATCAGCTTTTATTATCATTCCAAGCCCGTTTGATATGCTGGTTTGTATACTGTTTTGTTCATCCTTACTTAAGGCGGCAAAGGCTGCTGCATCGGTTATCAATACATCAAAAGATGCAAGTGTTGGCCCTGTAATTTTATCAATATTGGTTGTTGCTGTGTTTAAAAATGATCTATCGTATTTGTCTTTGCTGGTTGTATTTCTTACTACTACCTGGTAGCTGTTTTGTGACAGCCAGTTCTTTAAAAAGTTATCTTCAAAATCAGGTGAGGCCGCTAATATCAATACCTTCAGGGAATCAGCGGCAGTAACTTCAACTGGCAGCAATTCATCTTCTATCACTTTATCGCCAGCCACTGCGGTTATATTGTACACTGCCTTGCCCGACTGCTTAGGCACTGCGCTTAATTGAAATGGCTGCTGTTTATTTGGCCCAATGGTTACAGAATCAAGCATTGTGTTCAATCCGTTTAAAATAATCTTCACAGGTGTGTTTGCTGTGTTGTTAAAGCTACCTTGTACCCGTAATTTTTCACCCGTATGCAGGGCTTGCTGCCAATGTATGGATGTGATGCCGGTACCAATAGTTTGGGGATGGAATATTACGGGTATGTTGTGCAACTGCTGCAGTTCATCTGCCGATAAACCATAACCAAAAACATGCACGCTTTTGTAGTTGGTTTTGCCGGATGCGATAAAATCTTCAAAGGTATAGGCTGGTAAATTTTTGTTTGCTGCGTCTTTAAAAAACTGTACACTGTCTTTGTTGTAACCGGCTGTTATAATAATAACAGAGTTTTCGGCAGCAACTGTTTGCTTATAATTGATGTTAAGACCCAGCAACGTTACACCGGCAGTTGCTAAAACAGTGGCTGTTAAACGAAGCAACAGGTTTTTTTTATTGCGCCTTTTGTGTTCTTTATAACAGGTAATAAGCAGCAACAGCGCACCCGCAACAATTACTATATAGTCCCAACCGGCCATTAATTATTTGCTTTTTGCAGGTTTTTAAAATATTGTTGCTGTAACTGGTTATATGGTTGGGCAACCGTTTTTTGTGGAAGCTGTCCCGGAGCAGCTATTATTTTCTGCAACGCACTTTCTGCTGTTTGTATATCTGTAAGGGAGGCTTTTCCGCCACCTTGCAAGGTCTCTAAAATCTTTTTGAGCGATTGCAACCCCTGTAAGTACACCGCAGGCTCAGCAGCAGCTTTGTTGCTAACAACTTGTAAAGCCTGTTGCAAAACCTGCATATCATTAACGGTTATGTGCGGTGTAACTTTTAATTCTTCCAGCGCAGATAATGATGCTGCCACCGTTTGGTTGACACCAGTAACTTGCGGAATAGTGGTTTGTGTTTGCGGCTCAATTATTTTACTAAGGTCTCCGGTTAAGCGTTTCTCCGGTTTTAAAGGTGTTGTTTTAGATGTGGTTTTTGCAACATACACCCGCGATTTTTGCTGCAGGTCTTTTAGCAGGCGCAGTGCTTTATATTCATAAGGCAATGCATCCTGCGGTTTAAAGGTACGCAGCCGCATTTCGGCCCCCCACATCTCTGTCAGCGTTGCCTTTAGCTGTTGCTTTATGTCGTCGGTAAAAAATGTGGCATCTTCAGCGTTATCATGCTTATCTGAAAATGCATCCAGTATTGCACTGGCCTTGCCAAAGTTTTTTGGGTCGTTTAGGTCACCGGCTTCAACATCACCACCTTCATTACTCTCATTTTCTTCACCCAAAAATTTCCCATAACGCAGGCGCAGCAGTTTTTGATCAATACCCAAATTATTACTGCGGTTTTTAAAATCCTCAACACGCAGCGTGTCTTTATCTTTCAGCAGTTGTTCTGTCTCAATTATTATCTGCCGTTCGCTCCTGAAAAACTCTGGCTTTAGTTTTACATTGCCCAGCAACACATCGCTTTCCATCAATTGCGCTGTATCTGCCAGCGTAACAATGTACATGTCGCTGCGCTTTTCCTGGTTGTTATTGTCAGTAGCTTTTATATAAAAATATAATTCATCGGCAGGCTGCATGCCCAGCGCAGCAAGGTCAACCATTTTTTGCAACTGGTATTGCTCTAACTGCCTGTTAAAACTGGTGGCGAATGTTATGTTTTGTTCTTTAAATTTTACAGCCTCTCCGCTGCCGCTTGCAATAGTTGCTACAACGGATGCAGCTTTAACACCATAATCATCCGCCACCACAGCATTAATATTTATACGCTGCGGTTCGCCATACTCAATGGTTATGTTTGGCTTTGGTGAAGTGATGGTGATAACCGGTGGCTGGTCTTTTATCATTTCTATGCGGTAGAATTCTGACAGCTTACCATCAACCATCACCTGGTAAAAACCACTGCTGGTGATTGTTTTAACAGCGCGGCATGCTTTGCTTTGGTTATTGGTATAATGCAATTGCTGCGTAGTTGAATCGTTAAACAATAGGCGGATATTTTTTTGGCCGCCACCGGGTTCAACCTCCCAGGCAACAATTGAGCCTTCTTCCACTTTTAAATTAAATTGGTTTTGTTCCCTTTGTGTATGCTTTGTATATGCCGGCGGCACAATAGTAACTTTTACCGATTGTATGCCCTGCGGTATTTTTTCTGTTGGGGTGTTGTTTGTAACTGATTTGTTATTGTTGTTTGATGAATGATTGAAATGCACGGGCACCACTGCCAGCCCCGCACCAACGGCACAGAGCAGCAACAACGTTATTGATGAAGTGCGTAATGGCCTTGTAAGTTGTTTTGGTGAGGTTATTTGCAGTAATGCAGCAAATGTTCTTTCAGCCTGTAATGTTTCCAGCAAGTTTAGTTCGTTCACGGGTTTTAATAACAGCCCGCAGCTTTCTTCCAGTTCACTATAATTAGTATTTAAAAAACTTGTGACAACTGTGTTTGTAATTTGCCAGGGGCGTTTTGCAAACAGCAGGGCGGCGCACAAACCAATAAACGAAGGAATAATAAACCAGGGGGGGAGAGCGAAAAGCTTGTATAATAAAATACCTGCAACAAAAGCACAACCCGCACTAATAAAGACGATTGCTATGACTGAATTGGTAATCCATTTTTTTCTTAATGTCTGAATAATATTGATGCCGCTTACCTCACGCATACACCCGCTCCTTTTTTGCTTTTAATGATACCAGCCTCTCAATAAGAAAAATTATACATGCCGCGAGCCAAAATGCAGGTGATATATCAGTTGAATTGTTTAGTTGTGATAAAGCCCCGCTGTTTTCTTTCAACTTGTATGGCTGCAACTGCCTGCTATCAATAACGCGTTTATCTTTTTGATTGATGGTGCCGGATCCACCACCCGGATATAGCAACGAATATATCATTTGCGGAAACTGGTTGTTCCACACCAAATCGTTCCATGATGCATCAAAATGGCTGTAAAAACTGTAAATATTTGCAGTGCCGGATTGCTTTGCAAGCAGAGGATTGCCATAGCCATCCGCCCAAATGGTTTGCACGCCTGTGTTAAGATTATTGGTTGAGCGTATATGTTTATACAGCGCAGCTTGTGCGCCTGTTGCTGATTGGTTGGGGCCTGCTAATATGGCGGATTGTATATTTTCAACCTGGCCTGTTTGATACATGAAAATATTTTTTGCCTGTACACCGGCAGGTATTGGCTGGCTTGAAAGCCAAAATAACCAATCAATATTTGCAGGTAAACCACTTACATTATTTAAAACAGAAGTAACTATTTTTCTTTTGCTAAACTGCTGCACAGCATCAATGGCGGCCTTTATATAGCCAGCATCTGTTATATTATCCTTTGCATAAACGGCAACGTGCAGAGTGTTTGTATCAATTGGAATAGTTATATTTTGTTGAGTTGTTTTAGCTATATCATTATAAGTGTTATAAGTGCCGATGGCGGTGCTGGCTGCAGTTGTAATATGCAGGCTGTCTGTGCTGGTTTCATAAGCACCCGCAGTGTATGTAGAAGTATCAGCCGGTATGTAAGTAAACCAATGCATATTTGCTGTTACCCCAGCACGGTTACTATTAAAATGGGTGAGATAACTGTTTGTAAAAATGAATAATGGAGTAGAAGCATTAGTGCCCCTATTTAGTCGCACAATATCTGCCCAATAGTCAACGGCAGTTATGGTTGAATCCGGCTTTTCACTTAACGCAGCAGAAAGGTCTTTCTTTTCAAAACCCGTATTAAAATAATGAAATTCAAAACCGGCGGCAAGCAGTGAATCAACCTGTGGTTTAAAATGATTGTAGGTGTTTTGTACATCATTCTTATCCATCAATACCCAGCCTTTGCCTGCGGTATTGTCAGCCCTCCAGCGAGGCTGGGAGAGGAGCAGCGCAAGCAGCATAATTAGCAGGCAACGCAGTAACAGCAGCAACAGGTCGTGCAGTTTTATGCTGCTTGTAGTTTTTACGGCATCTTTTGTTAACAGTGCAACGCTGCCCACTTTTAATATTTTTCCCTGCTGCACATTCCACAAGTGAAGGATGATGGGAATGAGCACTGCGGTGGCCGCGAACAAATACACAGGTTGCAAAAAATAAAACAATGTTTACGCTTTTAATTTATTACGCTGGTTAAGAAAATCTTTTAATGCCTGGTCTAAAGGCTGCTGCATATTTATCAGCCTGTAAAAAATGTTCCTGTTAAGCAATTGCTGCCTTATGGATGATAAATATTGCTGCAAGTTTTGTTTGTATGCCGTTGCATACCTGCCAGAATCGATATTAATTACCTCGCCGGTTTCCAGGTCTTCCAGCGATGTAAAACCTTTATAATCCAATTCCATTTCGTTCTGTGCCAGTATGTGAAAAACGATCATTTCATGTTTTTGCGCGCTCAGTTCATCCAGCAGTTTAAATATCTCGCCATTTTCCTGGTACAGGTCTGTTATAAAAATCAATAATTCCTTTTTTGTTGAACCTGCAAAAATGTCTTTGTACTGCACAGGTTCAGTAAACCTGCCGCCCGGCTGAATATTTTCCAACTGGAAATACAACCGCGAAAAATGCTGATGATCTTTTTTTGAAGGCAGCACAAATAGCTGGTTATTCTGCAACACATACAACCCCACTGAATCGTTCTGCTGGTTGGCAAGATAGGTGAGCGAGGCCGCCAGGTATTTAGCATATTCAATTTTTGTTATGCCGTTGTCAGCGTGGTTCATAGATGCGCTTGCATCAATTACAAACCGTACAGATATACTTGTTTCAATCTCCGATTCGCGTATATAATACCTGTCGCTGCGGGCATACATTTTCCAGTCAAGCCAGCGCAGGTCGTCCCCCGGCTGGTAACTGCGGTACTGGCTAAATTCAAGCCCTGGCCCCTTAACCTTGCTTTTATTAATGCCCTGCATAAACCCGTCAATAGTGGTTTTGGCCGCCAACTGCAGGTTTTTAATGGTCATTAATATTTTGGGGTCGAGTAAACGGCTCATAAGAGAATCGGCCCCCTTCCCGGCCTTCCCCCCATAGGGGAAGGTGTTACGATGAACGAAGCGAGACAATATCTATATATGCCAATTTTTAATGGCTTCTCTTTTCGAACAACACTTGAATTCATTTTATGTGATCGCATCTCCACTTCGCCCATCAATTTTAAATATTTACTTATTGAGGTCGCATTTTGCGACCTCAAAGTTTCACCTTTTTGTATCACAAAGCTTTACGTTGAACACTATCTTGCCTTCTATTATGTCGTCACAAACTGTGATGACATCTTGTAATATGCAGTCACAATTTGTGACTGCATAACTCTAATTTGTTGATTTTCATTTAATTCCAGCCATCCGGTCGCAAATTGCGACTGCATACTTATCCTTCTAATCAACCAATCAACTACTATCTTCTAACACCTCAATTCTCCGCATGCGCCACTGCACCGCCTTCCACCGGTACCCAAACCTGCAACGGTGATGCCTGCTGACCTGCATCTGCAAACGGCACCAGAACCAGCACTTCCTTCTTTTTAATATCTTCCCTGCTAACTGAATACGCTTGCCTGCCCACCCAATAGCGGGGCAGGTTAATGGCAACGTCTTCAACCGTTAACTTACGGGCATCGGTAAAATTGGCGGACACATTTATGCTGCGCCCAACATTTAGCAACGAATCAACAGCCAATACCTGCGGGCCGCGTTTAAAAGCAACAAAACCTTTATAAGTAGGGTCGCCTTTTATAATTTGCAAAGGCATATCAAACTGCACATCCACTTTATCATCGGCCTGCCATACGCGGTTAATACTTACTTCATCATTACCGGTAATATTTTGGCTTGTTCCATTTATGGTAAGCCTGTAATTAACCGCCCATGAAGGAATGCGAAAATTAAGGGTGAATTTTTTTGACTGAGAAGGCTTTACCGTGTACACCACCTCACCTTCTTTTGGAAAGCTGGATGAGGCTGTAAGCTGCATCGTTATGTTAGCGCCATCATCAGTGGTAATATTTTCTTTTACAAAACCAGGCTCATACATCAGCACGGTAAACTGCTTATTAACCTTGCCCCAAATAACGCCCGGTATAAGCGATATACCCCTTGGTACGCTTGATAGGCAGCATGAAAAACCCTGGTCGCAACGATAAGGTTTTGCACCCTGTAAAGCAGTGTAATAACTAACGCAGCCTGTTTCAGGGTTCTCGGCGGCAAACAGGTGGTTATATACCGCCTTCTCAATTTCTTCAGCGTATTTCATTTCCCCGGTTATCTTAAGCATCTGCTCGTTAAACTGTATCCAGGTAACTGTAACGCAACCTTCGCCCATATGCACATCATTGCCCGCCGGCAGTTGGTGGTCTGGCGTAAAAATCTCGCCCACACTGGCTGTGCCAGTTATGTACAGGCGTTTGCTTACAATATCCTGCCAGGCAGTTTCCAGTATCTTAAAATATTTTTCATCACCGGTTAGTTTGTAGTATTTTAAAATACCAACAAAACAGCTAAGCATCTCATAAGCTTTTGCATCGCCCACTTTTGTAACATCACCAAATTGCTGCAGCGCGGTAAATAGTTTTGGGCCTGTCGCAGTCTCCCAATTGCTTAATATGTATTGACAAAAAGCCAGGTACTTTTTATCGCCGGTGTAGCGGTACAGATCAACCATCGGCTCTAATATGCTGCCTGGCGCAAGGCCAACATGCTCGCCATGTGTATTTAAATCCAACTGGCCGGAGCCGTTACCAAATGTGCGGCAAATTAGGTCTGCAGCCCTCTTAGCTGTTTCAAGTGCGGCCTTGTTGCCGGTGATGGAATAATAATTTAGCAGCCCAATAATTGCGTATTTATGCGCCCACACATCCCACTCTGTCCAGCGGTCTTTTAACAGGTAGGTACCAATATAGCCATCAGGCATTTGCGTGGCTATATACTTGCGAACCATATCATCCATCAGCGCTTTTAGCCTGGCATCGTGTGTATAAGCATACGTTCTTGATGCTGAAAACAAAAACTTGCCTACATGCTCCCCAATCCATGTTTGAGAGCCGGGCCTGTGCACAAAGCCGGAAAGCAATATGCCTGAATCAATTTTTAATAAGCGCTTATCGAGGTTTATATATACATGGTCGTTAAGCAACCCGCTGAATTCTTCCAGGCCTGCAGGTGTATATTTTTCCTGTATCCTATTAGGGATGATAGGCTGCCACATATCTGTTGAGTCAACAGATGCAACAGCATGTGCAGCGACAATGATAAAAATGATGAAGGAGAGCATTTTTTTCATATTACAGGCATTTATTGTATAACTGTTTTTGGCCGCTGTATATTTTTCAACAGCTCGGCAGTAACGTTATCGGCGATAATATTTTCCGCATCAGCTTTAAAATTCATCAACACCCGGTGGCGTAAAACGGGGTAGGCCATAGCGTGAAGATCTTCCATCAACACGGCATACCTTCCTTTAAACAGCGCCCTTGCCTTGGCCGTTAATATAAGGCTTTGCCCTGCACGCGGCCCGGCGCCCCAGCGAACCCAATCCTTTACATAATTAACGGTTGTGGTATCTGGCCGCGTAGCACGAATAAGGTTACTCACGTAAGTTATCAAATCTTCGCTAATACTAACCTCGCGCACCAGCTTTTGCATTTGTATTATCTCATCTGCGGCCAATACAGGCTCAACCGTTGCCTTTTTGCTGCCCGTGGTAGAGGTAAGTACCTGTATTTCTTCCTTATCAGTTGGGTAACCAATTTTTATATACAATAAAAACCTGTCGAGTTGCGCTTCGGGCAATGGGTAGGTACCGGCCTGTTCAATAGGGTTTTGTGTGGCGAGAATGAAGAACGGCCTGTCAAGCGGGTAGGTTTGGCCGCCATAAGTAACTTCAAACTCCTGCATAGCCTCCAGCAACGCGCTTTGTGTTTTTGGCGGTGTGCGGTTTATTTCATCAGCCAAAATAATATTCGCAAACAACGGGCCTTTGTTAAATTTAAAAAAGCGCTTGCCCGTTACATGGTCTTCTTCCAGTATTTCGGTGCCGATTATATCTGTAGGCATTAAATCTGGTGTAAATTGTATGCGCCTGAAACTTAAATGCAATGCCTGGCTTAATGTTTTTACCATCAAGGTTTTTGCAAGGCCGGGCACACCTTCTAAAAGGCAGTGGCCACCGGCAAGCAGTGCCGTTAAAATTTCATCCAGCACATCATCCTGCCCGATTATTATTTTTTGTATCTCCTTTTTTAGCTGCGGTAGTTTGCCCAATAAGTCTTTTACTGCGCGTTCTGCTGTATCCAAAATGTTAGGTTTTATGTAATATATCTATTAATGCGGTAAGGCCGGAAATTATAAAAAAATCGCGAGACGAAAACTCAAATACGGTAGTAACGGCAAATAATATGGATAAAAATGTGATTGAAAAACCGTGATAATTTGTTTTAGTATGAACGTGTATAAAACATACCCCTAAATGGGGGATGAAGTTTTCCAGGCCGTATTACTGCTTCTGCACACAAAGTGAAATCGTGTGAAACGATTTTATTTCTTGATGTTTACGTTGCGGATTTAATGTGAGTTCGGGATAATGGAACGAAATTAACGCTTACATAGCTCCTTATCCTGTTAGCAATAAAGCGTGGTGTGCCACACCTACGGCGTGGAAGAACACTCGCTTATTGTGGTTGCTACAAAGCTTTTGCCCCTATGGGGCACATACACCAAACATTTACTTAGTTAAACTGTGGCGGCTTGTTGCACAAATAAGCCAGCCGGTATTTGTATGTTGGCAAGCAGCTTGTCTTCAAGCAGGTTTGCGAATGTTTCAAAGTATACAATCACATCTTCGCGCACATTACGCTTTAACCAGCGAAAGCCGCCGGGCAAGTTTTGCAAAACCTGTTTATCCTGCAGGTATTCAAGGTTGTGGATGTCAACCGGCGTTAAACCTATGGTTGTTAATTTATGTACCAGCAGGCTTACCGGTGCGTCTGTAATACCGCAGTAATCTTCTGCCAGTTCTGTCCACTCGCCAATGCCGGTATGCGCATACTGCAATATTTCCTGCTTGCTTAAATGGGTAACGCTTTGTAAAAGATTACCACAATTGCAAGCACCGTGATTTCCCCAGGCGTAGTGGGCGCCGTTGCGTAAGCGTGTGGCTGTATCGCGCAGGGCTGTTATTAATTCAATATTTGGGTAAGCCATAAAATTATGTTTCGCCTCACTCTCGGTCTCTCTCCGCCCGGAGAGAGATGCCCCAAGACAAGGCTTGTTTTATCTTGAAAAATAACTCAGTCAGCTTTATCAATTCAAGGCTTTAAATCCCGTCTATCCTTTCAATCCTGAAAATCTGCGTGCCATTATTCGCTTTAATCACAATCTGCAATAACATTATTCTTCCTTCAAAAACGCATACCTGTAATCAACAGGTGGGTTAAATGTTTCTTTAACAGTTCTTGCGCTAAGCCAGCGGTAAAGGTTTATCATGCTGCCTGCTTTGTCATTGGTGCCGCTTCCTCTAGCTCCACCAAATGGCTGCTGGCCTACAACGGCGCCGGTTGGTTTATCGTTTATATAAAAGTTACCCGCAGCATTGCGCAGCCTGTTTGTAGCCTGTAAAACAGCCGTCCTATCCTGCGCAATGATAGAGCCTGTTAAGGCATAAGGAGAGGTACTGTCAACCAAATCCATCACTTCCTCAAATTTGTCGACATCATACACAAATATTGTAAGTACAGGCCCGAATATTTCCTCGCACAGTGTTACATATTTGGGGTCTTTGGCTTCAATAACTGTAGGCTCAATAAAATAGCCTTCGCTTTTATCGTAATTGCCCCCAACCAATATACTTGCTTTCTTATCTTTTTTTGCATTGGCTATGTAACTGCTGATCTTATCAAAACTTTTTTCGTCAATTACTGCATTAATAAAGTTGCTGAAATCTTCCACACTGCCCATTTTCATGGTCTTTATTTCGGCAACAAGTTTTTGCTTTATTTCATCGGCCAGGTTTGAGGGCAGGTAGGCCCTTGATGCGGCAGAACATTTTTGGCCCTGGAACTCAAATGCACCCCTTGCAAGCGCTGCAACCGTTGCATCAGCATCGGCGCTTTTGTGCACCAGCACAAAATCTTTACCACCCGTTTCACCCACAATACGCGGATAGGTACGGTAATTGTGAATATTGTTACCTATTGTTTTCCAAATTTGATTGAACACACCTGTTGAGCCGGTAAAGTGTATACCGGCAAAATCACGGTGATTAAAACAAACATCGCCCAGCACAGGGCCATCCACATAAATAAGATTTATAACACCGTCTGGCAGGCCGGCTTCTTTTAAAATACGCATAAACATTTGCGCGCTATAAATTTGGGTGTGCGCCGGTTTCCAAACAACCACGTTGCCGCACATTGCAGCACTGGTAGGCAGGTTACCGCCAATAGCCGTAAAATTGAAAGGCGTTATAGCCAGTACAAAACCTTCCAGCGGGCGCCATTCGGTACGGTTGTGCATACCGGGTGATGATATTGGCTGCTGCTTATATATCTCGCTTAAAAAGTGTACGTTAAACCGTAAAAAATCAATCAGCTCACAGGCGCTGTCAATCTCAGCCTGGTAAGCATTTTTACTCTGCCCCAGCATAGTGGTGGCGTTCATGTGGCTGCGGTATTTTGCAGCCATCAAATCTGCCGTTTTTAAAAATATATGTGCGCGCTCTTCCCATGGCATGGCAGCCCAGGCATCTTTGGCTTTAAGCGCGGCATCAATAGCCTGTTTTACATGTTTTTCCTCCCCTGCATGAAAGAACCCCAGTGTATGCGCAATTTCATGTGGCGGGTGTATAGCACCTTTGCTACCTGTTTTAACCGCTTTGCCTCCGATATACATGGGGATATCCAGTGTTTTCTTTTTTAATTCGGTCAGTGTTTTCTTTAAAGCGGCTTTCTCTGCCGAACCGGCTGCGTATTGCAATACAGGCTCATTGGCAGGCAACGGGTAACTAAAGGTTCCTAAACTCATATCTAAGTTTTTTAGTGTATAAGAGGCGCAAAATTACGGAAAGTTGGGGAAGTGGGCTAATGCCTGTGAAGATGCGGGCGTTTATTATAAGAGAGTATAAAAAAAGGTGTTTTTCCCGTTAAAAAGGCAGCCCGACTATAGTATGTTTGTGTTGCAAGCATGACTAACCCCGCATTTAAAGCCCGCAAATAATAACATATAACAGGGCATAATGGCTCTTAAAAAGAATTATGCTTGCGAGATTAAAATTTATTCTGGTTATCTTCTCTTTCTGGATTTTAGTTAGTATATTTCTAAAACTCTTAACTATCAAAAAAACAATTAATTATGACGTATCAAAACTCACTTTTTTTTGCAGGCGGCAGATTGCTGCAAACTGTAGCAACACCAGGTACAAAAGGCCTAAAAGTTGTGCAAAATGGTTTAACCGGCGCTTGGGATATTACTGTCACAGTAAGTATTTTGCCCGTCGAATTCCAAGGAATAATAAAAAAATATTCAGACTTTCCGCTGGATGCTACAGAGGATTTTGGAAAAAAGTACCCAAACCAAGTTTATTTTGAAATTTTTGATAATGCTGGCAGCCCGACAGATGTTGCACTGATCCCAGGAAAGTTTTCACTTTTTATGGACAAACAATTGGCAGGCGGTGCAACAGGCGCTATTCAGCTTACTTTGGTTCCGGCAGCAATGGGCAAAACTGATAACAGTAAAACCGATAACGTAATCGTGGCAGTGGAACAAGCCGCTCAGCAGTAATGTTTTAGAAGCAAGCAGCTAATTTTTTTCAGTAACGGCTTACAATAAAACAGGGATATACAATACGTATTGTACATCCCTGTTTTATTTATCTCTGTGTTTTTGGTGGTTATGCAATTATTGGTGACCCCCACGAAGCAAAATCACTGAAAAACTGCACGAAGCCCGGCGTATCTGTTACAAAAGAAGGCTGCCATACCGGTGACTTCTGATTTAATATATCCATCAGCAAATCGCAGTTTTGCATTATTTCAGGAAACCAAAAACCTATGCCTTTGTTATTTTCATACTTAAATTCAGTTGCGCAATCAATATAGTAGTAACCTGAATCGGAGTTATAAAATTTATCCCCAAAATACACCTGGCTATCAACCTGCGCCAATATATTATTTAACTGCATGCACTTATTGTACACATCATCAATTTCCTGGCTTGTGTTTTTATAGCCTAATTGTTTAATCATTGAAGGCAGGTATTTTGTAAGCACATACAAATCGACAATCATTACAGAGGGAAGGCAGTAAGAATTATATTTCAGTAATTGCCTCTGCACGACGCTAAGGCAAATATATAGCTGTTGTTTAACCGCCTGGTTTGACAAACTTGTTAAAAAAGCTGCAAACGCTTGCTGTATTTTTTCAAATAAGGCTTTATCAAGCTGTATGGCGTTTAACTTCCAGGTGTTTATTATTTCATCCTCATAGTGCGGATGCGACCTGTGTGCTTTACCCCTTGCTATTATCCCGGTATTTGACAAGAAGAGCCCTGCAATATCGCGGTTGCTGTAATCGACGGAATTAGAGGCGTTCTGGTTATTTATTATTTGTGTAAATACATCAACCCAATCATAAGCAGGATAGCTGATACCTGAAACGGGAGCAACAAGATAATCAACACAATCTCTAAACTCGTACTGGGTAAAAATATTCTGCATCAAGCAATTGAACATTACCAGCAGATCAAGTTTGGCAACCCCTACGGCGCCAAGGGCGCCGGTTATGGCCCGGGCAAAAGATACATTGCTTAAAAGGTTTAGATTGTGCTTAAGAAAATATTGCTCAAGACCTTGCGATGTAAGAGCAGACAAATTGCCAAGACCGGAACAATCATCATTACCTATTGGCATACCGTCTTTATCATCTGGTGAATCATCGGTATTTTTGTCTGGGTCCTCATCTTTTTTTGGATGCATCAGCGAATACTGCAAAGGCTGCAAAAGCGGCATCATGTTAATACCTAAAACTGATCCATGCCCGAACGTAATTACCATGCGCCTGTCAGCAGGATATGCTTCAAAAACTTGCGTTAGTACATTCTTTACGGCATCTTCAGCTACCAATGTGTCTATTGCCGGCGGTACTGTAACTTTAGCAGACGGGTTTATCCTGTCGTTTTTAACCGGGGTATCAAACTTTTCACTTACTGTAATGCTTTGAAATAAGCCCGTGGGGGTGCCATGTTTGGGCGTAAAAAAAACCCTTACCTGCACGATAATAATTTTACATCTTAAATCAAAGGGTATATCTTTAAGAGATTGGTAAAGGCTGTCGGTTTCTGTTTGTATTGAAATATATTTATTGTTTGGGTCGTTTATATGGTCACTATCATACAAAATATTATTATATATCAAAAAAACCGAAAGCCAGGTAGGCGGTGTTGGCTTAGGCGGGGTTTGATTGGGCGGGGTTGGATTGGGATTTTCCGTCATATAGTTTTTGTTTTAGTTTGCGGGTTGTTATTTGCTTCAGCCCACGCCAGGCAAAGCCAGGCAAGGCATATAACTTTCTTTACACAAAAGCAGGGCCTCAGCAGTTACAATATAAACAAAATAATTAAGGATTGCAATAATTTTATTTGGGTTGCCACACAAAATGGCCTGAACCGTTTTGATGGGCGGGAGTTTGTTATTTATAACAAAGATTTAGAAGCTAAAAGGGCGATACTTTCTAATGATGTTACAAGCCTTATTTACGACTCGGCAAAAAACATTATTTGGGCTATTTGCAACAATGGCGGCATAAACGGCATAAATACCATAACGGGCAGCGTTGAATATGCAGTGCGGTATAACAACGCCGAATTGAAAGAAGACTGGAGGGCATGCGCCACTTTTTTACAAGGGAAAATTTACATAGGCACATCTGCCGGCGTTGATATTTTTAATACTGCTACACGAAGCTTTGAAAAACTTGACAACAGCCTGTTTTCCTTTTACCAGTTAACAGGAAAAAATGCTGTACGTGCAATTTCCATTGACCACAATAACAATATTTGGTGTGCCGTAATGGGCAAAGGCATAGTAATTTTTAACCCGGCCAAAAGGCAGGCGCTAAAAAAAATACCTTTCTCTCAATTTATGCATCAAACCGGTAAAGATTTTTTTTGGCCCAGGTATTCTGTATTCAGCAGCAATAACAACTATTGGCTGGCAACCCGCGCAGGCTTATTTAGAATGGCATACGACAGTGCTTACAATATTATTAACGGGGGCCTTGAGAATACACCGCTGAATGCTTTTAAAGGCCAGGAAATTGACAATTTGTTTGCAAACACTGATGGCGAGCTTATTATACCAGGCAACACGCTTTATAAATACAGCTGCCAAACCAAAACAATGTCGCAAATATCGCCGTTAAATGCAACTGCAAATGCTTGGCTTGAAAATGCAACTTTTTGTTTTGAAGACAATGAAAAAAATATATGGTTCGGCTGCAGGCAAGGCTTAGGCTTTATAAACCATAAACCCCCTGCCTTTTTACCCACTGCCAATAGCTCGTTTTATAATTACAAGCTTAGCCACTTATACGGCGTATGTGCTGTTAACGATACCGACGTGCTTTCAGGAACGGTTGAAGGCTTGTTTTTGGTAACAAGGAACAGGAAAATAAAACAGCTATTAGCAAAAAGGCTTGTTCAAAATATTTTCAGGTTTAAAGACGGCGATATAATTATTTCAGGCAACAAAAGCTTGTGTATTTACACTAACGGTGTAATTGTGCCCATTGAACAAAAATACCCCGAGTTTTCGCAGTACAAAACATGGCAATTTAACAGCAGGGTTTATATAAATAGCTCAACTATGGTAATAGGTACAGAAAATTACCAGGGCGTGCTGGTTTGGGATTTTAAAAGCCATTACATTATAAACCTGCGGCAGCCGGGTGACAAAGGCCAAAGCAAGGCAAGCGCCATAGCATCAAACATTATAAACACAGTTTTTTTTACAAAAAATAAACAGGTTGCCATACTATCAGATTATAGTTTAACGCTGTTAAACCCATATACCCTTGAAACCAGGCCGGTAAGACTAAAATACAATGGCGAGGTTTTAAATATTTTAATGGATATGGCAGAGACTAAAAACAATTACTGGGTTACTGTTTATGGTTTTGGCCTTGCTAAGCTTGATAAAAATTTTAACCTGCTAAAAGTTTTTAAAGTAAACGATGGGTTAAGCAGCACAAGCCTTTATAAGATATTCAACTACAACGATAGCCTTTTGGTGCTTACCAGCGATTTTGGTGTTTCAATTTTTAATACCGGCGCTGAACGTTTTTTGCGTTATTTTGATGATGACGGGTTACAGGACAATACTTTTGAAGAAGCCTGCGGGGACACATTGAACAATAACATTTATACTGGTGGGGATAATGGGTTTGTAAAAATTAATCCCGCTGGTATTACCGCTGAAAACCATGTGCCCGAATTATATTTTACCAGGCTGCTGGTGGAAAGAGCTAACGACACCAGGCTTGATACAGGAAATCTAAATGCCAGTAAATTTATTATTCCAAATGACGCACTGCAGAGCAATATTTATTTTACGGGCCTGCATTATACCAACGCAGGCAGGGTTTATTATGAATATAAGATAAAACAAATTAAAGATGAATGGCTGAAGCTGAACACACAAAATTTTATAACGCTGGTTGGGATGCAGCCCGGCACCTACACCCTGCAGGTAAAGGCAGCCAATGAGGATGGCGTTTGGAGCCCGGTAAAAGAGCTGCAGCTTGTTTTTTTGCCCAAGTGGTACCAAACATGGCTGTTTAAGTTAGCAATTATAGCGGTTGTTGCCGGTCTGTTATATGCCCTTTACCGTTACAGGATAGAGCAAATTTTAAGGGTAGACAGGCTTCGCCGAAAGCTAAGCAGCGACCTGCACGATGATATTGGCAGTACGCTTAACAGCGTGAACCTTTTTACCAAAATGGCGATGATGCAGCAAAACCAGGGCGAATACCTGCCGCGAATAAAAGAAGGTGTGCAAAATGCCATAACCAGTGTAAGGGATATTATATGGATAATGGACAAGGAACCCGAAACCATAGAGAGTATTTTTTCGCGTATCAATGCTTTTTCTCAACCGGTATCAGCAGTCGCCGGCAGTGCATTGCAAACAAATATTGACCCTGCAATCATTTCCTATAAACTGCATGGCCAGGAAAAGCAAAATGTTTACCTGGTAATTAAAGAGGCTATTAATAACTGCATTAAATATGCCGGCTGTAAAAAAATAACGCTGCAGGCCAAAAAAATTAATAAGCAAATAGTGGTTTCAATTGCAGACGACGGAAAGGGCATTGATAAAGAAGATGGGGCAGTAAAAATTACAACGGGGGGCAGTGGTAACGGCCTGAAAAATATGCAATTGCGCTGCGGTGAAATTAAATGGAAATTTACGCTGGATTCAGCGCCGGGTAAAGGCACATGCATTACCATTACCGGTAAAATTAAAGAGTAACCATACCATTGCGCACTGCGTATAACGCAAGCCCAGTACGGCTTTTAGCGCCAAGCTTTTCAAACAGGGCTTCGCGGTAACCATCAATTGTACGGGGGCTTAAAAACATTTTTTCGGCAATTTCCTTGTACGTTAATTCGGTACACGAGAACTGTAAAAATTCCCTTTCGCGGTTGCTTAATTCAACGTCATTGCCATTATCGCGCAAAATTGAATGTATCAACTTGCCTGTAATAAAGTCTGTATAATAATAGCCGTGTGTTGTTATGGCGTCCATCGCTTTCTTTAGTTCTGCGGGCTCAATATCTTTGCTTAAATATCCTTTAACACCTAATTTAAGCATGCGTATAATTGTTTCTTCTTTTTCAATCATACTAATAACAAGCACGTTAATGCCGGGGCAATGTTTGTTAATCCAGCCAACCGTTTCAAAGCCATTTGCGCCGGGCATGTTTATATCAACCAAGGCTATATCAGGTAAATTATTGAACGATATTTTTTTTTGAAAATCCAGCCCGTTTGAAGCTTCAAACATAACGGTATATGTGTTTTCAAACATATTTATCAATGCGATAAGGCCTTTACGGAATAACTCATGATCGTCGACAACCGCGATCTTGGTTTTAAGCTGACTTTGGGGAGACATAAAGCAATTAGGATTGCTTAAAGTTATGGATTTTTTTTGATTGATCGTGGATTTTACTAAACAAAACCGCGGAGTATTATTATTCCGTTGCCCAAAACAATGCTTGAATATAAAAATACAAATCTTTAAAGTATGTCACCGGGCGCAGGTAAGCGCAACGTCGTCCGGAGCTAATACTTTTTTTATTCAATCTAAGATGCATATAATCGTCACTAATGGCAGCAACGTGATGTTATACCCAAATTGCAACATCCCCAACATTAACTAATTGTAACCAGCATCAAAAAAACACAGGCTTGCTGTACATTTACCCTCAATCTATACTACATGCAATCTTTTATAAAAGCTATCTTTTACGCTCTTCTTATTTTAACCATGGCCAATACAAATGCCCAAAAAACATATAATATACTAACTGTACCAGGTAAAGATTCTTATACCCATATTGATCTGAAAAATCACACAAGTGTTTTACCAAGCGGCCGTATGGCAACACCTGCTGGCGAAACCATACAAATAACGCACGACCCTTTTGGAATGGCTGTTTCGCCCGATGGCGTCACTACCATTACGCTTCATAATGGCGTATTCACCATAATTAAAAATTCGACGTTGCAAAACACGCGCGTACCAAGCTATAATGACAAAATTCCTTCGCCATTGTCCAGCGGGAGTTTTTTGGGGGTGGCCTTTGCGCGGGACAGTAAAACAGTGTACCTGAGTGGTGGTGATAATGGGGCCGTGATTGTGTATGATATTGAAAACATGAAACGTCTTGACTCTATTTCACTAAACGGCAAAGTGGATACCACGGATTTTGAAGATAGTTTTACCTCAGACCTGGTGCTGAATGACGACAACCATGAGCTGCTGGTGCTTGACAGGGCAAACTATCGTATGGTTAGGATTGATATTAACACCAAAAAAATAACAGCGTCGATACCCACGGGCAGGTTGCCTTTTGGTTTGGCGCTTAGTCCCGACCATTCCATTGCTTTTGTTGCCAATGTGGGCATGTACAGTTATCCTGTAATAACCGGTGCAACGCCGCAGAATTACGACAGTATGATGATACCTTTTCATCCATACGGTGACAACACGCCACAATCAATAAACGGCTATATGTGGCAGGGCAGAAAAATACCCGGTGTGGGTAGCCCGCTTGCAAAAGAAGCGATGAGTGTTTACACCATTGATTTAAAGACCAACACTGTAATTGATAAATATAAACCCGGCCACCAGATCGGCCAGATGGTTGAGAGCGCTGAGGTGGTTGGCGGCGCAAGCCCAAACTCAATAACAGTGGGCAGCCGCTACGCGTATGTAAGTAATGCAACCAACGACAATATATCTATTATTGATTATCGTAACCATAAAATTATTGGCCATATACCGGTAAGGGTTGATAGCCTTATTGACCATTACCGCGGCCTGCTGCCATTTGGCATTACCCTGAGCAAAGATGAAAAAACGCTGTACGTAACCCTGCTTGGTTTTAACGCGGTTGCGGTTATTGATGTTGCAACGCACACAACAAAGGGGCTTATACCAACAGGCTGGGGCCCTGCGAGGGTACAGCTTAGCAGTGATGAAAAAGAAATGTATGTAATTACGTGCCGGGGCTATGGCGCCGGGCCAAATGGGGGCTACCATTTTATTGTTCCGGTGCAGGGCACATATATTGGTGATATTCAGTTAGGTACCTTTCAGAAAATTGCGATGCCCAATGCTGAACAATTAGTCACTTATACAAAACAATGTATAGCCAACACCTTTGTAAAACAGGCTGTCGAGGATGATGGCAAAAACCCGTTGCCACCTGCCCCTGGTATAAGGCAAAGCCCGATAAAATATATAGTGTATATAACAAAGGAAAACAGGAGCTATGATGAAGTGCTGGGACAATTACCAACGGGTATTGGCGATTCAACCATTGCAAGGTTTGGTGTTGGTGTAGATATTCATTATAAAGATAAAACGCTGGTGAAAGTAAATGTGGCGCCAAACCACCTAAAAGTTGCCAAACAATTTGCATTTGACGACAACTTTTACTGCGACAGCGATGCTTCTATACACGGCCACCACTGGATGATGGGTGTTATACCAAACGAATGGGTGGAAACAAACTCAAGCGCTGATGCAACATCCATGATATTTTCAAAAGCGCCCGGCAGAAGACAACCCGGCTCAACAGGCAGTATGGACCCGGAAGACTATGGAGAGCGGGGTGGATTGTGGGAAGCGCTTGACCGAAGCCATGTGTCATTCTACAATTTTGGAGAGGCCAACGAAACTGCACACGTGCGCGAAGAATGGCTTGATACCGCAACGGGCGCTGCACATGGTGTTATGGTACCGATGCAAAAGGCTTTATGGCCAAAGACGAGCCACGACTATGCTGGTTTTAATACCAATATACCAGACCAGTTCAGGATGGAGCAATTTGAAAGGGAGTTTACAAAAAAATGGCTTACCGGTAAGGAGAAGATGCCCCAGTTAATAACTATGCAGGTACCAAACGACCACACTGCAAGCCCAAGACCAGAAGACGGCTATCCTTACTACCACAGTTACGTAGCAGATAACGACCTGGCTGTTGGCAGGATATTGCATTTTCTGTCGCGAACACCATACTGGAAAAATATGCTGGTAATAATTACCGAGGACGACCCGCAGGGCGGTGTAGACCATATTGACGCTCACCGGAGCGTTTTGATGATGGCAGGCCCTTATGTTAAACATGGGTATACCAGCCACACGCATGCAAACTTTGGTGCTATTTTAAAAACGATCTATAACATACTCAACGTGCCTTACGTAAACCAGTATGATGCTACCGGCACGCTGCTACAGGATTTTTTTACTGATAAACCCGACTTTACACAATACAACCTTGTGTTTCCTTCCAAATCAGTTTTTGATCCCCAGCAGGCAATGAAACGGTATAACCGCAACATTGACTGGCGTAAAGTGCTGCAGGGCGCTGACATGGATGATGAGGATGATATACGAAAAACCCACTATGAAAAAAACGGGGAATAGCTTAAACAACATTGCAATAGCATATTGAGGCCGTTGGATGTTTAATGATCCTGCTTTCCAAATTTTTCCGTACGTTTGAAAAATTTGTAACCGGCCAGGATGAGCGTAATAACCTATATAAACATAGCGCGAAGGGTTTATAAAGAGATACAAACACAAAAGCAATTTAATAAAGATTTTCTAATTCCGTATCTTGACGAACTGGAACAGCGGCACCATGGAACATTTCAGCCCGAACAACGTGGTAAAATTTTAAAATACTACGGGCTTTTTATTACATCATTTTTATGCAGCAGCTATAAAAAATTGTATGGTGAAAAATTAACTGCTGAGGAGCGTAAACGGGCTACATTATTTGGTATTTTAACGCCCGTTGGCGATGATCTGTTTGATATTGATAAACTGCCTCTTGCTGATATTCATACCATAACTTTTACACCACAACAATATAATGCCACCACTTTTTCAGCAGGGGTAGCTAAGGAAATTCAAACCTACCTGCTTGAGCATGTTCCGCATAAAAAAGAATATATTGAAGCAAGCAAAAATGTGCTGGAAATTCAGGCGGAGACCATAAAGCAAACAAAGCCATCCATTACAAAAGCGGAAATGGAGCGCATTACCCATACCAAGGGCGCGGTGTCAGTTATTATCTATCACCAATGCCTTGATGTGGCCGCATCGCTGCATATGCTTGATGTGCTATTTTATGTGGGCAGCCTGTACCAGCTTGGCAATGATATTTTTGACCTCTATAAAGATGTTCGCGATAATATTTACACCCTTGTAAATACCTGCGATGATTTTTTGGCTTTCAGAAAAATGTTTATTGAAAGAGTTAAGGCGCAAAACAGGCGTATTATGGCGTTGCCCTACCGCGAAAAAGACAAGAAAGAGTTTTGCATTATTATGAACACTATTAATGCAAGAAGCATGGTGGCTATTGACCAGTTTTTGCGCCTGCAGAAAAAGATGGGCAACAAAAAAATTAATTGGTGGCAACTTGAACGAAAGGATATGATCGTTGATATGGAGAAGAAAATAAACCTGCTGCGCTGGCTGAAATACGTAAGGATGCTGCCAAAATGGACGTGAGTTAGGTTTCGCACAAAGCCCGAAATTTCGGGCGCAAAGATGCGAAGATGAATAGAGTATTTATAATTTAAGTAAAGCATGCGCATTTTTGGTTTCATATTATTTTTATTTATTGGCCTAAACTGTTTGTGTGCGCAGCAAACAGATTCCTACATCATACACACCCTTTTAAAACAAATAGACAGCGCACAATACAAACAAAACGATGGTGAGTTTTATACGGGCATGTTTAAAGGCTATCGAGCCTGCGGTGGTGGCCCGCATAATTACCAGCCCGACAATAATATTTTTTTTACAGCGGTAACTGCTTTTGGTCTGCGCAATATTATTCCGCACCTGGATGGTGAGGATAAATTACTTGCAGAGGCAGTTTATAAACGTGCATCAGCATCGTATCCTTTGTTTAAAAACAGGTATGGTAACCCCTATTATGGTTTTTGGGCCACCAACGATATAATTATGCCGCACACCTTCATCTTTCAATATCTTAAACAGGTATTTGGTCAGGGTGAGGACGCAGATGATACCGTTATGATATTGCTAAGCAGTGATACCGATGACAGCACCTGCAACGTGTTAAAAAAGCACATGATTGCATTAAGTAATATAACCAAAGGCAAACGCATTATTTCGACCTGCAAAAAATACACTGATATACCCGCATACAGCACGTGGCTGGGCGACCGCATGAGCGTTGATTTTGATTTTGCCGTGCACTGCAACATCATGTATTTTATGCTTGATAAAAAGCTTCCCTTTGTTAAACAGGACAGTGCCACATTGCACCTGTTGGCTGAAATGGTTAAGAACCGGGATTATATGAGCAACCCTGTTTTTTTATCACCATATTATGTGCATTCATCAATATTGCTGTACCATTTAACCAGATTGATGGGGGCTTTTTCTATTCCTGAACTCGAGATATACAAACGCCAGTTAATAGCCGATATACATTACCTGTTAACCACCTGCAACAATGTAATGGATCAAATAATTTTGCGTACTTCTTTATTGCGGCTTGGCGCCAAAGCCCCTGAACTTGATCTGCACAGCCTGCAGGAATTTGAGGCCAGCAACCAAAACAGTTTTGTTTTCTTCCAGGCAAGGGCAGCATTTCCATACCCAACACCTTTAAAAAAGATATTCCTTAACTGGAGCTATATTTATTATTACTTCTACTGCCCAACCTATAATAAAATGCTGTGGCTGGAGTATTTGGTGGAGAAGAACCTCATCCCCGGCCCTTCTCCACGGGTGGAGAAGGGTGCCCCGCCGTCATAACAGGATCAATATTATATTTGGTAATTGAATTGTTTAATGCTGACTTATTTGCATGAATTTTCCAGCGGTTAGGCTGGTTGAATAATTTTTTTGGCAACGCTATGTAATAACTTTTATACTCAGTCACATCGTTATCACATACCGCCGCTGCTAAATATATTGTGTGTAGCGTAAGGTATTCTGCGGTAGTTAAAATTTCTTTTATCAATTCATCGCCATAATATCTTCTGCAAGTGCGGATGTCTTCAACATCGCCGCGTTCAAAAACCCTCTCAATAACTAACCTATAACTTTTGTTATAATCAAGGTTTGAAAATTTTATTCCTCTAAATATTCTTGGGTCATAAATAGGCTTTTCTTTCTTTTCCATATACTTAATTTTAAAGAATAACCCTAAACTCAATCAAAGAATGAATACTTTCCTGGACACGGCAACCTACTGATCAACTTCCTCATTGCAAATCAACCAATCAACTGGTTTTTACCATTCAACCTCTCCCTTGCCAATCAACTATTCGCTCTCTTTCTCCATCATCAAATAGGCTTTTATAAAGCCATCCAGCTCGCCATCCATAACAGGTTGCACGTTGCCCACCTCGTAATCTGTGCGGTGATCTTTTATCATTTTATAAGGATGAAAAACGTAGCTGCGTATCTGGCTGCCCCACTCAATTTTTTTCTTACTGGCGTTGGTAACGTTTTTGGCTTCTTCACGCTTTCGTAGCTCCTCTTCATACAACCGGCTTTTCAGCATTTTTAAGGCAAGTTCCCGGTTTTCGCCTTGTGTACGGCTTTGCTGGCACTCTACAATAATACCTGATGGTATATGCTTTAACCTTACTGCAGTTTCAACCTTGTTTACGTTTTGGCCGCCTTTACCACCGCTTCGGTAAAACTCCCATTCCAGTTCATCGGGCTTTACCTCTATTTCAATACTATCATCAATAAGCGGGTACACAAATACGCTGGCGAACGAGGTATGCCTGCGGGCATTGCTGTCAAATGGCGAAATACGCACTAACCGGTGCACCCCGCTTTCGGCTTTTAAAAAGCCATAAGCGAAAGGCCCGTCAAATTGCAACGTAGCCGTTTTAATACCGGCACCATCGCCTTCCTGGAAGTCGAGTTCAGTAACTTTCCAACCCTGCTTTTCACCATACATACGGTACATGCGCAACAGCATTTCGGCCCAGTCCTGGCTTTCAGTACCACCAGCACCGGGGTTTATTTGTAATACACCCGGTAATTCGTCTTCTGGCTGGTTGAGGGTGCTTTTGAATTCAGCGTCCTCAATTAGCTGCAGGGCATTATTGTAAGCCAGCCGTGTTTCTTCTTCGGTGGCGTCACCACCTTTCCAAAACTCGAACAGTACTACAAAATCATCTACAGCACTTTCAACCTGCTTATATAATTTAAGCCAGTATTCGTGTGTTTTAATTTCCTTCATTATGCCGGTGGCGCGTTCGTTATCATCCCAAAAACCCGGCGAGAGAGAGAGTTGCCTGTCGTTATCTATTTTTTGCGTACGGTTATCAACGTCAAAGAAACCTCCTTAGAACGCTAACGCGGTCCCGTAAAACTTTAATTTGCTCTATTGTCATGGTAATTTGAAAATTAGGTAATTTGAAAATTTGAAAATGAGAGGACTGTTCCGTTGCGTATTGCGTGTTGAATATTGATTACTGAATATTTGTATTCTTACCCTCCACAATCGCCTGCAACCGGAAACCGGCAACCTGTAACTTTCTCAGTACGCCCACTTGATCCACGTTGCGCCCCAGGTAAACCCACCACCAAACGCAGCGAGTATAAGATTATCACCTTTTTTTAGCTGGTTTTGCCATTCCCACAGGCAAAGCGGTATGGTGCCACTTGTGGTGTTGCCGTACTTATGAATATTTATCATCACTTTATCGGTTGATACGCCCATGCGTTTGGCGGTAGCATCAATTATTCTAAGGTTGGCCTGGTGTGGCACCAGCCAGGCAACATCGTCGGCTGTAAGATTGTTACGCTCCATTATTTCAGCGCTTACATCGGCCATACCTACCACCGCAAACTTAAATACGGTTTTCCCTTCCTGGAAGGCATAATGCTCCTTAGCGGTAACGGTTTCAATGCTGGCTGGCTTCAATGAGCCGCCTGCCTTCATGTGCAGGTAAGGCCGGCCGCTGCCATCACTTTTTAATATGCTGTCCTGTATGCCCAAACCTTCTTCGTTTGGTTCAAGCAGAACAGCGCCGGCGCCGTCGCCAAACAATATGCAGGTGTTACGGTCAGTATAATCAATAATAGCACTCATCTTATCAACGCCCACTACAATTACTTTTTTATAACGCCCGCTCTCAATAAAGCTTGAGCCTGTTGAAAGACCATATAAAAAACCGCTGCACGCTGCGCTAAGGTCAAAGCCCCAGGCATTGGTAGCGCCAATTTTATCGGAGATAATGTTGGCTGTGGCCGGAAAAACCATATCAGGCGTTACGGTGCAGCAAATAATGCATTCAATTTCCTTTGGGTCCAGGTTCTTTTTACGCAGTATTTCTTCAATAGCGGGTACGGCCATATCGCTGCTGCCTTTGCCTTCGCCTTTTAATATCCTTCTTTCCTCAATACCCGTCCTCGTGCGTATCCACTCATCATTTGTTTCAACCATTTTTTCCAGCTCCTTATTTGTTAATATATAGTCTGGAATATAGCCGCCCACTGCGGTAATGGCTGCTGTAATTTTACCCATCTGTTGTATTTAAGTGGGCAAAAATAGGTTGAAAATCATAAAACATACTACAAAACCATTATGCCCGCACAATAACGTGTTGCCGTTGTGCATAAAGGCGTGTTAGCATATTTATGCATAATTTTCATGCGTTCGCCAAATCCCCGGGTATATTTCGTCCCGTACCTTTTTCGCCGGTATTGGACAAATCGCGGAGGAAAAAGGGAGGAAAAAGGAGGAATGCAAAAATGCACAACTTTTTGATTATCATTTAATTAGAAAAATATTACACTAAATTATAAAAAAATAACATGTCTTAGTTACCCCGGTTACCCTGCCAGCCCTTTTTGCCTTCTACCCATGCTAAAAAAACATTTACAACCCGCTACTACTATATATAAAAAACACTGTTTTGTCCGCTAAAAAAGTGATTAAATTTTTTCACCTGCCATTACCGTTTAACTAAATCGCCGCTCCTTCAAATAAATCATCTGCAATTCCTTCTTTATTTGCCTGAAAACCATATTTTTGGCTAACGGCAGTTATGATAGCATTTGTAAGAGGTAATTTTGTACGCAAGTCGCCTGCACAGGTTATAGTAGATGTTAACGGGGTTGGATATGAGCTGCAGATAAGCCTTAACACTTATTCGCATATAAGCAACAGTGCCACCGGGCAATTGCTTACTTACCTGCACATAACCGAAAATGCCCAAACACTGTTTGGTTTTTTTGAACAGGAGGAAAAAGACCTGTTTTTACAGCTTATCAGTGTTTCGGGTGTTGGCGCCGCCACGGCACGCATGATGCTGTCGGGAATGAAGCCGGACGAAATTGTAAAAGCCATCCTGCAGGGCAACGCCAAACTGCTTGAAAGTATAAAAGGCATTGGCCGTAAAACAGCAGAGCGCCTTATACTTGAACTGAAAGATAAAGTGGGAAAGATAGGTGGCAGCGGCAATATACCTTCGGGTGGTGCGTTTGTAACGCCCGAGCAGGATGCGGTAAACGCGCTAATGGCATTGGGCATTGCGAAACCGGTTGCTGAAGCAGCTATAAAAAAAGTACAAAAAACAGATAATATTACCCTGGAGGAATTAATTAAAACAGCACTCAAAAACCTATAGCTATCGACGTAACCTTTACTTAACCATTGCTAACGTAAATTGGGTATCCGCGTTTCATTTATTATTCTATTTGTGGCTTTGCTTGCAGGTAGTACTGTGTATGCACAAAAGACGCCAACCGCGTCAAAAGGCGATACATTGCACTACCCCCTGCAGGACAGGCGCGGCGACCGCTTTAGCTGGCAAAGCCATAACCCGTTTAACCTTAACGATACTTCGCTTATTAAGCAAACCATTGAGTACGACCCCGTTACAAAACAGTACATTATAATTGAAAAAATAGGCAACACTGTTTACAGAACCCCAACATCGCTGACATTTGAAGAGTTTTGGAAGCTGCAGTCACAAATTGCGGAGGACGATTATTTTAACCAGCGCGCACAGGCTTTAAATACTTTAAACCGAAATACGCTGCGGCCAAAGCCACATGTGTATACCAAGCTGTTTGACAGAATTTTTGGCGTTGGCCCCAACGGTTTAAAGGTTGACATAAAGCCGCAGGGCGAGGTTAACCTTAAATTGGGATATACCGGCCAGAACGTTGAAAACCCCACATTGCCTGAACGGGCGCGCAAAAACGGCGGGTTTGATTTTAACATGACCTCGAACGTGAACGTAATGGCAAGCATTGGTGATAAGCTGAAGTTGCCCATTAACTATAATACGCAGGCCAATTTTGATTATGAAAATCAGTTAAAGCTTGATTATAAGGGGATGGATGATGAACTGATAAAATCAGTTGAGGCGGGTAATATCTCATTTCAAACAAAGGGCACGTTGATGTCGAGCGTGCAAAGCCTTTTTGGTATAAAAACTAAACTGCAGTTTGGCAAGCTTACCGTTACAACGGCAATTGCCAACCAGCGTTCGCAACGGCAGTCGGTTACCCTGCAGGGCGGCGGTTTAAGCCAGCAGATAAATAAAAAGCTGGATGATTATGATGAGAACAGGAACTTTTTATTAGCCCAGTACTTTAGGAACAATTATAACAAGGCAATGGCCAACCTGCCTGTAATAAACAGCCAGGTGCAAATATTGCGGCTTGAAGTTTGGGTAACAAACCGCACCGGTACGGTTACCAACACAAGGGCAATTGTGGGCCTTATGGATTTGGCTGAAAATGCGCCCTATAACCCTAATATACATGCCGCGCTTAACAACAGCAACCTGCCCGATAACGGCAGTAACGACATTTATAATTTTTTGGCTGGTGGCAAGGCAAACCGCGACCCCACTTTTGTTAATACCGTGCTTTTGCAAAGAGGTTTGAACCCGGTAGACGATTACGAAAAAACATTTGCCCGCAAGCTTGACCCCAGCGAATATTATTTTAACCCAAAAGTGGGCTTTTTGTGCCTTAGGCAACAGCTGCAGCCAAACGATGTGCTGGCGGTAGCTTACCAGTACACTTACAATGGCCGCACCTTCCAGGTGGGTGAGTTTTCGCAGGATGTTACGGTAGATTCAACAAGCGGCGTGCAAAAAGTACTGTTCCTTAAATTACTGAAAGCTACCTCGCAGCGCCCATTATTGCCGTTGTGGCAATTGATGATGAAGAACATCTACTCACTGGATGTTACCAGCCTGCAGCAGGATGGGTTTAATGTAAACATACTGTACCAGGAACCCAGTGGCGGCACAAAAAGGTACCTGCCCGAGAGCAGCCCGGCGGTAACCGGTAAATCACTTATTTCTATCCTTAACTTAGACAGGCTGAATTATCGGAATGATCCCCAGCCTGACGGGCAGTTTGACTATGTGGATAGTTTTACCGTGCTTTCCCAGCAGGGTAAAATAATCTTTCCGCTCCTGCAGCCTTTTGGCCGCGACCTTGATACACTTGCCTTTGCCGGTACAGACCCTTCATTAAGGGATAAATATATCTACAACCAGTTATACGATTCTATTAAAGCCATAGCGCAAACCTATGCCAACCTTGACCACTATATTGTACAGGGCACGGTGAAAGGCGCCTCTAATTCTGAAGTGTATTTGGGCGGGTTTAATATTCCACCGGGCTCAGTAACCGTAACGGCGGGAGGTCAGCCATTAATTGAGAACCAGGACTATTTAATTGATTACAACTTAGGTACGCTGAAAGTTATTAACCAGGCTATACTAAACAGCGGTGTGCCGGTTAATGTGCAGTTTGAAAATAATGCCAGCTTTGGTATACAGCAGCGAAGCTTTTTTGGTTTGCGCGCGGATTATACTGTTAACAAAAAGCTATCGCTTGGCGCTACTATGGAGCGGCTGAGCGAGCGGCCATTTTTTACCAAGGAAGACTATGGTGAAGACCCCATACGCAACACCATGTACGGCCTTGATTTTAACTACCGCTCAACCTTGCCGGGCCTTACAAGGTTGCTTGATAAACTTCCTTTTTATACCACTACTGCGCCGAGCACTATAAATGCCTATGGCGAATTTGCCGCACTTAAACCCGGCCATGCGCCGCAAATAGGTGCTGGTGGAAACGGGCTGATATATATAGACGATTTTGAAGGAAGCAGCAGCAGTGTTGACCTCCGGTTCCCATTTGTTTCGTGGGCGTTGGCATCAACGCCGGCGGGCAATAACCTGTTTCCCGAAGCAACCCTGCAGGATTCTGTAGCCTATGGTTATAACAGGGCAAAACTTGCGTGGTATAATATTGAACCGATATTACAGGATAAAACCAGCACACAAAACCCGCTGCGCGATAATCATAATGAATTGAGTGACCCGAGGGTACGTGCAGTAAGTACAAACGAACTGTTTCCACAGAGGACAACAAACATAACTGATGTTTTAACCTCAACATTCGACCTTGCTTATTACCCCACTGAACGCGGGCCTTATAACTTTGATGTTAGCAAAAATGATATTGATGCCAATGGCCGGTTTAGGTTTCCCAAAACCAAGTTTGGGGGTATAATGCGCAGCCTTGACCAAACCGATTTTGAAACAGGTAATATTGAATTTCTTGAGTTTTGGGTGCAGGACCCCTTTATTAAAAACCCCGGCAGTTCAGGCGGTAAGCTGTATATAAACCTTGGTAATGTAAGTGAGGATATTTTGAAGGACGGCAGAAGGTTTTACGAGAACGGGTTAAGTACGCCAAGCCAGCCGGCTGCCATTGACAGTACAACCACCTGGGGCAAAGCGCCGACAAACCCGATACAAATAACACAGGCATTTAGTAATAACCCCGCCGACCGCGTGTTTCAGGATGTGGGTTTTGACGGTCTTGACGATAATGGTGAACGCACCAAACGCAGTAATTATTTAAACCAGGTTGCCGGTAATTTTGGCACCACGTCACTATTTTATCAAAAGGCCTTCAACGACCCTTCAAACGACAATTATAAATGGTACCGTGATGCCAGTTACGATGCCGCAAAAACTGGTATACTTGGCCGGTATAAAGATTACAATAACCCGCAGGGCAATTCACCGGTTGCTGATAATACCTCCCAGTTTTCACCGGCAGCTACGCTGTATCCGGATAATGAAGACCTTGACCATGACAACACACTTAACGAAACTGAAGAATATTACGAATATGCAATAGACCTTAAGCCGGGCATGGGTGTAGGGTTAAGCAAGTATATAACTGACCAGCGGGTTATTACACCGCATCTTGCCAATGGAACGTCAGCGCCTGAAAACTGGTACCTGTTCAGGGTGCCAATTAAAGAATTTACAGGCAAAATAGGCAACATACCCGATTTTAAATCTATCCGCTTTATCCGTATGTACCTTACGGGTTTTGAAGACTCGGTGGTAATGCGTTTTGCAACTTTAAACCTGGTACGCAACCAATGGAGAACATTTACTTACAATCTTGATACAACCGGGTCTTACACACCAATTCCCGCAAATTCACCCACATCATTCGACGTTCTTTCAGTAAACGTAGAAGAGAACAGCAGCAGAACGCCTATTCCATACAAAATACCACCCGGCATTGAGCGTGTGCAGATATTAAGCAACAACGGCGTAAACCTGTTGCAGAACGAGCAGTCAATGAGCCTGCGTGTACACAACCTTGCAAAAGGCGATGCAAGGGCTGTGTTCAAAACACTTAACCTTGACCTGCGCCGCTACGGTGAACTGTCAATGTTCGTTCATGCTGAATCAATATTAAACCAGCCTGCTATTAATGATGGCGACCTGTATGCTGTTATACGTATAGGGCAGGATTTTTTAACCAATTACTACGAGGTACGCATACCTTTAAAAGTTACGCTGCCAAATTCAACGGCTACGGCTGACCAGATTTGGCCGACAGATAACAATCTTGATTTTGCTTTGCAGGACCTTGTGCAGTTAAAGCTGCGGCGTGATGCCATATCGGGCCAGAACATCTCAAAAATTTACAGGGAACTGGCGGGCAACGGCCCCAAAACTTATGCTGTAATAGGCAATCCCAACCTTGCTGAGGTGCAGGGAATATTGATTGCGATAGAAAATGCAAAAACTACCAATATAGCCGTTAATGCTGAGGTTTGGGTTGATGAACTGCGTTTATCTCAGATTGATGAACAGGGTGGCTGGGCTGCGCTGGGCAGGGTTGATATGCAGCTGGCTGATCTTGGCACCATGTCGCTATCCGCAAATACCTATACCCATGGCTGGGGAACAATTGAGCAGCAGGTGAACCAGCGTGCCTTTAACGATATGCTGCAATTTGATGGTGCCATAAATATTGATGCAGGTAAAATGCTTCCCAAAAAAGCAGGCATTTCCATACCGCTTTATGCAAGCATAGACCGCACAATTTTAACCCCTCAGTATGATGCCTTTGACCAGGATGTGCTGTATAAATATAAACTGGCTACAGCGGGTAAGATGGTAGATTCGGTAAGGGCCGCGGGTATTGATCAAACCACTATAAAAACCATAAACCTTACCAATATGCGGTTTGGTGTAAATGGTAAAAAGCCAAAGCTCTGGAGCATCAGCAATTTTGATTTCAGCTACTCATATACCAGCTTTTTACAATCAAACCCAACTATTACACGTAACCAAATTACAAAGCAGCGCGGTGGTTTTGGTTATACCTATAACGGGCAACAAAAATTTATTGAACCTTTTAAGAAGATCATCAAGTCAAAATCGCAATGGTTCTCGCTTATTAAAGATTTCAACTTTAACCTAACCCCTTCACTCATTGGTTTCAGGGCCGATATAAATAAGCAAACCGGTTTGTATATACCCCGGCTTATAAATATATACGACAGCTTTAAAGTGCAGCAGGTTGACTCATCGTACAATAACCTCTTCACTTTCGACCGGTACTATAATTTTAAATGGGACCTTACAAAAAGCCTGAACTTCGATTTCAGCGCTATAAATAATGCAACCGTTGATATGCCATACGGGCTTATTAACACCAAAGCAAAACGCGATACGGTAAACCGCAACTTTTTTAATGGTGGCAGAAATACCATGTACCAGCAGAAAACTATTTTGAGTTACGCCCTGCCGCTTGCCAAGTTTCCGCTTACTGACTGGATACAGGCACGGTACAGCTATACAACAACGTATAACTGGATAGGGGCAAGCCTGCTGGCGCTAAACCTTGGTAATACTATTGAAAACAGCCAGGGTAACGATTTTAACGGCCAGTTTGATTTTACAAAACTATACAGCAAATCAAAATTTCTTGCAGCGGCGCTGGCGCCTAAAACACCAACCGATGCTGGCAATACCAACCCTGGCGATGTAGGTAAACCTGCTAACGATTCAACCATAACTATAAAGCCCCGTGCAGAAGTGGTTAAGGGCTTAAAAGGAAAAGCAAGAAAAGCGGCTTTGCAAAAATGGCGGCAGCAAAAACGCGATGCACGCAAAGCAAAACACAACGCATCCGGCCCGCGGCAAATTGGCGGCGCGGTAAAAACAGCCGTGCACCTTATTACCATGTTGAAAACGGCAACTGCGGGCTATAACGAAACATATAACAGCCGTATACCCGGTTACATGGATAGCACCAAATATATAGGCCAGGATTTTAAAAGCATGCAGCCAGGCCTTAGTTATGTGATGGGTAAACAGCCCGATACAAACTGGCTAAACACAAAAGCAAGGCAGGGTGTTATTACGCACGATACCACGTTTAACCTGTTTTACCAGCAGGATTTTGAGCAGCACCTTACCCTGTCAGCACAGCTTGAACCCTTGCCTGAATTTATTGTTGACCTTAACCTGGAGAAAACATTTACCAAGCAGTATACCGAGCTTTTTAAAGACTCAACCGGCTTTGGTGACTACAAACATTTTAGCCCCTATGCGGGTGGTGGTTTTAGCGTAACGTATATAAGTTTTAAAACTTTATTTTCAAGCTACAACCCCAACCAGCTTTCGGGCACATTTATTAAGTTTCAAAATTACAGGCAAACCATAGCCAACAGGCTTGCGCAGGCAAACCCTTACTGGAAAGCAGCAGGCTCACCCACTACAACTGATGCAACCGGTGCAACATACCCCATGGGTTATGGGCGGTACGCGCAGGATGTGCTTATCCCTGCATTTTTGGCGGCGTATACAGGCAAAAGCCCCAATACAGTAAGCCTGCTTAACCAAAGCAATGCAACCATAAAATCAAACCCATTTAGCGGCATTACACCGTTGCCCAACTGGAGGTTAACTTATACAGGCTTAACAAAAATTCCGGCCCTGGCCGAAATATTCAGCAATATCAGCATAACCCATGCCTATACCTCAAACTTAAGCATGAATGCGTTTACCAGTGCGCTGTATTATTACGACCCGCTGCATTTGTCGCAGCCGGCCTTTCTTGATACAATTTCAGGAAACTATGTACCATTCTTCCTGGTACCAAACCTTACCATGGAAGAGTCATTTTCGCCGCTTATTGGTATTGATGTTACCACCACAAAACAAATGAACCTGCATTTTGAGTATAAGAAAGGCAGAAAACTAAGCTTGAGCCTTATTGATTACCAGCTTAGCGAGGTACGCAGTACCGGGTGGAGTTTTGGCGGCAGTTTCAGGAAGAAGGGCGTTAACCTGCCATTCAGGCTGCCATTTACAAAAGGCAAAAAATTAGATAATGACCTCACGGTGCGGTTAGACCTTTCAATGGAAGATGATACGCAAAATAACAGCCAGCTTGATCAGTTGTCGGCTTACAGTACAGGCGGCCAAAAAGTTATTACTATTCAGCCATCTATTGACTATGTAATGAGCACGCGTGTAAGGCTTAAATTTTATTTTGACCAGATAAGAACAATTCCGTATATTTCAACATCCGCGCCTATTACAAATACGAGCGGTGGTATACAAATAAGCGTATCACTTGCCCCGAAACCGTAAGGTTGCTTTACAATAGAAAACACCCGCTGTTATGAACATGAAATATTTATCAGCCACACTATTTGCGGTAAACGTTTTGTTGTTACCTGGCACTGCCTTTTCCCAACTAAAGCAAAATACCAGCAGCGGCGAGCAGTTAAATTTAACTTTTAACATAAAGGCCGGTGATGCAACTGTAGTGCCCGGTAACACCTATACAAACCCTTTTGGTGAAACATATACCGTGCAGAAGTTCAGGTTTTATATTGCGCAAATACTTTTGGAAGACAGCACCAATACCAGCGAACAGTTTTTCCCGGATGATTATTTTTTGGTAGATGCAGGCGATACCGGGTCGAGAACCATTACTGTTCCTATATCGATAAAACATCTCACAGCAGTTTCATTTTTAGTTGGTGTTGACAGTGTTGCCAATGTAAGCGGTACGCAAACAGGCGCGCTGGATCCCGCCAATGGCATGTTCTGGACCTGGAATACCGGTTATATAATGCTAAAACTGGACGGTACTTCACCCGCGGCAAAAGTGCCCGGCAACGCTTTTTCATTACACGTTGGCGGGTATAAAACGGGCGAAAACGCCACGCGCAAAATTGGCTACCTTATAAGGCACAGCCAAAAGCAGGCGGTGCACAACATTGTTTTTAATGTTGACATAAACAAATTGTTTAACGGGGCGTACCCCATAAAAATAGCTGAACATCCTTTGTGCCACCAGCCTGGCGCACTTGCTATGCAACTGGCCGATAATTACGCCACCATGTTCAGCCTGGGGCAGGTTAGCAAATGAAGTGGCTGTATACAATATGCGCATGCGTAATTGTTATTGCGGTTTGCAGTATGTTTATTTCAGCTGCCAATAAAACACCCATACCAACGCCGCTTAACTTTACTGTACCGGCCGGATGGCCGCAACCCGTTTACGACTTTAAACAAAACCCTTTAACTAAAGAAGGTTTTGAGCTGGGCCGGAAATTATTTTACGATGGCAGGCTAAGCCGCGATGGCAATTTTTCCTGCGCATCATGCCATCAGCAATTTGCCGCCTTTGCCACTTACGACCATAATTTAAGCCATGGTATAAATAATTCGTTCACACGGCGTAATTCCCCCGGCCTGTTTAACCTGGCCTGGCAAAAAGAGTTTATGTGGGATGGTGGCATCAACCACCTTGACCTGCAGCCGCTTGCCCCGATGACAGATACATTGGAAATGGGGGAGACGATAGACAATATTTTAACAAAGCTGCGCGCAGATACTGCTTACAAAAGAATGTTTGCAGGGGCTTTCGGTTCGGCTGATATTACAACGCAACGGGTAACCAAAGCCCTAAGCCAGTTTATGCTGATGCTGGTGAGTGCCAACAGTAAATTCGACCGCGTGATGCGCGGCGAAGACAGTTTTGATCTGCCCGAGAAGCTTGGCTACGCGATATTTCAGAAGAAATGCCAGGCCTGCCACACACCACCGTTGTTTACAGATTATAGTTACCGAAATACCGGCATAACAACGGACATGTATTTAAATGATGTGGGCAGGATGAAGATAACCCGCAACCCTGCAGACTCATTAAAATTTAAAGTGCCTTCACTTAGAAATGTGCAGCTTACTTTTCCGTACGGGCATGATGGCCGGTTTTATTATTTACAGGATGTTCTTGACCATTACCGTAAAGCAGTGGTAAACAGCCCGTCTGTTGACCCGCTGGTGCGCAACAATATGCCATTGTCAAATTTTGAAACAGGGCAGCTAAAAGCATTTATGTACACCTTAACAGATTCTGTTTTTATAAGCGATGTACGGTTTGCACCACCCGGTTACGAGAACAGGGCCCCGAAGGCGCCGGCTGAACATGAGCACCAGTATAAATATTGAGCATGCTTGAAGTATGATGCACTTCAATCACCTCGACGCCATTTTTATTTTCCCCTCAATACCGTCATCCATTGTTTTCCCAATAATTGAACCCGCAAGTATTTTTAACATGGCAACCATTTTGTTGTTTTTGGTGTCCCAATAGTAGGCTTCAATTGTTTTAACTTTAATAATACTTATGCCGGGGTCATCAACACCTTCGGTAAACCAGGCTTTGGCAATTGGTGTCCAAAGCTCTTTTATTTTATCCTTATCTGTTGATATCTCAGCGTTACCATAAATGCTCAGGTACTCACTGTTGCTTTTATTAAAATAAAAAAGTTGTACACGTTTATCTTTCTCAATATCCCTGTTTTTGTCACTGGACCTTTCACTGAGAAACCATAATGCGCCCTCATCATCCACATGCTGTGTTGACATAGGTCTTGTAACCAGCGGTACTGTTGACAGGTCTGTTGTAAACAGGCATATGTCAGCAGATTTTACAAGCCCTTTAATTTTTTCGATTGCATCGTTGTCGTAAAGATTTTTAATATCACCCATAACTTGTGTTTTAAAATTTAATATGATTACAGGCAGTAGTTATTACAACTAATGTGCCCGCATTGTATGTTTAAAAGCCATATCAGCAAAGGCAAATACATTTAAACAACTGGACATGTATGTTGATTAAGATAACCACAGCAGGTAAATAAATCACCACAAAATATTTACCTTGCAATGCCAATAATTATAATTGCAATGACCATTCAGTTAATAATAAAAGGCAAAGTACAAGGTGTGTTTTACAGGGCCAGCGCAAAAGATGCGGCTGAACGCCTGTGCATAACCGGCTGGGCAAAAAATATCCATGCCGGCCATGTGGAAATTGTTGCCAGCGGAACGGATGAAGCGGTAGACCAATTTATTGAATGGTGCAAACAGGGGCCACCGCGTGCGATTGTAAAAGAAGTTGTTGTGTCAGTAGCTGCAGAGGAAAATTTTGAAGGTTTTGAAATAATTAGATAGAAAGAATTTACAGTCTATAGTTTGGAGTTTACAGTTTTAACAAGGTGTCTTAAGATAGAGGGCGAAAGAATAGGTCTAATAAATGGCGACTGTACATTGTGTTTTTGTATTATATCACGTCATTTGGGGGATAAAATTCTTTACATATTGTGCCCACAATCGGATATTTAAATTTAACGCTGCATATAAGCCCCCTTTAGGCCCGCCCGTGCCGGAACGGACGGGGGATGGGGGCTTTGAACATGAACTTTAATAGCTACCTTTGCCCTCTTGCATGAGCAGCACTAAATTTACATTTACAAGGCTTCGTTACCGCAGCGGCGACTGGGATACAGACCAGCGTATGCCCAGCAATATTTTAAACTCTTTGATCGAATACACAACCATACCTGTAAGCCTGCAGGAAAAAGTGGTTGACCTTGGCAGCAACGAGTTATTTCTCTATCCATTTTGTTATATAAGCGGCCACAAATTGGTGCAGTTTGATGCGCAGGAGATGGCCAACTTTAAAAAATATGTTGAGAATGGCGGTTTTGTTTTTGCCGATGACTGCAACCATGATATTGACGGCCTTTTTGCAAAATCTTTTGAAGCAGAGATGGAATCGATTTTCGGGCATGGGGCACTAAAAAAAATTCCGAACAACCATGCCATTTACAACAGCTTTTTTAAGTTTGAAAAAGGGCCGCCCACAACAGGCTTTGAATTGAATGGCTGGGGTGACGACCTTGTGCACGATTATTTAAAAGCTGTTGAAATAAACGGCCGCATCGGTGTGCTATACAGTAATAAAGATTATGGCTGTGAATGGGATTATGATTTTCGTAATAAACGTTTTCTCTCCGAGGACAATACAAAGTTCGGCGTTAATATTATTATGTACGCGATGAGCAGCTAAGCATCGCGAATATTCACACCCGAAACTTTCAGGCTAACAAACCGCAGGTATAAAACAATTACTTCTGTTGCTGTTTCTGCGCTTTTTCTTTCTTTTTAAAAAAACCTCTTAATAAAAAGTTATGCTGCAGGGCCTCAAGGTTTTCATCAAGCTTTTTGCTGCTGCTGGCAAGGTTTTCAACCATAGTTTTTAAATTCTGTGCCACCTGCTGGTCATTCAATATCATCCCCACTGGTTTTTTGGTATCGTTAAATGCACCGCTTGATAATTGCAGGCTGTCTGCAATGTTATTCACCTTTGACATGGCATTTTGCAGAGAAACTGATGCAGAATCCAAATGAGAAACTGACGCTTTTACACTGTTAAAAACTGTAGTATCAGTAATCAGCTCATTAGCCAGTGTACCCTGTTTGTGCAGGCCATTTGAGAATTGCTGCACGTTGGCTATAACCTGCTCGCTTTTTATTGCAACAGATTTAAATCGCGCTATAGCGCTTTTAATATCCATCGCCATGGTAGAGTCGCTCAGCAGCTTGCCTATGGTACCCTGCCCATTTACCAGTTTACGTGTTACCTCTTTAAGGTTACCCGTTATCTCCAGCAGGTTGCGGTTATTTTGCTGCAGCATTACAAACATCTCATCTGTACTGGGGGTAACAGCAATATGCAGGTAATCACCATCCTGCACAAGGGGCACCTGCCTTGTACCACCGGCAATTACTATTATTTTATTGCCTATAAAGCCGTCGCTGCTTATTTTGGCGGTAGCATCTTTATGTATGCGTTTAATGGCATCTTTATCAATATTCATCAGTACTTCCACCTTGGTTTCACCATAAAAATTAATTTTTTTAATAGTGCCTACCTTCACACCATACAACCAAACATTGTTTCCCGCCTGAAGGCCATTTACATCGTCAAACACAGCTTTTATTGTTGTGGCTTTAGCAAATGTTTTTTGCTGGCCGCCTAAAATAAATACTGCAAGCGCCAGTATTATCAGCCCTACGGTTATAAAAATGCCAACAACAACGCTGTGGTTTAGTTTTCTTTTCATGGGTTAGTTATAAAATTGTAATCATAAAAATTTTTGATCCGCACGTCATCTGATTGAAAAACTTCTTCAAAACTTCCCTGTCTTAAAAATTTTCCGTCATACAGCATCGCCACCCTGTCGCCGGTGGTTTTGGCGCAGGTAAGGTCGTGTGTAATGATGATAGACGTTGTTTTATATTCATCTTTTACTTTGTTCATAAGCTTATTGATCTCAATTGATGTTACCGGGTCAAGCCCTGCTGTTGGTTCATCATACAACATTATTTCAGGCTCCAGTATCAGCGTGCGCGCAATGCCGATGCGTTTTGTTTGCCCACCCGATAACTCCGAAGGCATCTGTTCAATGCTTCCTGCCAATTGCACATCATCCAGCACTTTTTTAACTGCCTTGTCAATATCGGCCCTGCTTAATTGTGGTTTATTACGTACCAGTGCAAACTCTAGGTTTTCTCTAACCGTCATACTGTCGTACAGCGCGCTGCTTTGAAACGAGAAGCCAATACGTAACCTAAGCTTTTGCAGGTCTTTGTTGCTTATGGTATTCATATCACAGCCCAGCACATTCACATCACCCTTATCTGCCTTCAGCAAACCGGCAATAATTTTTATAAGCACAGATTTACCCGAACCAGATTTGCCAAGTACCACCACGTTCTCGCCCCTAACTACATCAAGGCTTATACCATTTAGCACTTTAAGTGTTCCAAAAGCCTTGTAAACATTTTTTACCGAAATGATAGTTTCTTTTGCCTGGCTGTTTTGTATGTCGGGATTTTTTTGCATGCTTATCGTAAGAAAGAATTTACAAATTGAACAATTACGGTTTCTTCCAAAAAAATGGCGAACATGGATATAACCACCGCCTGGTTGGCCGCCTTGCCAACACCCACTGTGCCATTGGTAGCATTATAACCCTGGAAACAACTGATAACGCCAACGGTAAAGCCATACACGGCAGATTTTATGACCGAAGAAAATATATCAAGAAAAGAGATCTTTGAAAAAGCATCGTTCATAAACCCCCTGAAGCTGGTAAGCTCATTCGTGTGTACATTAAGGTACGAACCAAGTATGCCCACACCGCCGGAATATAATACCAGTAGCGGCAGCATTAAACTGCAGGCCAGTATGCGCGTAACCACCAAAAATTTAAATGGGTTGGTGGCCGTCATCTCCATGGCATCAATTTGCTCAGATACCTTCATGCTGCCAAGCTCGGCGCCAATGTTGCTACCTACTTTGCCGGCTACTATTAACGAGGTTACCAGCGGTGCCAGTGCGCGTACAATTGCAATGGTTACCAGCGACGGCAACCATGATGCAGCGCCAAACTCAGATAATGAGGGGCGGCTTTGCTTGGTAAACACAAGCCCTGTTATAAAACCGGTTAAAGTAATAAGGGGCAAAGTTTTACAGCCAACTTCGTAGCATTGGTTTATTACCTCCCTTATTTCATAAGGGGGTATAAATACCTGCTTAAAAAATTGTACAATAAATTTGTACAGGCGGTACATGCCTGCAAAAAAATCGCGCAAGCCGCCTAAAATGCCGGCGCGTTGTGTTGTTTGGCCTGTTTCTGTGTTCATCAAGGTTAGTTGTAATAACTTCTACAGGGGTATGTTAAACAACTTGAGTGCCAGAATATGGTAAAATGTAAAAGAGCAATAATGTGTTATATTTTGGTTTATGGCTGCCGTTAAAGTATTTTAGTGCCAAATTGTTTGAGTGTTGAAAGCCATACTAACAGAACAGCAGGTTGCATTAAGCATAAAAAGACTGGCGCACCAGGTAATGGAAAACCATTTGCAGTTGCAGGATACCGTTATTATAGGTATGCAGCCACGGGGCATTTATGTAAGCGACAGGATTGTGGATGAGTTGAAGCAATTAGTTGCCCCTGCCAAAATAAAATATGGCAAACTGGATATTACCTTTTACCGTGACGATGTGAGGAAGGAACTTAAATTAGCCAATAAAACCGATATATCTTTTAGCATTGAGAACAAGCAGGTTGTTATAATTGATGATGTTTTGTGGACCGGCAGAACGATACGCGCCGCGCTTGATGCACTGCTTGATTTTGGCCGCCCTAAAAAGGTTGAACTCTGTGTGCTTGTTGACCGTCGCTTTAGCCGCGAGCTGCCGATACAGGCAGACTACGTTGGCCGCGCCATTGATACTTTTCCGCAGCAAAAGGTTATTGTAAAATGGAAAGAGAAAGATGGAATAGACGAAGTGGTGTTGGTTTAAACGAACGATCTCTTTACCAGGCTGATCTGATTCAAATACTCAATAATCAATATTCAACACTCAAAATTCAAGTGAAAAGTGAAGGGTTGTTATAAGGTTTTCCGTTGAGCATTGAGTGTTGAATATTGAGTGTTTCCCGATATTTGGAATTTACCCATAGAATAATCAGCAACCAACTACACATGAGAATATGCCTGTTTCTGCTTGCCGTGCTCATTCAGCAATACCTTTTTGCACAGGATAATATTTCTTCTCTTATTGATATTAAAAAAATTGACCCCTCAACGGTAATATGGTTTAATAAACCAGCCACCAAATGGGAAGAAGCATTACCGGTGGGCAATGGCCGGCTTGGCGCTATGGTGTTCGGCAAAACAGGGCAGGAGCGGATACAGCTGAATGAAGACACTTACTGGAGCGGCGGCCCTTACAGCAGCGTGGTTAAAGGCGCTTATAAAGCTTTGCCAGAAGTGCAGAAAGATGTGTTTGAGGGAAAGTTTATGAAAGCCCATAACCTGTTCGGTCGTGAGATGATGGGCTACCCGGTAGAGCAGCAAAAATACCAGTGCCTGGGCAATCTTATATTGTTCTTTAAAGGAGAAGAAAAAGCTGCTGGTTACAAACGCTGGCTTGATCTGTCAACCGCGACAACTTCAACAGTATATACAGTGAACGGCGTAACCTATAAGCGGGAAGTTATAGCATCATCGCCCGACCGTGCTATCGCAATACGCATAACCGCTGATAAGCCCGGTAGTATATCGTTTACAGCTAACCTGCGCGGTGTGCGTAACCAGGAAATGAGCAATTACACCACCGATTATTTCAGGATGAACAGCGATGACAACGATTGCCTGGTGCTAACAGGAAAGTCCGGCGATTATATGGGTATAAAAGGCATGCTGCGGTACGAAGCGCGTGTTAAAGCCGTAGCTGATGGCGGCACTGTTACCGTAACAGATAATATCAACCTCACCGTTACCAACGCCAATGCAGTAACGCTCTATTTTGTTGCGGCAACCAATTTTGTAAACTATAAAAATGTATCTGCCGACCAGCATAAAAGGGTTATGGATGCATTGGCGGGCGTTCAATCAAAAACCTATGAGGTTATAAAAACTGCTGCCATAGAAGACTATCAAAAATTATTCAACAGGGTTAGCTTTCATCTTTCCAATACTGAGAGTTCTTATTTACCCACCGATGAAAGAATGAAGGCGGTAACATCGTCACCAGATCCCTCACTCGCAGGCCTTTGTTACCAGTTTGGGCGGTATGCCATGATCTCATGCTCACGCCCCGGTACAGAACCAGCCAATCTGCAGGGTATCTGGAACCAGGATGCCAACCCAATGTGGGATGCAAAATACACCACTAACATAAACACCCAAATGAACTACTGGCAGGTTGAAACCGCCAATCTGCCCGAATGTGAACAGCCGCTGGATAAGATGATGCACGAGATAATGGACGAAGGCAGCAAAGTAGCTAAGGAGCATTATAATGCGCGCGGCTGGGTATTGCACCAAAATACTGATCTGTGGCGCGTGGCTGCCCCTATGGATGGCCCAACCTGGGGCACATTTACGGTTGGCGGTGCCTGGCTTACCAACGCGCTTTGGGAGCATTATGCTTTTACGGCTGATACAGCCTACCTGCGCAGCATGTACCCGGTTATAAAAGGTGCCGTGCAGTTTTTTATGGATTTTTTGGTGATGCACCCCAACGGCAAATGGCTTATAACCAACCCCTCCACTTCGCCGGAGAACTTTCCCCAACGCCCGGGTAATGGCGAGTATTATGATGAAGTTACAGGCATAACGCTGCCAGGTACGACTATCTGTGCAGGTTCGTCAATCGATATGCAAATACTGGACGACCTGTTTGGCTACTATGCAAAAACATGCGCTATTTTAAAAACCGACACCGCGTTTGCTGCAAAGGTGTTACAGGCAAGGGCTAAGCTTGTGCCGCCACAAATAGGCAAAAGCGGTATGCTGCAGGAGTGGGCTGATGATTGGGGGCAACTGGAAGATAAGCACAGGCATATGTCTCCGTTGTACGGCTTATACCCCGGCAATGTAATTTCTCCCACTAAAACACCTGGACTAATTGATGCGTGCAAAAAATTATTAGAAGAAAGGGGAGATGAAAGTTCAGGCTGGAGCCGTGCATGGAAGCTGTGCTTATGGGCGAGATTGTTTGATGGTGACAGGTGCAATAAAATATTTAAAGGCTATGTAAAAGACCAATGCTTCCCCCAATTTTTTGCAAAAGGTGGCAGTGTAATGCAGGTAGATGCCACTTTTGGTTCAGCGGCGGGTATTGGTGAAATGGTATTGCAAAGCAATGAGGATGCAATTGATATACTGCCTGCTATTCCGGCTGAATGGTCAGATGGTGAAGTAACCGGCCTTTGTGCCCGCGGCGGCTTTGAAATAAATATTAAATGGAAAGGGGGCAGGGTTGAAAAGGCAGGGGTATTGTCAAAAGCGGGTAATAAATGCCGCATTAAACTGCACAACGGGCAAAAATTTGCAGTAACGTTTAACGGTAAATCCGTTACAACCACTAATGCGGTGGACGGTTCTGCTTCATTCGATACAGTAAAAGGAGGCTTTTATGTACTAACTGCGCAATAGACCTACTCCGTTCTTAAACTTTTTACCGGGTTGGCAATGGCTGCTTTAATTGCCTGGAAAATTACTGTTGACAGCGCGATAAACAGCGCAAGCAAACCTGCAACGGCAAACATCCACCATGCAATGTTTATACGGTAGGCAAAATCCTGCAGCCACTTGCTCATGGCCCACCAGGCCAAAGGCGAAGCAATAACAACAGCAATTGCAACCAGCTTCAAAAAATCGTTTGACAACAGCGTAACAATATTTGCAACGCTTGCACCCAGCACTTTTCTCACACCAATTTCCTTCACCCGTTTTTGGGCTGTAAAAATTGCCAGGCCAAACAAACCCATACATGCAATAACGATAGACAATGCAGCGGCCACACCAAAAAGGCTTTGAAACTTTTCAAGCTTTGCATACTGGCGCTGAAAATCATCATCCATAAAACTATATTCCATTGGGTAGCCCTTATAAACCTTGCCCCAAGCCGCCTGCAAAATATTGGTGGCCTGCTTTGGCGTTACACCATCATAACGTACAGCATAAATATTTATAAACGATGCAAGGCTTAATACAACAGGGTTTATTTTTTGCTGCAGCCCGTGCTGGTGATAATCTTTTAACACTCCGGCTATAGTGCCTTCTTTACCAGATGTGGTCAACTTTTTACCTATAGCCTTATCCGCATTGCCCCATCCAAATAGCTTAACTGCGGCTTCATTAATTACAAATGCACTGGTTGAATCAGCTTTGCTGCCCGCGATAAAATCCCTGCCGGCCTTTAACTGCAACCCAAGTGTTTTAATATAGTTCCCGTCTACTGGAATGTATTCTACTATCAACTGTGCGTCCTTCGGTTTGCCCTCGGGCCAAGCAAATTGAGAATCCCACCCGCTTCTGCCCGGCGCGGCGGTACAGGCTGTAACATTTTTTATACCGGGCCAGCCTAACAAAGTGTTTTTAAAAGCTTCGGAATTATCGTTCCGCAACGCCCATGGCACTTTTTTCATATCAATTATAAGTATCTTGTCTTTATCAAAACCAAGGTACTGGTTATGCATAAACTGCATTTGCTTCCATATAATAAGCGTACCCATTATAAAAGCAATTGATATAACAAACTGGGTTACCACCATTGCCTTGCGGAGTATCGCGCCCGATGGCGCATGAGAAAAACGCCCTTTTAAAACCGATATTGGTTTGAATGATGAAAGCACCAAAGCAGGGTAGAAGCCTGCCAGCGGAACAAGCAATACAACAATACCCAGCATAAGCAGGCAATTCTGCGCTGAAAATAAATTGCGGGCTGTAAATGCCTCGCCAGAGAACTCATTAAACACCGGCAATAAAATGGTCATAAGCACAACGCTGATAGCCGTTGCGGCAACACATAAAACACCAGTCTCCGTTAAAAATTGCAGTATTAATTTTTTCCGGTTGCTGCCCAATACTTTTTTTATACCGATCTCTTTGGCGCGCTCAACCGATTTTGCGGTGGTGAGATTTATGAAGTTGAGACAGGCAATAACCAAAATAAAAATGGCTACAATAAAAAATAGCTGCACCATTTTTATATTGCCCGTAGTGCCTCTGCCCGTTGGCATATTTGAGTACAGGTACACTTCAGTAACCGGTCGCAATTTAAGGGCAGGTTTAAATCCTGTTTTTGCCACAGCTTCCTTTGCTTTATCCAATACAAGATTTTTAATTTTTGCCTGCGCAACATCGCCGCTAATACCCTTTTTTAGTTTTATGTAATTGTACATATTTACATCAAACCACCCCGACGCATATTCTTCCTTGCAATCCTTTGGATACATAGCACAAAAGGTGTTTAAAGAACCCACCATATCAAACTTCAGGTGCGATGGTGCTGATAGATCCTGAAATACACCGGTTACCGTATATGGTACCGTATCGCTTATCATTATTGTTTTGCCCACCACGTTTTCGGTGGCGCCAAAATATTTTTCTTTTAGTTGCGTGCTTATTACCAGGCTGTAAGGTTTACTCAAAGCAGTGGCTGCATTGCCTTCTGCAAGCTGGTAGGGAAACACGTTTAAAAATTTTTCATCAGCATACAAAGCATCCTCATAAAAATGTGTATCCTTTGCCTTTATAACCGGCGACCAGTTGCGCATATAAGTAACGGCTTCCACTTCGGGGTAATCGGTAGCCAGCACGCGGCCAACCGGCCAGCCTGCACCCGGCAGCGAGCTTGTTGTGCCATCCTGCATTTGCAGATCGGTTTCTACCCTGTATACCTGTTGCGCGGAGGGGAAGCCTTTATCATAACTTAACTCTCTTTTTACCCAAATTGTTATAAAGAAAAATAATGTGATACCTAAGGCAAGGCTGCTAAGGCTTATAAAAGTATAGCTGCGGTTAGCCAGGGCATTGCGCCAGGCTATTTTTAGATAGGTTTGTAGCATAATGGGCGGTTTGGCAGTTAAGATTTGCCTGGCTGGACCAGGTAGTGATAAATTGCACCACATTAGTGCCATATTCTTATATTATTGGCAATCATACAATTGTTATAGAGTTGTTAAACGGGCTGTACGCTTTTGATACACAAGATGTGCGCATTTGCACAACGCACAGCAATTTTAAACCATTAGCCGGCGCACAAAACCCACAACTTATAAACCAGCGTGCTGCGCCCTGAAACTATAAATTATAAACTATAAACTTTTCCTATATCTTCGCTTTTTAATGGCACTATCTACGCAACATCTGCTGGGTATAAAAGATCTCAAACCTGAGGATATCCAGCTTATTCTTTCCACCGCACAGCAATTCAAAGAAGTTTTACAAAGGCCGGTTAAAAAAGTTCCCTCGCTGCGCGATGTAACTATAGTCAATTTGTTTTTTGAGAATTCCACCCGCACACGCATGTCGTTTGAACTGGCGGAGAGAAGATTGAGTGCCGACACACTTAATTTTACTGCAAGCGCTTCATCTGTAGCCAAAGGCGAAACCCTGCTTGATACAGTAAATAACATTTTAAGCATGAAGGTAGATATGGTTGTAATGCGGCATAGCGCCAGCGGAGCACCGCACTTTCTTGCAAAACATATTCCCGCTGCTATTGTAAATGCCGGGGATGGTATAAATGAGCATCCAACACAGGCTTTGCTTGATGCGTTCAGCATGCAGGAACGCACTGGTAAACTTGAAGGGCTGAAGGTTGCCATAATAGGGGATATAATGCATAGCCGCGTGGCACTGAGCAATATTTACCTTTTAGGCAAAATGGGCGCGGAAGTTATGATAGCCGGGCCGCCAACATTGATACCAAAATATATTACAGAGGCGCTTGATGTGCGCGTAACGTATAATGTAAAAGAAGCGCTGCAATGGTGCGATGTTGCCAACGTGCTGCGCATACAGCTTGAGCGGCAGAACCAGCCCTTGTTCTCTTCTTTAAGGGAATATAATCTTGCCTATGGCATAAGCAGGCGGTTGCTGGAAAGCCTTGATAAAGAGATTGTGATAATGCATCCTGGCCCTATAAACCGCGGCGTGGAATTAGACAGTGATGTAGCCGACGGGCCACACTCAATAATACTGCACCAGGTTGAAAATGGTGTAGCTGTTAGAATGGCGGTGTTGTACTTGCTGGCAAACAGGGAAAACTAACCTATTGCAGATTGCAGATTTTAGATTGCCCCAAAGGGGTCACTTTGTGACAGATTGAATTGAAGCGAAACCGAAAAACCCTTATTGCTGATTCCATGTTGCTATCTATATTAACTTTCTTTTACTGAGTGTTGAGTATTGCGTGTTGAATATTGAATATTTTCTAACTTCACTGGATTCAAAAATAATCATCGGATGCCTAAAACCTGCTTATTCCCCGGTACGTTCGATCCTGTTACGCTTGGGCACGTTGATATTATAAACAGGGCATTGCCGCTGTTTGATAAAATGATCGTAGGCATTGGTATTAACTCCGCCAAAAAGCCCATGTTCTCACCCGAGCAAAGAATGGAATGGTTTAACCAGATCTACCGCAACCACCCTGAAGTGGAATGTATGGTATATGAAGGCCTCACCATAAATTTTTGTAAAGAGGTAGGCGCAAAATATATTTTGCGCGGTATTCGCTTTGTAAGTGATTTTGAATATGAAAAAGCAATTGCCGATGCCAACCGCACAATGGATAAAACCATTGAAACCATCTTCCTCACCTGCGAGCCGCAATACACTTCCATAGCCTCAACCATTGTGCGCGATATATTAAAACACCACGGCGATGCATCACAATTTTTACCGGTTGAGGTGATAAAGACGCTAAACGGGTGAAATGAAAACCTCCCAAACATATTGCCCTAAACTATTAAAATACGTTATTGCAGCAATATGCTTTTGTTTACTGACACCGCACGCAATGGCGCAGGATTTGTGCAAGACGTGTAGCGTTGCTCCATTTACATTTACGCCACGAAGTACTAAGCTAACAAAGCTGGCTAAACAAAGCCTTGACAGTGCTATCAGGCTACTGAAGACAAATCACGGTTGTTCTGTTTTTGTTCGATTTTGTGCGCATGAGCATTTTAAAGATGATAAAATTTTTCTCATTGATGAAGAAAGGAGGGTAGCTGTGTTGAAATATTTTACTTCAAATGGAGTTGACGAAACAAGAATTAACGAAACTGATTATTTAGGTGGTAACGATACTTTCTTTTTATCTATTAAATCGCCACTGGTATTTGACCCGTTGTTTCATCACCCAAATTTTCGCACGGGTGGTGCAAAAACGGCAATGGCCTTGCCCGATAGTGATGGCGATTGCATTCCCAACCAACTTGATCTTGAACCTAACACTCCGCCCGGTGCGGCAGTAGATACCCACGGCCGCGCACTTGACACTGATGGTGATGGTGTGCCAGACTACAAGGATAAAGAAAAACTCACGCAACAAAAATGCTTTCCCGTTGATAGCAATGGAGTGGGGGTTTGCCCGAATATAAATTTTCAACCTCCAAAAACGGACTCAGTAACCATTTGCAATTTTGATTCGTGTAACAATAAGGTCAATGTAACTGTAAAGCTGGAAGGCTTCGATAATTTTAAATTAAGCCCAACAATAATAAAATTGCTTGACAGCGCAGTTTTAATGATACCGAATTATTCACTGTGCAATATTAAAATTGTAGGGTACGAATCGACGGCTTCAGACTATCACGAACAGCAATACAGTTGGGACCGGGTTTATGTCGTCCTACGATACCTATTAAAAAGAGGGGTCAATAAACAGCGTTTAATTTTTAGTTATGATAATGCTGGTATGCCTGGTGTAATAGATATCTTTTCTACAAGTGAAATTGGGCCTTATTTTGTACCGCCCCCACATGTTAAATACACCAAATTAAAAAATGTAAACTGGGATACTGTTTTTAAAGAGTCTTATGAGCAAATCCAGAACCATCGTTGACGCATCCCTTCACACCTTTCTCTTCTTAAACACCCTGTAAGCTTCAAAAGCGCTGGCCAGCGTTAATATAGCACCTGCTACAAATGGCGCACCGGGAAAAATAACAGGTGCCGATGGTTTGGTAAATGCTGCAAACAGCCACGTCATAAACATTGGTCCCACTATGGTGGTTAAACTCATAAGGCTTGTAAGGCCGCCCTGCAACTCACCCTGCTCATTTGGTGGTACCTGTGTTGAAATAATGCCCTGTATAGCCGGGCCTGCAATACCTCCAAGCGCGTAAGGCACCAAAAAGGCAAACATCATCCATCCCTTAGTTGCCAAAGCAAATAATATACAGCCAAGGCTGTACATCAGCAATCCCGTGATCACACTTTTATGCTGGCCTAATTTTGGAATAATTATGCGTATCAGGCCTCCTTGTACAATTGCTATCATCAAGCCCACAAACCCTAACGAAAACCCCACCATTGCCTTGCTCCATTTAAATTTGTACATGGTAAAATATGTCCAGGTGCTTTGCACGGCATGCGCACTCAGGTACAGCAAAATAAGCGATGCAAGCAGGCCATAAATGGCAGGATATTTTTTAAAATGTTTAAATGCGCCAAAAGGGTTTGCCCTTTTCCATTCAAATTTGCGGCGGTTTTCTTTTGCTAACGATTCGGGCAACACAAAATATCCATACAGCCAGTTAAGCATGCACAGCCCCGCTGATGCGTAAAACGGAACCCGCGTACCTATTTCCCCAAGCACACCACCCAGCAACGGGCCAATTATAAAACCAAGGCCAAACGCTACGCCTACCATACCAAAATTTTGGGTACGTTTTTCAGGCGGGCTTACATCGGCTATATAAGCCGAGGCTGTGGTAAAACTAGCGCCTGTTATACCCGCAATTATGCGCCCAACAAAAAGCCACCCGATTGTTGGCGCAAAAGCCAGGAACAGGTAATCTATACTAAAACCAAAAAGTGAAAATAATAACACTGGCCTTCTGCCATAGCGGTCGCTAAGGTTGCCAATTACGGGGCCAAACACAAACTGCATAAACGCATAGGCAAAAGTTAATGCACCATTATATTCTGAGGCAACACTTAAACTGCCGTTTACCATTTTCTTTATCAGGTCTGGCAAAACGGGCATAATAATTCCAAATCCTATCGTATCAATTAAAAGTGTAACAAAAATAAATCCTAATGCTGCCTTCGTATTATTTTTCATGCTGCAGGTGTTTGCTGGTAATGAATGTAAAAATGCAATATTCATACTTGATTGCAAATATTGTAACCCTCAGATGTAAACTTTTTATCAATTAGATTTGTGTATTAATTACACATTACTTACTTTTAATCCCTGAAATAACATTTGTTTGTTAATCCAAAAAACAGCCTGCTTATATGAAAAAGATAAACAGCGGAAAGCTTTGCTGCAACCTGTACATTGGGGAAAACTCTTTCTCATTAAAAAATTGCAGAATATCTAATAATAGCAGCCTGGCGGGATAAATTGTCAAATAATTCAGGCAAAAACACAAATATCATCCTTTTACAGGCTATTTCTTTCTACATTCGCACACTTTTAAAACTATATGATTTTGGCGACTGAAAAACATATTATAGAACAGGTACCTGTTGAGGCTAACGGCAACGGCATCCTTAACGGCAACCATGTTAACGGTGAAAAACTGGTAAAAACAAGGGCAAAAAAAGCCGCTAAACCGGCTGAAAAAACTGGAGATGTTGGCACTGAGCCTGTTACCGGTGATAAAAAAACGGCTGCTGTAAAAAAGCAGTCAGAAAAAACTGCCAAAAAACCTGCTGCAAAAAAATCGGCACCTAAAAAAGCTACAGTACCAAAAAAAGAAAAGAAAACGGCTGGCGTCGCTGAAATCGTTCAAACAGCTGAAGCACCTGTAGCTGCAAAAAAAGCACCCGCAAAAAAGACGATTTCAAAAATTGCGCAAATAACATTTCAATTAAAGTTTCATACCAAATTTGGTCAAACATTACATATAACAGGCAACCACGAAATTTTTGGCAATACAAATGTTGCTGCAGCGCTGCCGATGCGTTATTTAAACGAGGATTTGTGGACAGTTACTATTGATATTGATAAAGCTACCATTCCGGCAGAAGGCATTACTTACAACTACTTTATACGTTATAAAGATGGCACAGTGAGTTTTGACTGGGGCGCTGATAAAGTATTGCTTGCACCGGCAATAACAACGGCAGAGCTTTTTATTGCAGATGCATGGAATTTTGCAGGTTATTATGAAAATGCATTTTATACTGAGCCTTTTAAGCACGTATTACTTAAAAATAATTACACGCCGGTTAAAATAACAGCACCTAAAAATGCAACCCATATATTTAAGGTAAAAGCACCGTTACTTACAAAAGGGCAAACACTGTGCATGACCGGCTCGGCAAACGAACTCGGTAACTGGAACCCTGAAAAACTTGTTCTATTAGGCAAGCAACAGGACGAAGATTTTTTTAATGTTAAGCTGCATCTTTCTGATGCAATAATGCCTGTAATGTATAAATACGCTGTATTTGATATTGAGCAGGGCAAAATTGTGCAGTATGAGGGTGGCAGCAACCGCATGCTGTTTAATGCAAGTGCTAAAAACAGGCAAACAGTGGTTAACGATGGCTTTGCTGTATTGCCTAACAATACATGGAGGGGTGCTGGTGTAGCCATACCTGTATTTAGCCTGCGTACGGCAAACAGTTGTGGTACCGGTGAATTTACTGATATAAAACTTTTGGTTGACTGGGCTAAGGCCGCCGGTTTAAAGCTTATACAATTATTACCGGTTAACGATACTACTGCAACGCACACGTGGACAGACAGCTACCCGTACGCTGCTATCTCAGCGTTTGCATTGCACCCAATGTACCTGCATTTAGAAGATGTGGTACAGGCAAAGCATGCACATCTTTTAGCTGGCCTTGATGCGGAAAGAGTGAAATTGAACAGCCTTGCTACCGTTGATTATGAAGCAGTAAATGCCTTTAAATGGGGCATAGTAAAGCAGGTGTACCCGCTGCAAAAAATAGGCTTGTTCGCATCAGACGATTACCAGCAATTTTTTAAACAGAATGAGCATTGGCTGGTGCCTTACGCCGCTTTTTGCTACCTGAGAGATAAACATAACACTGCGGATTTTAATAAATGGCCTGAGCATAATAAATACGATGCTGTTGCAGTAAAGCCGCTGCTTGACCTTGCCAGCAGCGCGTATGATGAAATTGCCATTCATTTTTTTGTGCAGTACCACCTGCATGTGCAGTTAACGCAGGCAACACAGTATGCACACACAAATGGCATAATTGTAAAAGGCGATATACCTATTGGTGTTTACCGTTACGGTGCTGATGCATGGCAAAACCCTGAGCTGTACCACATGGATATGCAGGCCGGTGCGCCACCGGATGATTTTGCGGTAACGGGGCAAAACTGGAGTTTCCCCACTTATAACTGGGACAAAATGCGTGAAAGCGGCTTTACCTGGTGGAAACAGCGTTTTGAACAAATGAGCTATTATTTTGACGCATTCCGTATTGACCATATCCTGGGTTTCTTCCGTATTTGGAGCATACCGGTACATTCAGTTGAAGGTATAATGGGTCATTTTGAGCCTGCTATACCCGTATACAGGGTTGAGTTTGATGAAAAGGGTATTTGGTTTGACTATAACAGGTACTGTAAACCATACATTACGGACCAGGTGCTGCGCGAGGTTTTTGGCAATAGGCAGGATGAAGTTAAAAATACCTTCCTTACCCACGATGGCGCCGGCAGCTATGAGTTGAAACCTGAGTTTGACACACAGCGGAAAATAGAATTATATTTTAGCGCCGCAGAAGATACAGCGCATAACCAATGGCTTAAACAGGCTTTGTTTAATATGATATCAAACGTGATATTATTTGAAGTTGAAGGCTCAAAAGGCCGCCAATTCCACTTCAGGTTTGGGGCAGAGGGCACATCATCATTCAAAAACCTTGATGGCCATACGCAGCACCAGCTTAGCGGGCTTTATGTAAATTATTTCTTCAGGCGGCAGGATGATTTTTGGAAACAAAAAGCCCTGCAAACTTTGCCCGACCTAAAGCGCGTTACCAATATGCTTGTTTGCGGCGAAGACCTGGGCCTGGTACCAGCTTGTGTGCCTGATGTAATGAAGCAGCTCGGTTTGCTTAGCCTTGAAATTCAGAGAATGCCAAAGGACTCAAAACGCAGTTTTTTTCACCCGGCAGATGCACCTTACATGAGTGTTGTTACACCATCAACACACGATATGAGCACCATCCGCGGCTGGTGGGAAGAAGACCGTAATAAAACGCAGCAATTTTATAACTACGAGCTTGGCCAGTGGGGCGACGCACCGCATTTTTGCGAGGCATGGATAAATAATGCTATTGTTGTGCAGCACCTGCATTCACCCGCAATGTGGAGCATTTTTCAAATGCAGGATATTTTAGGTACTGACAAAGAAATACGCAGGGAAAATCCGCATGATGAGCGTATTAATGTGCCTGCTATACCAAAATATTACTGGCGTTACCGCATGCATATACCGCTTGAGCAACTGTTGGAAGCAACCAATTTCAATACGGCATTGTACAATAACATTAAAGCCAGCGGAAGGATATGAACGTGAATCGTCAATCGTGAAACGTCAATCATAAAACCAGCCGCTACAGACCTTTAAGGTTTTTTTGAGAAACCTTCAAGGTCTTTTTTATGCTTCACATATTGGCGTTAGTGTTCCTGGTTAATATTGTTATTTCATTTTAACCGGCCTGAGCAGCGTTGAAAACGTAAGTGAGCCCATCTTCCATTTACCATCCTCTTTAAGATAAACTTCAGTTACCATAAACGCATGGGTTACTTCGTTTCCTCCTACTACTGCCAGCAGATCGATATCATTTAAAAGGATGGCGGTATTACCGAAAATGTTTACTGACGCGCCATAAACCTCAGCTTTCTTATACCAGATCATCCCACCTTTTATTGTATTTAGTTCCTGCGCCTTTCCCCAGCTTCCGCCCATGTGAACAAATACACAGTTTTCGGTAAACAGCCCGTTTAAAGTATCTACGCTTTTATTTGACATCCACTGCCATTTGGCTTTAGAGAGATCAAGGAGATCCTGTTCATCTTTGGTGAAAGTTGTAGTTGCTGATGTGCCTGGCAGTTTAGCCTGGGCATGCGATAGTTGCAAACTTGCAAAAAGCAGCAATAACGCTGCAAAAGCTATTTTCATGATTATTATTGGTTTATTTGTTAGAAATTAATTTTTACTGTTATACCCTTCACCAGTTACTCTTTGTAACCAAATAGCGGGTGATTTAATCATTCATTTTTCTTTCTCCCAGCCATTTTACCATAGCAGGGTCACGATGGTCAAAAAAGCTGCTGGCGTTTCTATCAAGTGTTTTAATTGCTTCCATGTCTTCATCGCTTAGCTGAAAATCGAAGATGTTTAAATTCTCTTCCATTCTTTCTTTACGTACAGATTTAGGGATCGCAATAACGCCCTTTTGTGTTAGCCAGCGAAGAATAACCTGTGCAATTGATTTGTTATATTTACCAGCAATAGAAGCTAATAATTCATTATGAAAAATATTGTTCTTGCCTTCGGCAAACGGCCCCCATGATTCTATCTGCACATTGTTTTGCTGCATAAATTTTTGTGCTTCAATTTGCTGGTGAAAGGGGTGGGTTTCTACCTGGTTTATAGCAGGGGTGATCTCGTTATGAATGATCAGGTCCATCAGCCTGTCGGGCTGAAAATTACTTACGCCAATGGCCCGTATTTTTCCCTCTTTATAAAGCTCTTCCAAAGCCCTCCATTCACCATATACATCTCCAAAGGGCTGATGAACCAGGTATAGATCGAGATAATCCAGCTGTAGTTTTTTTAATGAGTTTTCAAAGGCTTTTTTCCCGCCTTCGTAGCCTTTGCAATAAATCCATAGTTTGGTTGTAATAAATAGTTCTTCCCTCGCAATACCGCTGGCTTTGATCGCCTGGCCAACAGCCTGCTCATTCATATAAGACTGCGCCGTATCAATTAACCGGTAACCAACTTCAATTGCATCTATTACGCTTCTTTTACACTCTGCCAGGTCCGTAACCTGGAAAACACCAAACCCAAGTACTGGCATCTCAACTCCATTATTCAATTTAACCGTTTGCATGCTGCATTTATTTGTGGCACAAAGGTCTCTTCTTTATCAGCCCGGCTTGTATACAGGTTACGGTTCTACTTACCAATATTGCTGATTTGCGCTAATGCGTTTCGTAACCCCGGGAATAAACCGGTAATTTTGATTACATCAACGATAGTTATATGGATAACCTGCGGCGATTTGAAACAATAAATGATTACAACGCATTCAATAACAATGAAACGTTGCATCCCCTTGTTAGTGTGATAGACTTTTCGAAGGCAGCACCCAGGCAAGGTTCCAAAATGTATTTTGGATTTTACACCATAATATTAAAGGACGTGATCTGTGGCGATTTGGTGTATGGCCGGAATACGTACGATTACCAGGAAGGTACGCTTGTGTTTATAGCGCCAGGCCAGGTGGCGGGGACGAACAGCAACGGAGAGACTTACCAGCCCAAAGGGTATGGATTGGTTTTTCATGCTGATTTAATACATGGTACACCACTTGGACGGCACGTACAGGACTATACTTTTTTCAGCTATCAATCTAATGAAGCACTTCATTTGTCAGAACGCGAAAGGAAAATTATTTTAGATTGTTTTTCAAAAATTGAATACGAGCTGGAACATGCTATTGACAAGCATAGCAAGAAGCTGATCGTATCTAATATAGAATTGTTTCTTAATTATTGCCTGCGTTTTTATGACCGTCAATTTATTACGCGTGATAAAGTCCACAAGGGCATTTTAGAAAGGTTTGAAACTTTATTGAACGACTATTTTGAAACGGACAAAGCACATACTATTGGGCTGCCTTCTGTATCGTATTGTGCAGCTGAGTTGAATTTATCAGCAGGTTATTTTGGCGACCTTATAAAAAAAGAAACCGGCAAAACAGCGCAGGACTATATTCAGTCGAAAGTGATTGACCTGGCCAAAGAAAGAATATTTGACCAAAATAAATCAGTAAGCCAAATCGCTTACGAATTGGGATTTAAATACCCGCAGCATTTTACGCGTTTGTTTAAACAACGCGTAGGGCAGTCACCCAATGACTACAGGGTGCTGAATTAAAGTGCGTCGCGACGATCAACCCTATGTTGTATTATAATGCAACATTCAGCCAAATAATGCCGCAAGCTTTTCGCAAAGTGCAAAAATTTTATGCCTTTCATCAAGCCCTGCTGCCTGTCGTCTTATATCCCTCCTATTTCGGGGGCTGTATTCTGCCTTTCATCCAAACAGGCGTTAGTTAATTTTTTTTAACATTTACCTTTCTAACCTTAAAAAATCTCACCATGCACCGTTTTCTTATTGTATCTCTATTCACCTTCATTATTGCAGGCAGCCATGCCCAAAGCCTGTACATGCCCCGCAATATTACCAATGCCTTTAAAAAAGGTACCCGTTCAGCTGATGGTAACCCTGGCCCAAAATATTGGCAAAACCATGGTACCTATAATATTACCGTTACTGCAATGCCCCCCGACCGGCATATTACCGGCACTGAACAAATAAGCTATACCAATAACAGCCCGGATACCTTAAAAGTGCTTGTATTCAGGCTTATACTGAATATACATAAACCCGGCGCTGAAAGAAATGGGCCGGCCGACGCCGATTATTTAAATGACGGGATAATTATTGACTCACTCACCATTAACAGCCAGCCTGTTGCCTGGGGCAGCAGCGTAAACGATGCTACAAGCAGGGGAATACGCATGCCAAAGCCGCTGCCACCGCACGATTCAATACAGGTAATGGTAAACTGGCATTACCTGGCTTCATTAGAAAGCAACAGGGAAGGTTTGATTGATTCAACTACCTACTTTTTGGCTTACAGTTATCCCCGAATTTCTGTGTATGACGATTACAACGGTTGGGACAGGGTTTCGTTTACTGATGTACAGGAGTTTTACAGCGATTTTAATGATTACACACTAACGGTAAATGCGCCTAAAAACTATGTTGTTTGGGCAACAGGCGTGCTACAAAACCCAACTGAGGTTTTGCAACCAACTTATGCCCAGCGGCTGGCAAGCTCAATGACCACTGATTCCGTTATACATATTGCAACGTTTGCCGACATGCAATCGCATGCAGTTACAGCGCAAAACGATATGAACAGTTGGAAATGGAAAGCCGACTATGTGCCTGACGTTACGTTTGGTTTAAGCGACCATTTTGTATGGGATGCAAGCAGTACTATTGTTGATGATGCAACGCAAAGGCGCGTTAGCGTACAGACTGCGTTTAATGATACTGCAAAAGATATTCACCAGGAAACAAAATTTGCTGCATATTCACTAAACTGGCTGTCACATAACTGGCCGGGCGTGCCTTATCCATATCCTAAAATGACCTTTTTCCAGGGCTTTGCAGATATGGAGTACCCAATGATGATAAATGATAACACAAACAGCGATCCTCAATTTACCCGTTTTATTGCCGACCATGAAATAGCACATACTTATTTTCCATTTTACATGGGTATAAACGAAAGCCGCTATGCATTTATGGATGAAGGCTGGGCTACTACATTTGAACTGCTGATAGGCAGCAGCGAGATAGACCCAAAGAGGATGGAAGGATTTTATAAAAGGTTCAGGATAAATTTTTGGATAAACGACCCATCGTCTGAAGAGGATTTCCCAATTATTCTACCGGCTAATGGCCTGAAACCTTACCCTTATGCAAATAATGCTTACGGCAAGCCATCACTTGGGTATTTTGCTGTGAAAGATCTATTGGGTGATGATGATTTTAGAAAATGCCTGCATGGCTATATGGAGCGCTGGCATGGCAAACACCCTATACCGTGGGACTTTTTTAATTCGTTCAACAACATCTCGGGCAAAGACCTTAACTGGTTTTGGAACAACTGGTTTTTTACTAACTACTACATTGACCTTGCAATACAAAGCGCCGATAAGGAGCGTAAAGGGTATAATATTACCGTGCAAAACATTGGCGGTTATGTAAACCCTTTTGATGTAATTGTTACTTACACTGACGGAACAACATCAACAACGCACGAAACACCGGCTGTATGGCAGGCAAATCAGAAACAAACTACAGTTATGGTACCAACAGACAATAAAAAAGAAGTGAAGAGTATTAAAATAGATGGCGGTATTTTTATGGATGCGGACGAAAGCAATAATACCTGGACGAAATAGGCACACTTCGTTCTGGAGACTAAAAATAAAAATCCACGAAATACGAATCACAACAAGATGACTCGGATTTCGTGGATTTTTTACGGCCACTAATATTTTCGTAGCTTAAATAAAAACAAAAAGCACCAAGTCTTGTCGTCGTACCTTCCTGGTTGCCCATTCCGGTATTCCTACTAAACCCGATGCTTTTGTTACTTGAAATTTACATACTTCTCAGGACTCATTTTCACTCGTCCGTCTGATTTATATTTCTTTCAATTGTGGAATAAAGATACTACTGGCCGCCTTCGTTTTCCAAATTTTTTACGGTTTTGTTGCGCACGTGTTTAGCACCTTAAAAGCAGGAAAAAAAAGGGTTATGCACAGGGTTTTGCACCAGTTTTTGCAGGTTATGCATACCTGGCAAAATTTTGCCAAAAAATAAACCCGCCGTGTTTGGTTGCACGTGCGGGTTTGTAAAAAAATTATATTTTTTTTCACTAATGCCGTTTAAAATATTGCACTTCCTGCTCGTGCTTTTTTGCGGCATCCAGAGAGCCAAAGGTGCCCAGGTTTTTACGTTTATTTGTTTTTGCGTCCTTTTTTCTTGAATAAAGGCGGTATTCGCCAGATTTTAACTTACGTATCATAAAAGTTGTTTTTTCAATTAATAATTACCACCAAAAAACAATAGTTATACCAACCCTTAATTAATATTGTTGTAATAAAGTAAAAATATGGGCGGGGCAATAATAGTAGTTGGGGCAGGTGCTGCAGGTTTAATGGCTGCAAAACAGTTGTGCGAAGCCGGGGAAAATGTGATTATACTTGAAGCAAATAACCGCTTAGGCGGCCGCATGCATACCTTTACGGGGGACGGGTTTAGCCAGCCCATTGAGGCGGGCGCTGAGTTTATACACGGAGATGTGCCTGCAACATTAGGTTTGTTAAAAGATGCCGGTATTGAATACACCCGCACGGGTGGTAAAATGTACCGCTCGCAGAATGGCAAGTGGGTAGAAAGAGAGCAGCCTGTTGAGGGATGGAATGAATTAGAAAAGAAAATGGCTGAGTTAAAAGAAGACGCAACGCTGCAACAATTTTTGCAACAATATTTTGGTGATGAAAAACATGGAAAACTGCGTAACCAGGTTAAGGGCTTTGCAGAAGGTTTTGATGTGGCAGACCCAGCGAGGGTGAGTGTTTTTATGCTGCGTGATGAATGGGAACATGAAGGCCCGCAATATCGTATTGAAGGTGGCTATGCGCAACTGGTAAACTTTATGGCGAATGAATGTGAAAAAAGCGGCTGTACTATATATTTAAACACGCTGGTAACAGAAATTGAGTGGGTTGCAAATGAAGTAACGGTGCACACAAACGGCAATAAATTTATAGGTGAAAAAGCTGTGATAACAGTGCCGGTTAGTCTGCTGCAAAATGGGTTGCTGGCAAATTCGATAAAATTTATCCCATCAATTGATAAATACAGTACCGCTGCAAATGATATTGGGTATGGCGATGTAATAAAAGTGATACTAGAGTTTAAAAATTGTTTTTGGAATGAGCATAAGAAGGATACCGGTTTTATAATTAGCAACGAATGGATGCCGGTATGGTGGACACAACAACCCGCAAACACACCTACATTAACAGGGTGGCTCGGCGGGCCTAAGGCAACTGCTTTAAGGGATACTGATGATGAGGTTATATTACAAAATTCAATGGCATCATTATCCTCAATTTTTAACTTATCACAAGATGAGCTTGCAAAGCACCTTTTTGCAGCCAAAGTATATAACTGGGGCCGCGATGCTTTTGCAGCAGGCGCTTACAGTTATTCCACACCAGGCACAAAAAAAGCATTGGAAACATTAATGAAGCCTATAGAGAACACAATATTTTTTGCAGGTGAAGCAATATATAACGGCCCGCACCCCGGCACTGTTGAAGCTGCACTTGTGAGTGGCAGCTACGCAGCAGATATTATTTTATCGCAGCATAAATAAAATTGCCGGAATAAGCCCGGCAATTGTTGATGTATAGTAGAAAGACAGAATACCAAATACTCTTTTGCCCCTTCCGGAAGCAAAAGTTTTAGCGCCTGCAAAATGGTATTTAAATGATTACTTTATTTAGATACGGTGCAAACTGGAGTATAGATTTTTGATAGCATAAATTTTTTCGCGAAACCTAAATCATGCCACAATAAACCTTTTACATAAGTAGTTGTTATTAAATAACGTAGGTTTTCTTATTATTTGGAATATGTTGCATAAAATGCCCATTTGTTTAGTGTTTTTTATGCAGTGCATAAACGGTAATTACACACTTAACAATACGTTAGTAATTTAAAGCATTTTTTAAACGTCATTAGAGTAAGCGATGGTTATTTTTGCTCTCCCTGCCTAAGGTACTTGTAATGGGTGCTTTACCTTAAAAGAACACATCTCCAAAACCAACTTTCCGAAGCAATTGCTTGAAATTTATTATTAACTAAAAACATCAGTCAGAGATGATGAAAAAAGTATTGAAAATAGCAGGATCATGTGCAGCGTTAGCAGTAATAATTTTATTGCAACTTTCATTTGCAACAGCAAAAAAAGAAGCTACCATTAAAACAGCAAAAGCGTATAACGCTGTAGCTGCACCGGTTACTGCTGCAGTTAACAAATATGCAGGCTTGTACGACAGTTTGCACCTTGGCATTGCAGGCTTATCAAAAGCTGCATTCGATAATGCTGTTGAAGGATATAATCACCTGCTTGCACAAGGTAAAATTAAGAATGATGGTGTATTGTCAATTGTTGATTTTACGTTGCCGTCATCAGTAAAAAGATTATTTGTTATAGATATGAAGAATGCAGCCGTTTTATTTAACACTTATGTGTCGCACGGCCGTAATTCGGGTAAGCTTATGGCGAATGAGTTTAGCAATGATATTAACAGCTTTAAAAGCAGCCTTGGTTTTTATTTAACATCAAACACCTACAAGGGTAAACATGGGTACTCGTTAAAACTTGAGGGAGAAGAACAAGGTATAAATGATAACGCACTTAGCCGTGGAATTGTAATGCACTGTGCACCTTATGTTACAGAAAACTTTATTAAAAACCAGGGCTATGTTGGCCGCAGCGAAGGGTGCCCGGCTGTACCGCCAAATATGTATAAGCCTATAATTGAAAAAATTAAAGATGGCAGTTGCCTGTTTATGTATAGCGCTGACAAATATTATTTGTCGCACTCAACTATATTAAACAGTACAGACGCTGCATAAATTGAAATTTTTAGTTTGTTTTTATAAATAGCCCTGGCTAATTAGCCGGGGTTATTTATTGGTGGTGAAAAAAGGAATTACCACAATTCAAAATAAGAGAAGATGGCGAAAAAAACGCCATACAACTGTTTGCATTCCCGGCAGCTTTCAGAACGTTTACTGCCCTGTAAACATTTTTGCTGCAGCAGCTGCATCGTGGTTATAAATATCATCCCGTAAGTTTAACCTCCCTGTCTCATCAACCCAGGCGGTATAATAAGTAATTATAACCGGCACAGCGTTTTTAAGCGACACATATTTTTCCTTTGTATTGTTCATTGCAGAATCTATTTTGCCCGGTGTCCATAGCTGGTTATCCTGTAACAGGTAATTAGCCATTTTAACAGGGTCTGCAAGCCTTATGCAACCATGGCTGTAAGCACGCTTATCTTTGTTGAACAGATTTTTTGCAGGGGTATCGTGAAAATATATGTTATAGGAGTTATGGAACAAGAATTTAACACGGCCCAACGAATTTTTCGGCCCTGGTAACTGCCTTACAATGGGCAACCCATTTGATTCACCCGTTACTTCCATGCCTTCTTTTTGCAGGTAGCCAGGATCTTCATCCATTTTTGGTTTTATTTCTTTGCGTACAATACTAGGCGGTATATTCCAATAAGGGCTAAACACAATTTCGGTAAGGTTGCCGGTAAATATAACAGTGCCCGAGCCTTCCTTTCCCACAACAACGTTCATATCAAAAGCTTTTTGCTTATTCTCATAAACATGCAATGCATATTCTGGTATGTTTGCCACTATAAGCCTGCCTGATGTATATTCAGGCATCCAGCGCGCCCTGTTTATATTAACCAGCAATTGCGCAATCCTGTTCTGTACCGGTATATTCATGTCCTTTATCAGCGAGTCAGTAATAATGCCATCGGTTGTATAACCAAGGCCTGCCTGGAAGCTTTTTACTGCTGAGTCAAGCATATCATTAAATACAATAGTTGTATCAGTTTGCCATAGTTCGCCGGTTATTTGCAAACGTTTTTTTATTAACGGCAGCAAAGCGGATGAACTCCCTTTTTTTAATTTTTTATGAGCGTATGCAATGGATTGCCAACCGCCTTTTTTTGCAATATCATAATATTTTTTAAGCTGTTCCTTTAATAAACCAAATGCTTTTTTTGCGTCTTCATTTTGCGTTCCATCCTGGTCTGAAAGCACTTCATTGGCAGACTGCATAATATCCTCTTTCTTGGCAGGCACGTATTTCATTAAATCGTCTGTAGATGTTTGTTTGCCGTCCTTTGTCATAAATTTCATAAAAGCCTCACTAAGCATCAACTCAGTTTTAATAATGCTTTTATCACCCGGTGTAATGCTCATGCTATCCGCGGTTGTAATATCAGGCATGCGTTTATTAAGTGCCTTTAAAAAAAAGCTACTGTCTTTTAGTGATGACACCTCGTAACTGTTAAGGTTCCAAAATTCACGGCCCTGCTCTGTTATACCGTCCGGTGCAAACCATGCAAATTCAAAATTGCGTGCGTAATAAAACGCCCGCATTTGGTCGGCAATATCATCACTTACACTGTCATTTGTAAAAAAATCACTCAATGTACTGCTGTCTAAAAAAAGATTATTGCAGGCATTATTTGGATTGATAGAGGTATTGATCGTATACTCTTTTTGTTCCCCATCCTCGCCATCTCCTCCTTTTTCTCCTGGTACCTTATGCTTTTTGTTATTACAGGCAATAAGAATTAGTAAGAGGGCTACGCTGATTAAAAATTGTCTCATCATGCTATAACATTTGCAAAGCACATGCCCCGTTGCTTTTTATACAATTTTTAGATAAGGGTGTATCGTTGTAAAGGATTGTGGGTTAAAAATTCTACACACCCCCGGTTTATTGGTATACAGCTGAGTTTAATATAAAGTACGATAATAGTTGGGCTAGCGATGACCTAAAAAGTGTTCGCCGAAAATGATGGCAACGTTTTATGCAAACGATTACCTTTACATTGTTATGCGAACAGCGTGCTTTGCAATAGTGATAATTTTATGCTTTTATTCGTGCAGTAAAAATAACTCGCCTGCACCGCCGGTTACGCCACCTGGCGATACAACCAGTACACCAGTTACAACACCCATTGCTTACAGGGGTGCTGATCTGTCGTTTTTACCCGAGATACAGCAAGCAGGAACAAAATTTTACGACAGCACCGGTGCAAAGCCTGCACTGGACATTTTTAAAGAGTATGGTTGTAACCTGGTAAGGGTGCGGTTGTGGTACCAACCAGTAAACGCTCATTCCTCGCTCGACGAAGTGCTGGATTTTTGTAAGCAGATCTCAGCAGAAGGTATGCAAATATTGTTAGACTTTCACATGTCAGATACCTGGGCCGATCCATCACATCAATCAACGCCCGCAACCTGGGCGGGCCTTGCTGCCAGTGTACTTAACGATTCTGTGAAGGCCTATACGCAACGGGTGCTAACAATGTTAAAAGCGCAAAATACTTTGCCCGCTATTGTACAGGTAGGCAACGAAATTAATGCCGGTATGTTGTGGCCTTCGGGACAGGTTAACAGTTCAACAGATGCTAACTGGCCTAATTTTGCTGCCCTGGTAAAAAGCGGTATTGCAGGCGTAAAGGCAGTTGACACCGATAATAAAATATTAATAATGCTGCATTACGCAGAAACGGATGGTGCTGCTGATTTTTTTAATAATATGAATGCACAAAATGTGCCTTATGATGTTATAGGATTATCATATTATGCATGGTGGGCCGAAAAAGACCTAAGCACTATACAACAACAGCTAACTACGCTTGCAGCGTTTAACAAAAAAATATTTATTGCAGAAACTTCCTATCCGTGGACGTTGCAGTGGAATGATAACACCAATAATATTGTTGGCGAAGCAAACCAGTTAATACCCGGCTATGATGCCACGCCACAAGGCCAGCTTAATTACCTGCTGCAATTAAAAAAACTGCTTGCTGCCATACCTAACGGCCGGGGTATTGGCTTTTGTTATTGGGAGCCAGATTGGGTAGCCTTTAAAGGGCCCTCGGCGACCGATGGTTCTAATTCAGAAAATCTTGCACTATTCGATTTTTCCAATAAGGCATTGCCGGGCATGCAGGCCTACAACAAATAATGCAGCTTTTTTGATTTTTTTTATAATGCAACAGTTATGCAGCTAAACCATATTAATTTGCCGGTACCAAACGTTAAAGAAACTGCAGCTTTTTTTGAGAAATTTTTCCGGTTTACTTGCATTGATATAAAGGGAGATGGCATAATTGCAATTTTAAAAGGAGAGGATGATTTTTTGCTTGTGTTAAGCAAACTTGACGCACAAAGTCCGCAAGCCTATATGCGCGATTTTCATATTGGTTTTATGGTTAAGCAACAGCATGAAGTTGTTGACATATATAACAACCTTAAAGATAGCGGCGCTAACGTAGACCGCGAACCGGCGAAAATAAGAAGCTCGTTTGGCTTTTACTTTTATGCACCAGGTAATATTATGGTTGAAGTGGCCAGCCCTTTATAAACCAAACATGCACCAGCAAAGCAGTACAAGGGTTATGACAAAATAATTGAAAGCAGCGCGATAATCCCGAATATTTGTATTTTTGAAGGAATAACCAATATTCTGTATCCCGAAATGTTTCACTCCCTATGTATACTAAACTCATTAAAAAACACGCTGCCACAGGCAGGGGGAAAACCGTACTAAAAGTATTTTGTTTTATTTTCCTGCTTTCCCTCCCCGGGTATGTAATTGCTCAGAGCAAAGATTCTGTCCTTCAAAAATTAAAAAACACCCGGCTTAATCCCGGTTATCAGTCATTAAATGCTACTATTGATCTGATGAATGCTGTAAGCAGCAAATACCTGTTTAACGATCCTGACAGTGCAATGTATTATGGGCGTCAGGCATTGTTGCTTGCCGGGAAGCAGCAATATGTTTTGGGGCAAAGCCGGGCATTGAGCAGCATTGCAAAGGCTTATTATGTAAAAGGATCGTACGATTCATCGCTTATATTCTCCGACAGGGCCATGCACATAAGCGAAAATATACGCGACAGCCTTGGCGTTGCAATGGCTTTAAACAATGTCGGCTTAATTTACCTGGGGCATAATGAATACCTGCTGGCCTTAAAACAATTTATTAAGGCGCTTTCGGCCGCGGCAAGCGTAAAAAACAGCCAGCAACAGGCATCTGATATTTTTAACATAGGCATTTGTTATGATGAACTGCATGATGTGAATAATGCCAAATATTATTTAAACAAAGCGATTGAGATTGACAGCCTGAATGAAGACCATCACATTACCATAATGGCTTACAACCGTATGGGCAAGGCGCTTTTTAACGATGCCAAGCCCGCGGAAGCGGCCACATGGTATAAAAAAGTATTGGATTATTCGGCGTACAGGGATAATTGGGAGCTAACATTTGCCTATAATGGCCTTGCTGAAACATATTACGCCCTTGGCGATTTTAACCAGGCAATAAATAATGGTTTGCAAAGCGTAGCCTTTGCAAAAAAAATGAGCGCTAAATGGGATGCGGAACAGGCGCTTAAAATACTGGCAAAAAGCTATGCAGCAGCCGGTGATTTTAAAAATGCATACCAGTACCAGTTGCTTGACAGGGTTTATAAAGACAGCCTTGATGATGAATCAAAAGTGCAGGTTATAAACTATATGCGGCTGCAGCAAAAAGAAATAATAAATGAAGATCTACGAAAGGAAAATGAACTGAGCCGGGAGAAAATTCATTTAACAATTGTGCTTACTATTTGCATAAGCACGTTTGCACTGCTGCTTATAATTGCGTTTATATTATTGTACAAAAACTACAAAAGAATAGCGGCACTTAACCGCCAGCTGCTTGAAAAGAATAGCAACATTGAACGCCTTAATGTTATGAAAGACCAACTGTTTGCAGTAGTAAGCCACGACCTGCGTGGGCCCATGGGATCGCTTCAGCAAACACTGCTGTTAATTATTGAGGACGTGCTGCCCGAGAAGGAAAAAAAATACCTGCTTGAAAACTTGTACCGGCAGGTAAATGTATCAAACCAAATGCTTAATAACCTGCTTACGTGGGCTGCTACGCAGAGAAAAGGCATTTCAACCCGGCTTGAAAAAATAAATGCCGGTGAGATAATACAGGAAGTATTGAATGTTTTTGAAACATTTACTGCTAAAAAGGATATAGTTATACTGCACGATAACACCAACGAGCAGCCATTAATGGCTGACAGTAACCAGTTGCATATTATAGTTCAAAACTTGCTGAGCAACGCCATAAAATTTACGCCACCTGATGGAACTATAAATATTTTTTACTCATATACGCCGCAGCAGGTTGCTATACATATACGAGATACAGGCGCGGGTATAAGCGCAGAAAAACAAGAAAAGCTCTTTAAGAATTTTGGATCGGCCGTATCAACTTTTGGTACGGCGAAAGAGAAGGGGGCCGGAATAGGATTAATGATAGTGAAAGAATTTATTGAGCAAAACCATGGCCATCTTTCAATAACAAGCAAAGAAGGGGAGGGTGCTACTTTCAGTATCTCGTTCCCTAAAGCTGTTTAAAAGTAAAAAATATCGCCGTAGTTTCTCTGCCTCTTTAATATAAACCTGTTAAAGAAAAAAATATTTTTTGTGCCGCTGGTTTTAAAATGAAGCGTAACGGAGTTTTGGAAACCGTTTACTACAACTTCGCCCGCGTACAACGCTTCAACCCTTTCCTGCTTTGCACTATCCGTTGAAAACCAGCCTGAAATTTGTGTTTGCTTTTGCCATACTGAAAACTCGCAGCCTTGTGGCAGCTTAGCAATATCAACATACAGCCAATAATGCCCCCATGACATTTTTTCAAGCGGCATGCCTATTGTTGAGTTGCCATCGTTAATAGTATATATAAAGCTTTCGCCGCCTGTGTTGTAAACCCATTGGGTTTTAGTATTTATATCGCCATCAATATTTACATGCATAAGCTGGGGATATAAAGTAAATACATTAGGGGCATCTACACTTGTTGACCCGTATGTTGGCGGTTGGATAAATGCAGGCGCTGTACTGCAATAATAAAAACTTAGCGATGTGTAGCTAACCGGTATTTTATTCCCTTCGGGGCCGTGCTCAATACTTTGGTAAATGCTCTTTTCAAAAGAAATCTTATCAGCAAAGTATAAACGGTAGCCGCCAGTGCGGCAGTAAGGCAAGTTGTAGTCGAGGCAACCTGACACGGGCAGGCTGAATTTGTTATCCCACTTGTCTGGCAGGGCATACCAGCCACCGTTAAAATAATCTTCGCTGCCGGTACCGTGTATGCGGAAGCTGCCATCAACGGCAGTTGAATCATCCCCCTCAAAAAAATATGTCATGCCAGGCGTCAAGCCGTGGGCTTGTAAAAGCGTGGCAACATAATGGCCTTTGCCCATTGTATTTAAAAATACGAATGGTGCACCGTTTGCAGGCTGTACATTGCCCTGCCATACGGTATAGAACCTGCCTTCGCCTGCTATATTGCGCTTAGTGTGGTTGTAATATATTTTGGCCTTTATATGTATTGTTTCGTGCCCGCTTCCGGGGTTAAAATATATTAACTGTATTGTTGCCGTTTTATCAAACGGCATGGGGTAACAAAAATAGGCAATGCCAGCCTTTACACCGCATAACAGGCTTTGCATTGAAGGCTGTCCAAAAGCATAACCAAAAAAATCTGCAACAGGGCAATATACAGCAGGCACGGTATCATCATCCCACGTAATTTTTATGTAAACATTTTTCTGGTTGCCTGCAAATGCATCGGCGCCATCCATTTCAAGGCTTTCAATCCTGCCGCCCTTATTTAAGGCAAACAATGTTTTTGTTTCGCCTGGCTTTATATAATAACCCGTATCAGCTTCTGAAATATTTTCTGAAAACCGGATAGCTTTGCACCCTCCATCCCACAATGCTGCGGCATTTTGCAGGGCTTTTTTTTCATCATTATTTAGTTGTAACGAAAAGCTTTTAGCCGCACTACCCGGCGCGTACAGTCTATATTGTATTTGGTGAAACTGCAAATGCTTGCCCCTGCTAACAATGCGGCAATTTTTATTAAACATAATAGGGTAGTAGCAATAAAAGCCGCCTAACTGGTTACCACAAAGTGGATTTACAAATGGATAAACTTTACCTGAAAATAAATCGCTGTATTTAATGGAGAAAGAAACGCTTGTGGTATCGTCAATATAAAAATCAAGTGTATCATCGGTTGGGGTGGGGGTTGCAAAACGGTTTATAACGCCACAGCCGGTAACATCAAACATCACCAGGCTGCTGTCAGCATTTCTTCTTATATATGAGTAGGTGCCTGCAAAGCCATCGTTGTTGCCGCCCGTTCTGTCGTAGGTTGATGTTTCTGCAACGTAAGTGTTGGTGCGGTATTGAGGTAACAGGCTGATATCGGTCAACTGTTTCAACTCATCAGTTAATGTAATTTGCTTTTGTGCAGTTGCACTATTATTAGCGCAAATAATTACTATTGCAATAGTGGCAATTGGCAGCAGGCGCAATCGAAGCATGGAAGTGTGTTTTGATTACTTATTGCAAGATAAAGTAATCGAACTGTAATAATATTATGGACCGGGAGACGGGTAAAGATGTTTCCCCGAAATTAAGCGGATGGATGGCACGCAGATTTTCATGACTGAGAGGATGGGCGCAGATAAACTGATAATTTTGGAAATAGATATATCGGCGCAAATCTGCCTAATCTTGAAAATCCGCGTTCAATTCACTGTACACTTTAAACTCTTCAAACCTTAAACCAGGAAGCTCATATTCCCAACACTTCTTTCAGCTTTGCGTAACCGGCTTTACTTACAGGCAAACGTGCGCCGGTACTCAGTAAAACAAGATGCCCATCCTTCTCATAAGGGTCAATGCGGGTGATAAGTTGCGTATTGATGATGTATGAGCGGTGCACCCTTACAAACTGTTGCTGCAGTGTATCTTCAAAATATTGCATCGTTTTCTTTTTTAGAAAAGAACCTTCCTGCGTAAAGATCTTTACATAATCATCCGCCGCTTCCAGGTATTGAATATTAGGAACGGGTATGATCTTTATTTTGCCACCGTCCTTTAACACGATCCTGCCTGTTTGTACAGGGGATGGACTAACCGTTTCCAGCAATGCCTGCGTTTGCTCAGGCTTGTGCTTTTGCTGTAAAAATTTTTGCATGGCTTTGTCAAAACGTTCCTTGCTAAAGGGCTTTAACAGGTAATCAACCGCATGTGTTTCAAACGCTTTAATTGCATATTCTTCAAAAGCAGTGGCAAAAATAACCGGCGGCGGGTTTTCAATTAACTCAAGCATTTCAAAGCCGTTTATTTTTGGCATTTGAATATCAAGAAATACCAGGCCCGGCTGGTGTTGCTGAATAGCTTTTACACCTTCAAAACCATCGTTACATTCCTGTGCCACTTCCATATCAGGGTAGGCCTGCAGGTATTCTATTACCATGCTCCTCGCCAGGGGTTCATCATCTATAATTACTACTTTCATACATTATTATTTTATACAAGCTGCGGTATTGTAATAGTTGTTATAAAAAAACTGTCTTCTGATTTTGTCTGCAATAGGTCTTGCCTTGCAAATAAAAGAAATAGCCTTCTTTTAATGGATGATAATCCAAAGCCTGTGCCCTGCAATGGCTGTGCTGTTTCGGGGTCAAACGGGTTGCGCACGGTTACCTGTAAAACGCCATTGAGGTTTTTGGCTTGTATGCATATAGCCACTTCACCAACGGTATCGTACAATCCAAACTTAATAGCATTCTCTACTACCGGCTGCAATAGAAGCGCAGGCAACTTCATTTCAAGGCTTTCGTCGTCATGATCAATATTGGTTTGCAGCCTGTGGCCAAAACGAACTTTCTCAATATCAAGATAAAGCTTTAAATATTCCAGCTCTTCTTTCAGTGTACTCCACTGGTGTTCTTCCTTACGAAGCGTGCCCCTTAAAAAGTCAGATAACTGCTGTATCATGTGCCTGGCCTTTTCAGGCTGTGAGCCTGTAAGTGCGCTGATTGAATTAAGGCTGTTAAATAAAAAGTGTGGCTGCAGTTGCTGCCTTAGTTTGTATAATTCTGCTTCCCTTGCCATTTTCTCTGCGTCATTTTTTCTTTCGTTCATCAATTGCTGTTCTTCCTGCGTATAATACAATAAACCCACCAGCGACATACACCCTACCGATAAAAAGGATATGCCGAAACGTATGCCTGTTGAATCGTCAAACACCTGCAGGTAGTGTTTATCGCTGCCAAATAATAACCTAAGCACTATCATTGAAATAAACAGCGAAACACTGCTGATGGCAACACTTATTACCAGTACATACCAGTATTTTTCCTGCTTGGGCAGGTAATACCGCATGTTGTTTATTATTAGTATACAGCTTGCGCCAAGCAGCCCGAATGTGATAATACAGTCAACTATCGCCTCGGTGTAAGTAACATTTTGCTTTACTAAAATAGTACCGCGTATAAAGCTGCTTATAAACCACCATACGCTGTTTATAAGTATTAGTTTTTTTATGGAAGGCGATGACGTTGCCAAGTTTTTTTAGTTTAACCTTATTGACTGGTGCATGCTGCTTTCAAATAAATGAGAAGCCCTTAAATGCACTAACTTAACGTAAATATCGGCATCTTCTTCCTCTTTTATCCTGCTGTACATTTCCGCGCCGTCGGCAAGGTCGGTCAGGGCATGTATTTCACTTACATCAATAAAACGCCATTGTACCGGCTTTTGAATGTTATTTAAAAAGTTGTCTTCTTCGCGTTCACCAATAAGCCTTGCTTTTTGAAAAGCGTGCAGGTCGTCGTCAGCCTTTATTAACCGTAACTGCTCGTCAAACTGCGGTGCATGGTTACCATCGCCACATAATATGCGGTAAACAATTTTTGCAAGGTACCATTTCATAGCTTTATAGTTTTAGTGTAATAATTAGTGTTTTAGTAACTATACAATTTCAATTGCACCCATGCTTACATTGCCTGCAAGCGTTATGGTTTTGGTTGTGCCGGTATTTGCGGCGGCCGGTTTACGATAATCAGTGATCGCGCCTAAAAGAGAGGCCATACTATTTTTAACTATCCAGTTGGGCGGTACCGTTAACTTTAATACACCCATTGTAATCGAGGCATCAATAATCGCGTCATCCTGGTCAAAATCGTTTTCCATCTTTATCTCCATATTACCCAATACGCATATAAGCCGGCTGCCATTGTAATTGTTAACATTAAAGGTGCTTTGGTTATGGGTAAAAACTGTTGTAATATTTAATATGTTGCCGCGCTTCCTGTCTTTGTTTATATAAAAAGCCGGTATGTAACGCATGCCCAAAAACAGCAGCCCAACAAAAATTATCGATACCGCGCCACTATATTTCTGTATATTAAGCTCAGGCATTTGCTGCTCAAGCATTGCAAAACCGCCCCAGAAAATTGGTATTATCCATAATATAGTTTTGCGTTTGCTTATTACGGCAATCAATAGCCCTGTGCCTATAACTGCCATGGGCCAACTAACCAGCCAACCGGGTAATGAGCCGGGAATTAATTTGCTAACTAACAGCAACAGGCCGGCTATGGTTAAAAAAATACCTGTAAAAACTGTATCGCGCCTGGCATAAAATTGATGTTGCATAAAAGCTGATTTTTATAATTAGTTTCTTATTTCAATACCTGCAAAAACTGATGTGCCATCTATCACCAAAACTTTATTGGGGTCAAAAGTGGTGCTTACAATAGCCCTCTTATCTTCAATACCGCCAAATACTGCCGTCATTTCGTTCTTAACATCCCAGTTGGATGGAACAGTAATTTTTGTGCCGCCAAAAACCTGCGTGACGTCAAGCCTTACTACGCCCTGTATATCTGCTTGGGTAAGGTCAAGCTCAGCGCCCCCAAAAAAGCAGGTAATATCGCCACCTTTAAAGTTTTTTGACAGGATAACCTTTTTTGTGCCCCCAAAAATGTTTGTTGAATCAATGTACTCACCGTCTTCAGGTACGGCGTTATAATATGGATGACTTTGTTTAAAGTCGTTTTCCCAATTTTTTTTCCAGTCGCCTTTCCATTTTTGTTTATCCCATGTGTTGTTACGCCTGCGGAAAATAAATGCTACCCCAACCAGGATTAAAATGCCTGGCCATATAATTTCGTGTATCTGAACTTCGTGAAACTGCTGGTCAATCAAAAATGCACCACCAACAATTACCATAATTATCCAGCCGGCATTTCTGAAGTTGTGCTGAAAACCGGTTAATAGTCCAATACCAATAAGCAACATTGGCCATGTAAATATCCAATGGGGCAGGCCTACGTTCATTTTATCTGCCAGCAGCAAGCCGCCAACGATCACCAGGAATATACCGGTCCATTCCCTGTTACGTTTTGGAAAATTGCTTTGTTCGGGAGTTTTAGTCTGTTCCATATTGTACTGCGTTATTTTTAATTTGATGAAACAAAAATATATTGCCGGCAGCAGCATAAAAACGGCAGGTAGGCATAGCATAACAAAACGGCGGTAAATGGCGGAGGTGGGTCGGTGGAAACGTGAAACGTGAAACGAAGGCGTTGAACATCCTCCTAAAAAAGGAATATATGCATAATTGAGTGCTGGCCGGAATACCGCTTATCATTATCCTTCTTTCACTCATTTTTAATGCATAACACTGTTCACCAAAAACGGTAAGAGTTTTGCCCAAACCCGGCACAAACACCTTGCAATTTTCTGTAACCGCTGCTATATAAAAAATTACACATTCGGCATTGCTTTATAATAAAATTCTGCCAAAAAATATGTACACTTGTAGTATGCAAGTAACTGATACGGAAGCCATAACTGCTAAAATTTTACAGTTTCTCCATTCTATTAATATTCCCGTAGAATTTGCTGAATTTTCAAACGAAAAAGAATTTTTGCCGGGAGTAAGCATAAATAAAAGCCGTTTGCTTGTAAATAGCATGCAATTAAAATATCCCGGCGATCTTTTGCACGAGGCAGGTCATATTGCAGTTGCCGCGCCGGCTAAAAGAGCTGGGCTGGATGGCAGGCTTGGAGGCGATACCGACGAAGACATGGGCGAAGAAATGATGGCAATTGCGTGGAGCTACGCAGCTGCAAAGCATATTGGTATTAGCCCATATATTGTTTTTCATGATGATGGTTACAAAGGCAACGGCAGTAATATTGCTGATGATTTTGCCGCAGGGCGTTATGTTGGCGTTAGTATGCTGCAGTGGGTTGGACTTACTTACGAGCCAAAAAATGCTGTTGAAAAAAATACAAGCCCATACCCGCACATGATAAAATGGCTGAGAGAATAAATGGCTGTATATAATGCGGAGCAGTTTGTTTTGATATGCCGGGTTCAAAAAAAGGTGATAATTTTAAAATACCGCTTTATGGTATTACACTATGATAAAATACGCTAAGCTTCCTCTTCTTTCAGATATTGAAAGTTTACAACTTGGTACAAAAATTTTGTTAGCCAGCTACACCGGCAAGGCTCATTTAAACAGCAGCCATTATATGGGCCAATGGGATGTAATTGCTTTACGTTCTCCAGGTGGAAATGTGGATAATGTTTCGGCAGACCTTATGGGCGACGCAGTATTTTTAGACACGCCGCTGATGTTGCAAATACCGGCAGTGCAGCAGTTTGTAGCAGGGCTTGCGTGCGATATAATGGCTGTAAGGCTGCTTAACCTTAAAGCCGGCGCTGTGATAATGCCGCACCGTGATTACGACCTTAGTTATGAGCATGGTGAGGCCAGGTTGCATATACCAATATTTACCAACCCGGGGGTTGAGTTTTTTATTGAAGACGAACGTGTAATTATGATGCCGGGTGAATGTTTGTATATTAACGCAAACCTTACACATCGGGTTTTTAATGGAGGCGATACTGACAGGGTGCACCTGGTAATTGATTGTAAGGTAAACGACTGGCTTAAAAATATTTTTGAGCAGGGTGAGCTAACTATTAAGCAGGAGCAGCAAAACGTGGAAGAAACAAAAAAAATAATTACTGAACTGAGGCGCATGAATACCGAAACAGCAAATAAATTAGCAGATGATCTTTTAAAAACATTACAGGCATAGGTAAGTTACTAAAGCATTTAAACTATGGAGTTGAATTTAGCAACGCTTAACAAATGGATACCTTATAAGCTGGTTGATACCGGCACTGAAACACTTTGTGAATGGCTTTATACAGGGGGTGAAAAGTTTAACAGGACTTTTTTTGACAACACAATCGGCATTTGCAGAAGATTTCCGCAAAATGCCGGCCCGCAAAAAAACATAACAAGCATAGCGCAATTGCTTGAGTGGGCAGCACAGATTAATGTTGAAGAGCCAACCGCCATTATATTTCATATTTCAAGGTGTGGTTCAACAATTGTATCGCAGGCCCTTGCAAATAATGCAGATAACACAGTGCTTTCTGAAGTGCCTTTTTTTGATGACGTGTTGCAATACTCTTCTGCACAGGTATACGGCCAGGGTGTGCTTTTGAATGCTGTAATTAAATTATACAGTCAGCCGAAAAATGGGCTTGGCAGCAAGGTTTTTATTAAAACAGACAGCTGGCATATAATGTTATATGAGCAGTTGCGGCAAATATTCCCCCGCGTGCCCTTTATTTTGCTTTACCGTAACCCTGCTGAAGTTGTAAGGTCTCTAAATAAAGGGCCAGGCAGGCACTGTATACCGCAGTTTATTGATCCCGGGTTTTTTGGCATCAGAGAACAGGTGGTTACCGCAGAAGATTTTTATAATTACCCAATTAAAGTGATTGAAAAATATTTTGAGGCATTTATTGAAGTGATAGAGAAGGATAATAACGCTTTTTTATTTAACTACAATGATGGCATGGTGAAGGTGGTGGAGGATATTTTCAAAGTTATTGGCTTAAGTTTTACAGAGAATAACAGAGCGCAAATGCAGGAACAACTTATGTACCACAGCAAAACGCCTGGCATGTTTTTTTCGCCTGAGCCACCAATGCAAATAAGTGATGACAAATTTGCTTATGTGCTTGAGTTGTATAACCGCCTGGAAGAACTAAAAGCCGGTACGAAACAATAATATCAGTACTTATATAAAATAAAAAGCTGCCTTGTTATATTAAAGCAGCTTTGTTAAATATTGGCCTTAACAAAATATCAGGCAGTTATTTTTGTATAATTATCGTGGAAAGATGAACCCGCATTGGTACCCGGAACATAGTTTTTGCAATTAAATGTTTGCAGGCCTCGTTTGTCGTTAAACCCGAATGTAACTGTACCCAATACTGCACCTCCAAAGCCACCGTTGCTCAGCACCACCTGTTTCTTTTCATTGTTCCTTATAATTAACTGGGGGTGTACAACGGTTTTATCATGGCCGCCAATTATTATGTCAATGTTCTCAGATGCTGCTGCAAAAGCCTTATTGCCAGTCTGGTCACTTTTTTGTTCATAACCAAGTTGCGAGAGGCATATAACAAGGTCGCAATTCAATTCATTCTTTAAATAACCGGCAACCTCATTGGCCTTTTTAACAGGATCGCTGCCTGCTACATTGCTATTTATGGGGCCTACGCCTGTTATGCCTATTTTATATTGCCCGTGGCGTACAATATGGTAAGCAGACACTTTTGCTTTAAGGGCTGCATCGCTAAAATTGTAGTTACAGTTTACAACAGTAAAATCCATATATGGCACAAGAGACGCCAGGTATGCTTCTCCTTTTGCCAGCTCTTTATCACCAATTGTTACAGCGGTATAACCTGTTTTGCCCATTTGGCGCACAAGGTTTATATCATTATCTATTAGGCCGCTGTTGCCAAGAAAGCCGCCGGCGTCAACTACCATAGGTGCCATCCTGCTATCTTTAACAATGGAATGTATGTTATGCAGCCCGCCTACATTATTTAAATCACCCAATGCAAACGGGTAAAGCTTGCCATGCAGGTTGCCTGTGTGTATTATATTAATTGCATTCAACTGCAACCTGCGGCTTAAAAAATTATTTGTTGAAACACCTGCTATAGATTTTAATGGTTTGGCAAGCAAATAGGTTGTAGCAAGCAAGGAAGTGCTTTGCAAAAATTTTCTGCGATCGTTATTCATACGAAAGTGTTTTGGAGTGGGAAGATGAGGATAAGCGAGGTGTTGATGAGACAAAACTAATTGTAATTTTTTAATACAAAACACTTTTTTAAAAAAAAAATTTATGATAATTTCGATAACAATTTAACGTTTGCCAGATATTAATT